>Ga0307409_100000042_pt1 | contig 44583 bp, 29 predicted proteins | sample 322Ometagenome_2_FD_203888 | JGI IMG/M metagenome (GOLD analysis project Ga0307409, IMG submission 203888) | Maize rhizosphere microbial communities from greenhouse at UC Davis, California, United States - 322HYB-O-2 | ecosystem: Host-associated > Plants > Roots > Rhizosphere > Soil | place... | reverse complement strand
TGCGGAGAGGCCAACCGTCGATGCGAGGTGCGCGCAGACCCATTCGCGAAGAGGCAGGTGGCCTTCGGTGACGCCGTATTGGAGGGCGGCCGGGCCTTCCGATGAGAGCACGGCTTCGCAGGAGCGAGCGACCGCATCGACCGGGAAGAGCTCCGGCGCGGGGAGTCCGCCGGCGAAGGAGATGACGTCGGGCGCGGCGGTGACCTTGAGAATTTCGCGGATGGCGCTGGGCTTGAGCGCGGCGGTGCGCGCGGCAAAGCGATAAACCGCTTGGGCGGAGGCTATGGTCGCGGGCGGTCGTTCGGCGGTGTGTGGATTCACGGAAAGTCGAGGTTGAAGAAGGTCAGGTCGCGAGGCGGGTTCGATTCGGGTGTTGGCAGGAGATCTGGATGGGCGTTCAGCAGGAGCATGTCGTTCCGAGTGGGGCGACGGGGCGTCTCAAAGAATGGTCGCGTGATGCCTTGAGGAAGCTCGCGGTGGAGCTTGAGCGGTTGCGCAAAGCGCAATGCGGTTTGGAGGTGGGTCATGTTCATGACGGGTATGTTTTGGTGTTATTGACCACCCCCTCATGTGCTTGACCGGGCAGGGCACAAAAAACCCCCTCCGGTATGGCACCGGAGGGGGCGAAATGGTATTCGCTCAGGCCCCTCTCGGCGCGCGGGTAACGGACACGACGACGACTGCGACTACGGAGGAGTAGGCGGCGGCAATGGCCAGAGGCGTCGTGTTGCGGAGGTTCATTGAGACAACCGGAAAGAGTCGCGGGAACGGCTGCGGGTCAAGTCGTGTTTAACGCGCGGCGCGGGCGGCGCGGCGGTTTTTCACGGCTTCGTCGGCACGGCGATCCAGCCAACGGATGAACGCGAAACGGGGCTGCGGACTCGCAAATTCATCGGCATGAACCTTTTCGCCGTGGGTGTAGAGCGTCTCCGGGTCGACGTAGGTGCCGAGGACAAAATCAACCAAGGGCAGGCCGAAAATCCCGGAAATGCCTTCGTTGCAACGGATGTCGGCATGGTGGCGGAGGTGAAACGCGTAGGCTTTGCGCCAGATGCGGCCGTAGCGCGGGTGCTCGATCAGGCGATCCCACGTGTCTTGCGGCCAATGCTCGACGGCGTGGATGAGTTCGTAGAGGGACATCGAAAACGCGACTGCGAGGTAGCCGCCGAGGAACACGGGGGCCGAGGGAAACAGCCATTGGCCGAGGGCGAGGAGCGGGGTTACGACCAGCGAAAAGACGAGCACCGAATACCATGGGAAGTAGGAAGCCTCGTGTTGTTTTTCCTCTTCAATGGGGAAGTTGTTGCGGGCGATGTGTTCGTTTTGGGCGGCGAGATCATTGTCGATCAGGCCGGGGACGTCGGTGTTGCTGACCTTCGAGCGGTGATAGCCGATGTGGGTCAGCGCGTGGTGAAGTGTATGCTGCTTATAGAAATAGCTCAAAAACGGGACGAGCGGCGCGTGCAGGATATAACGGTGAAAAAAGTATTCGAACACGCCGGCGATGCAGTGCACGGACACGAATGCGATCACGAACGAGACCCAGCCGGCATTGAGCTGTGCGCGCCAGACGCCCGGTGCAACCAAGGCAAGGACCACGAGAAGTCCGGCAAGTGAAAGGATAACGGTGGCCATGAAAAGCCAGGGGGAGAATTTCTCCTCGTGCTTACCCTCGTGGGAATGTTCGGACATGATGAATGGATGAACGGGTGAGTCTGCGTCTGTGGAAGGTGTATACCATCAGTAAAACTGGCCCGCGCCTAGAGTATTTTCTCCCCTAATCGACCCCGGGATGTTCTGATAAGCAAGCAGGGCATCGTTAACGTAATAATCAGTGATAGGCCTGAAATGACATGTAACAATGAATGCTCGATCTGGGGGCAATACCCTATCTTTATGGCCGGGTCTTAAGTTCTACATGAAAGCACGGCTCGATCAGTCGATGGCGGTGATGGGCAGCTTTTTTCAAGCTGCAGCTTTGGCATGTGTCCTTGGATTCGGATGGGGTGTTTCTGAAGTTGGCGCAATGTCGGTGACGGACGTCACGGGCTGGAATGCATGGACGACTTCCACGGGCACGGCCATGACTGATCCGCTCGCCGATCAGCAGACCGGGCAGGGGCAGGATGACTTCGTTGGAGGTTTTAAGCAGCAGGCGGGCTACATCGGCTCGGACACCGTCAAGTCCATCATGTGGCAGACGCAGATGTCCAAATACGATTCCAAGGGTTTCAACGGACGCATTGAGCTCGGGATCGATCTCAACAATAATGGAGGCTTGGACCTGATCATGATGATGACGGACAAGAATGGTGTGGGGGACATCACCTTCGCGACTCCGGGCACGGGAGCCAATGATTCCCCGAGCACGACCTCTTGGGGTAATTTCAATACCACGGGTGTGCTTTCGCTAACCTCCAGCACCTACAATTACTCAACGGTGCCGACGGGCACCACGTCCTACGGCACCAGCACCAATGCGTATGTGACGTTTGCCATCAGCTACACCAATCTTCAGGCGGCCATCCGTGCCTATGCCGGGACGGCCTTTTCTTCGTTTGTGGTGAATGATTTTACGTCCATGTCCTTTGTCGCCTTCACCACCACCCAGGGTAACGCCATCAATCAGGATCTGTTCGGCACGGCCGGCAATATCAACTCCGCTAGCTCCTTCAGCTCGTTGGGTGCCGGCACGAGTTATATCCGGCCCGGCGGCGGGCCTATTCCGGAGCCTGCGGCTTTCTTGCAACTCGGAGGGCTTCTCGGAGTGGGCGCGTTTGGAGTTTTCTTGCGCCGCCGTCCGCGAGCCAAGTTTAGCCCCGTGGTGCCGTCGGCCTGACCGATGCTCGGCTGGCTGGCAGATGCGGGACGGTGCATCTGGGCGCTCCTCTACTGGAACACTCGCAAGTCCAGTTACGTGCTCACCGGTCGGCGTGGGCGCTGCCCGTGCCAAAACCAAAGCGATGTGGGTGCGGCGGGCGGCGTTCGCTGCGAGGCCAGTCTGCACCTGAACAAATCCCTGCGTTTCCGGCATGTGTGTCCGCTGGTGGTCGCCGGGCCGGATGGTCGGGGCGCCTACTGCAGTGTGCCCGAAAACCAGGTGCGCCCGTTTTGGGGACGTGCGGTGGTGTTTTTTTGCGGAAGCGCAGTCATGCTCTACCTCGCGATGGCAACCGCGACCTTCATCGGAATGCGGGGAATCGGGATCGAATCGCTTTCATGGCGCCAAGTCGCCTGGCCTGGGGCTTGGGGCGAAATTCGACAGGAGCGTTCACGGTATTTCTTCCAACAAGCCCTGATCGCCTGCGCGCAACGTGATTATCAGGCGGCTTATCGTTCGATGGTCACCGCGGTCGCCCAAGATCCGAACAACTATGATGCGCGACTGTTTACCGCTCAATACGCCGCCTATGCCGGTGACGCTCTTTTGTCCGACTGGCTCTTCGATCAGGTTCTCGCCCGGTTCGGCGAACAAGGCGGTCGCACCGCGATCACTCGTCATGACACGTTGCTGGCCGTCGGTCGTTACGACGTGCTGGCCCTTCATTCTTTGAACCGCGCGGTCGCGGATCAGGCGGGCCGGCCCACGTGGGTCAATTCGCTTTTGCTTGCGATGAAGCTGGGACGCCTGGGTCCGGCCTTTGTCGCCGAACACAAAGAAACGGTTGCCAAGCTGGGTGCGGACGCAGCGCGGTTGGTGCAGGCGATGGCCGCGATCTCCGCAGGGGACGACCGCTCGGCCTTGGCCACTCTGCGTCATGCCTTCGCGCCCGAGGTCGAGCCCGCCTATGTGCGGTTGCAAATCGAGATGTTGCTGAAAATCGGCGCGCCGGTGGATGCCGAGATGGCGTGGACGGTGAACGCCCGGAATTTCGCCGCGTTCGACCGGTTGCTGTCCCGTTGCCGGATCGATGCCGGGCAGGGATACGGCTCGCTGGCCGCGCTCCAGTTTTCCTCGTTGGTAAACCAAGCCGCCAGTCCGATGGATTGGGACAAGCTCGTGGCCACACTTGTCCTGCAGCCGGACCGGGAAGCCTTCGGGTATTTGCATCGGCGCGCGGCGAAAGACCCCGGCAGTCTCACCATTGAAACAGCCACGTTGCTATGGGTGACAGCCGTGGCGGTCGGTGCCACGGAGGAGCGCGATTACTGGGCGCGTCACACTGCCGCGACGTTTCGAGTGATCTATCCGCCTATCGCGGCGATCAACTTCAAGTCCATCCATGGCGACGAGAAGGGAACTGTGCCCTGGCTGGTGGGCGCATTGCCGCTGCCACGCATGACCATCGCGAGTCTCTACTGGCGCGTGGAGCCCCCGCTGGCTCCGGTGCGCAAACCGTCCAAGAACCGCTGAGGCGGGTGTCTGCCAAGTCCGGCCTGGAAACCGTGGCTTACTTGTTTTCCTTGTCGCCGCTAAACAGGTTCTTGATTCCCGTGCCTGCTTTCCTGAGGGCATCCGCCGCGGCATCGGTCGTGGCGGCGCCGGAAGCGGACCCAATATTCAAAGCGGATTCGGCGACGGCCTTGGTGATGTTTGTGAGGATGTTGGCCATGACTTTGGTGGCGAGTTGGTCGGGTGTGATGCCGCCTTCCTTCGTGCCGAGATCGGTGAGCACGAGCGGGGGCATTGGCACGGTGAGGGCGGTGGGGCCGACACCGAGCGTGACCCTGGCGTTTTCCAGACGAAAGTTTTTCACCTCAAACTTGAGCGGCTTGCCATCCTTGGTGGTCGGCTTTTCGGCGGTCTTTTCGGAAGTGCCGCCGATATTCTTTTCGATGTTTTTGAGCAGGTCCTTGATGTTGCTGCTGATGATCTTGGTTTCGTAAACGAATTCGGGGCCGTCGATGTGCACGTCGTTTACGATGATGCGATCACCGAGGAGCGAGGAGGGCACGATGCTGACGTGGACTTTGCCGAAGGAAAACGCCTTGTCGCTCTTCCATCCCTCGGGGTTGCCCACGAAGAGACCGTTGAGCGTGCCCGAGCCCGAGAGCGGCGAGATGGAGGCGCTGTCGAGGGTGACCTTGGTGCCGGTGATGCCGGGAGCGAAATCGTTGACTCCCTTGGTCACGATGGCTCCTAGAAAAAAAGATGCGACAAACGCGCCGATGACCACGAGCGCGAGCAGGCTGCCAAAAATGATGAGGGTTTTTTTCATGAAAAGAGATGGGAGCCAAGGTGCCTTGGCGCGGCATGCCGGGCAAGCCCGCCTTGGCACTGGGGTGGATCCCGGCACAAAGAATGCGCAGGCATTGGCAAAACGCGATTGGTAGAGGAATTGTAGAGCGCGCATACTCGTTTCGCCAAATGAGCTTTCCATTTCCCACCCTCACCGCCGATGAAGCGGCTGCCTTGATCCACCACGGGCAAACTCTCGGCGTCAGTGGCTTCACCCCCGCCGGCGCCGCCAAGGTGGTTCCGCGCGCACTTGCGGCCCGGGCTCGGGCTGAGCACGCGGCTGGGCGGCCCTTTAAAGTCGCCATCGTTTCCGGTGCATCCACGGGCGACTCGCTCGACGGCGAACTGGCCCGCGCCGAAGCGATCTCCTGGCGCACGCCGTATCAGAGCAACAAATCCCTGCGTAATAGCATCAACGACGGTCGCATCCGTTTTTTTGACATGCACCTTTCGCACCTGCCGCAACAGGTGCGCTGCAATTTCCTCGGCCCCATCGACTGGGCGATCGTCGAAGCATCCGACATCACGCCCGAGGGCGAGGTCGTGCTGAGCACTTCGGTGGGCGCGTCGCCCACGTTTTTGCACTCCGCGCAAAAAGTGATCATCGAAGTGAACCGCTTCCATTCGCCGAAGCTGCGCGGATTTCACGACATTTATGAACCGCTGGATCCTCCGCACCGCCGGCCGATTCCGATCCTGCGCCCGTCCGACCGCATCGGCACGGAAACCGTCGGAATCGATCCGCGAAAAATCGTCGGAATCGTCGAGAGCAACCTGCCCGATGAGACCAGCGGCTTCGACCCGGCCGACGCGACCACGGATCGCATTGGGCGCAATGTCGCCGAGTTCATCGCCGGCGAACTTCGCGCCGGTCGCATCCCGAAGGAGTTTCTCCCGATCCAATCCGGCGTGGGCAACATCGCCAACGCCGTCCTCGGTGGACTCGGCGCGCACCCCGACATCCCGGCGTTTGAGATGTATTCCGAAGTCATTCAGGACTCCGTCATCGACTTGGTGCGCTCCGGCAAAATCAAATTCGCCACCGGCACATCGCTGACGATCGCGCAAGACGTGTTGCGCAAGTTTTACGACGACCTGGAGTTTTTCCGCCCGCGCATTCTGCTGCGCCCTCAGGAAATCACCAACAACCCCGAGGTGGTCCGCCGCCTCGGCATCATTTCGGTCAACACCGCGATCGAGGTGGATATCTTCGGCAACATCAACTCGACGCACATCATGGGCTCCAACCTCATGAACGGCATCGGCGGTTCGGGCGATTTCACGCGCAACGCCCACATCTCCATCTTCACCTGCCCGTCCTCCGCGAAGGGCGGCAAGATCAGCACCATCGTGCCGCTCGTCTCCCACATGGACCACAGCGAACACTCCGTGCAGGTCGTCGTGACCGAAAACGGCATCGCCGATCTCCGCGGAAAAACGCCCAACGAACGCGCCCGCCTCATCATCGAAAAATGCGCGCACCCCAAATTCCACGACGCGCTCCTCCGCTATGCCGAGATGGCCAAGTGCGGGCAAACTCCCCAGACGCTCGCCAAGGCGTTTGCGTTTCACGAGCAGTTCCTGCGCACCGGCGACATGAGCGGCGCAGGTCTTTGATTGAGCGCGCAGGCCAGGGCCCCCGGTAAGTTTTACCTTGTCAGCCGGCGAGGGCGCGCCTGCCTTGGCGCGAACGTCAACTTTCGCCGCGCACCCATGGCCACCGCTTATACCGAAGACTCAATCAAGACCCTTTCGCCGCTCGAACACATCCGCCTGCGCCCCGGCATGTATATCGGCCGCCTCGGCAACGGCTCCAACGCCGAGGACGGCATCTACGTTCTCCTCAAGGAAACCATCGATAATTCCATCGACGAGTTCACTATGGGCCACGGCAAAAAAATCGAGATCGAGCTTACCGACTCCACCATCCGCGTGCGCGACTACGGACGCGGCATCCCGCTCGGCAAGCTCGTGGACTGCGTCTCGATCATCAACACGGGAGCCAAATACGACAGCGAGACCTTCCAGAAATCCGTCGGTCTGAACGGCGTCGGCCAGAAGGCCGTCAACGCGCTCTCCATCTATTTTTCCGCGCAAGCCGTCCGCGAAGGCGAGACGCGCATCGTCGAGTTCGAGCAGGGCAAGCTTCGCAAGGATCACAAAACCCATAAGACGACCGAGCGAAACGGCACGATCATCGCCTTCACGCCCGACGCGGCGCTCTTCGGCAAAGAATTCAAGTTCCGCACCGAGTTCATCGAGGAGATGCTCTGGAACTACGCCTATCTGAATCGTGGCCTCACCCTCACGTTCAACGGGAAGGCCTACAAATCCGACAACGGCCTCAAGGATCTCCTCACCAAAAAACTCACCGGCGAGCCGCTCTATCCGATGGCCCACCTCGAAGCCGACGACATCGAGGTCGCGATCACCCACGGCGCGCATTACGGCGAAGAATACTACTCCTTCGTCAACGGTCAGCACACCACGATGGGCGGCACGCACCTCGCCGCTTTTCGCGAGGCCTTTGTCGCGACGATCCGTAACTTCTTCAAAAAGGAATACGACGCCGCCGACATCCGCCAGTCGATCATCGCCGCCGTCTCCGTGCGCGTGCAGGAGCCCGTCTTCGAATCGCAGACGAAGACCAAGCTCGGCTCGACCGAGCTCGGCCCGAAAGGTCCGACCATCCGCCAGTTCATCGGCGGATTCCTCCAGCAGCACCTCGACAACTGGCTCCATCGCAACCCCGAGGCGGCCGATGCGATGAAGCGCAAAATCGAGGACAGCGAGCGCGAGCGCAAAGAACTCTCCGGCATCCGCAACCTCGCCCGTGAACGCGCCAAAAAAGCCTCGCTCCACAATCGCAAGCTCCGAGATTGCCGCGTCCACCTCGATTCCAAAGACAAACGCGCCGAGGACAGTTCGCTGTTCATCGTCGAGGGCGACTCCGCCGCCGGCTCGCTCACCTCGTGCCGCGATGTGCAGACGCAGGCCGTCTTCGCGTTGAAAGGCAAACCGCTCAACACCTTCGGTCTCACGAAAAAGGTCATCTACGAAAACGAGGAATTCCACCTCCTCCAAAGCGCCCTCAACATCGAGGACGGCATGGACGGCCTGCGCTACAACAAGGTCATCATTGCGACCGATGCCGACGTGGACGGCATGCATATCCGCCTGCTGCTCCTCTCGTTCATCCTCCAGTTCTTCCCCGAGCTGATCACGCAAGGCCACCTCTTCATCCTGGAGACGCCGCTCTTCCGCGTGCGCAACAAGAAGGAAACACGCTACTGCTACAGCGAAGCCGAGAAACAAGCCGCCCTCATGAAACTCGGACAAAGCGCCGAGATCACGCGCTTCAAAGGCTTGGGCGAAGTGAGCCCGGCCGAGTTCAAAGACTTCATCGGCGAAAACATGCGCGCCGAAAAAGTCACCCTCGACCGTCTCCACGACGTCGAAGGCCTGCTCACGTTCTACATGGGCAAGAACACCCCCGATCGGCAGGACTTCATCATCGGAAACCTGAAGGTTGAGAAGGATCTGGTGGAAGTTGGATGATTCTTTTCGGCGTGCTAAATCTGTGCGTAATCGACCCATTTATAAATCCTTTCATGTTTATTTTTAGATTGATACATAATTAAAAACTGTGCGTAATAAGCTGCGAAATGGCTCGTCCACGTCAGGTTGATCCTTCGGTTATTGCTCTTCGTCTTCAGGTGGGCGGGCCGCAGTCTGCGCAGGCCTTGGCGGCGGCGTTTCGTGTGGATCGCTCGAATATCAGCCGGGCCTTGGCCTTGCCCGCGATCGCTCCGCAGTTGGTGCGTCTGGGCACCACGCGAGGGGTGAGTTACGCGTTGCGCCGCTCGTTGCGCGGGCTCGGCGACACGTTTCCGATTCGCCGGGTTGATGCGGCGGGGCGGGCCGAGGACTGGGCCGAACTGACCGCTTTGCACGGCGGGTGGCGGCTCCGGTGGGCGGATTCGCTGCGTGCGCCCGACTGGGCGGGGCGGCTTTTCGGCTTGGGCGGGCATACCGAGGGATTCCCGTTTTTTCTCGGGGAGACTCGTCCGCAAGGCTACCTGGGGCGGGCGATCGGGCGGGCGTTGACGCCTACGCTGAACTTGCCGGCCGACCCGCGCGATTGGAGCGACGATGACACGTTGGTTTATCTCCAAGCGGCGGGCGACGACCTGCCCGGCGATCTGGTGGTGGGCGATGTCCCGCTGCGGCGCGTGCAAGACCGGCTGCTGCACCCGCCCGCTCCGCTGCCGTTCGGTGAGCGCGCGGCTCGCTACGTCGAGTTGGCGGCGGCGGGCGCCACGTCGGCCGCGCCCGGCTCCTCGGTCGAGGGCGAGCAGCCGAAGTTCCTCGTCACGCTGGCGGCCGACGACGGCGTGGTCGCGCCCGTGTTGGTCAAGTTCACCGATCTCATCTCCACGCCCACCGGACGTCGTTGGGCCGATCTCCTCGCGGCCGAGGCGCACGCTCTCGCCATCTTGCACGCGCATGGCGAGGCGCACGCCGCTCCGCGTCTGCTCGAGGCGGGCGACCGCCTGTTTCTCGAAACGCCCCGCTATGATCGCGTCGGCCTGCACGGACGGCGCGGGGTCGTGTCGTTGCGCGCCTTGCATGACGCGTTTGACGGACCCGAAGCCACGCAATGGCCGGCGGTCGCCGCGCATCTGCAATCGAGCGGGTTGATCGACGCGGTCGCTTTGCGCTCGATCCGGCTGCGCCACGCGTTTGGCGGGCTGATCGGCAACAGCGACATGCATCTGGGCAATCTCGCGTTTTGGTTCGACGACACCTTCCCGTTCCGGCTCGCGCCGGCGTATGACATGTTGCCGATGCTGTGGGCGCCGCGCGTCGGCGACGCCACGCCCGCGCCGGAGTTTGCGCCCACGCCGCCGCTGCCGGCGGATCGCGAGGTCTGGAGCGAGGCGGCCGCGTTGGCCGAGGATTTCTGGCAACGCGTCGCCTCCGATGAGCGTGTATCGCCCGGGTTCGCCACCCACGCCCGCGCCGCCGGCGAAACCGTCGTCCGCCTCCGCAGGCATTTTGCCGCGTAACCGTCACGCTCGCATTCCCTCCCGCAAAAACGCTCGACCCAGTTTGTCACTTAATAAGTTACAAAATCGTTTTTCGCCCGAGTCCTATTTGTCACTTATTAAGTGACAAACTTGCCGGGTTCGGGGTGGTCGGTTGATTTTCCCTCTTTCCATCGGAGCAATCCGTGCCTCTTTTGGCCCCTTCAAAAAGACCCGACCCACGCAGCCTTTTCCGTAGATGCCCAATCGCAAAGATCCCAAAGACCAACAGCCCGAGCTTCCGCTTAATGGTAAACCCCCCGAGTCCAAGCCGGTCGAACCGGCTTCGCTGATTGTGCCCGCCGCTGCTGATGGCACCGCTCCCATTGAACTCGTGGCCGCCGAAGTCGAGGTTCCCAAAAACAACGACCACGCCCCGCTCGCCGCCTCCTACAAGACTTGGTTTCTCGATTACGCGAGCTACGTCATCCTCGACCGCGCCGTTCCGCACATCGACGACGGTCTGAAGCCGGTTCAACGCCGCATCCTTCACACGTTCTGGGAGCAGGACGACGGGCGTTTCCACAAGGTCGCCAACATTGTCGGCGCCTGCATGCGCTATCATCCGCACGGCGACGCCTCCATCGGCGCGGCCCTTGTCGGCATGGGCCAGCGTGGCTACCTCGTCGAGCCGCAGGGCAACTTCGGCAACCTCCTCACCGGCGACGAGGCGGCCGCGCCCCGTTACATCGAGGCCCGACTCACGCCCTTCGCCCGAGAGGTCCTCTTCAACCCGAAGACCACCGTGTGGCAGGCCAGCTACGACGGCCGCGCCAAGGAACCAGTCACGCTCCCCGCCAAGTTCCCCATCGTCCTCCTGGACGGAGCCGAGGGTATCGCGGTCGGTCTCTCGACCAAGATCCTCCCGCACAATTTCAACGACCTCTGTCGTTGCGCGATCAACCACCTACAAGGCAAACGCTTCAAGCTCGTCCCTGATTTCCCCTCGGGCGGCATCGCCGACTTCGCCGACTACAACGACGGCGAGCGCGGCGCCAAGGTGAAGGTCCGCGCCAAGATGGAGACGCGCGGCAAATACCAGATCGCCATCACCGAGTTGCCCTACGGCACCACCACCACCTCGCTCATCGAGTCGATCCTCGCCGCCAACGCCAAGGGCAAGATCAAGATCAAGCACGTCGATGACAATACCTCCGAGTCCGTCGAGATTTTGGTCCATCTCCCCCAAGGCGCCGAGGCCGACAAGCTGATCAACCAGCTCTACGTGTTCACGGATTGCCAGGTGTCCATCTCACCCGCCGCCTGCGTGATCGACACCATCGACGGCCAAGATCGCCCCGTCTTTCTTGGCGTATCCGAAATTCTGCGACGCTCGGTCGACAAGACCGTCCAGCTCCTCAAGCAGGAGCTCGAAATCAAGCTCGGCGAACTGGAGCAGCAGTGGCACTGGGACTCTTTGGAGCGCATCTTCATCGAGGAGCGCATCTATCGCCGCATCGAGCAGTCCAAGACCTGGGAAAGCGTGCTCGCCGAGATTCACGAGGGACTGAAGCCCTTCGTCAAAAAACTCCGCCGCGCCGTCACCGACGAGGACGTCACCCGGCTCACGGAAATCCGCATCAAGCGCATCTCCGCCTACAACCGTTTCAAGGCCGACGAGGCGATCAAGGCCATCGAGGCAGACATCAAGCAGACGAAGCACGACCTCGCGCATCTGACCGAGTTCGCGATCAAGTGGTTCGAGACCTTGCAGGAGAAATACGGCAAGGGCCGCAAGCGTCGCACCACCTACGACGAGATCGAGCAGATCAGCGCCGCGCAGGTCGTCGTCGCCAACCAGAAGCTCTACGTGAACCGCGAGGAAGGCTTCATCGGGCTCAACTGGCGCCAGCACGAGTTCGTCACCGAATGCACGATCCTGGACGACGTGGTGTGCTTCATGGCCGACGCGACGTGCAAAGTCGTGAAGGTCGCCGACAAGGTATTCGTCGGGAAAAATATCCAGCACCTGCACGTCGTTCCCAAGGACGGTGACGACCGTTACTACACGATCGTTTATCAGGACAAGGAGAGCGGGAAAGCCTTCGCCAAGCGCTTCCAGCTCGGCGGCACCACGCGCGAAAAAGTTTACAACCTCGCGGCGAGCGAGGGCTCGAAGCTGGTGTTCTTCGACGAGACGAAGAACGTGGAAAGCATACCGGCCAAAATCCGTGTGCAACTGAGCGGACGCTGCTCGGCGCGCGTGAAGGACTTCGAGTTCGACTTGAAGGAACTCACGGTCGGCAGCCGCGGTGCGAAGGGCGTCACGGTCACGCAGTATCCGATCAAGGAAGTGACGCGCGCCTAGGCCTCGTCACCTCGGCTGCTACGTTCGACTACATTGTGACGGCTAAGGTTTCTTGGGCGGTGGTGTGGCTGCGGCGTTGCCGTTTTTGGCAGCTACGCCACTCCGGGTATTTGTGATCACATAAACCCGCACGACGCGGCTGTGGTAGGTTTCACGATTCACGCTGGGACCATCATAATAGGAGTTGCTGATGCCGGAGGTGATCCAGCTCTTCCCCTGCCGGGCGGCGATTTGGTGGACCACGAGTTTCTTCTCAAAGCGGTAGATCACGAGATCGCCTTTTTTTAATTGGTCGTAAGGCGCGAATTCGACGTCGGCGACGGCGACGACTTGACGCGGGTCGGCACTTGCCGGGATGTAGGGGCGCATGCTGCCCGTGCCGAGCACGTCAATGGTCGGCGGTGAGGCGAGCTGACGCGCCTCTTGCTCGGTTTCGACGAGGTAACGGGGAGGGAGGGGCGGCGGCTTGGCGCTGACGTGTTCAGATGCCGGGCTTACGATGAAAAACGCGATGGTGGGAATCGCGAAAATAATGAAGGTGATCTTCATGGCCGCGGTGGGGTGGCCTCCGCCCCGGTGGTTTTCCACGGCGGCTTGAGGTATGGCCGAAAGATAGCAGCCTTGCGCCGCCCCCATCAGTGGGTGTGCACCCACAAACCCCGGGGTTGGTCAACCCGCGTGGTGATTACACTTCGCACTACAAACCCGCAGACACGGTGGTCGGCGGTGCTCGGCTCACTCGTCCTCGCGATGCTGGCGATGACGGAAGGGACGGGTCTTGGCCTCGTCGGCTTTTTTACGCCAACCGGGGGCACTGGCATGGGCGCCGGGCTTGAGTTGCTTAGGCGCTTTCGCGGCTTGTTCGGCCTTGAGCTTGAAGTAGCTGTCGAGGCGTTCGCCCGGGATCGTGCCGGCGTCGAGGGCGGCGCGGATCGCGCAACCGGGCTCGGTGAGGTGCGTGCAACGACTGAAGCGGCAGCGCGCGGCGAGATCGACGATGTCGGGATAGGCGTCCTCGACCGCTTCCTTCGCGTCCCAGAGTTGGAATTCGCGCATGCCGGGGGTGTCGATCACCAGCGCGCCGGTGGGCGTCTGCGTGAGTTCGCGGCGCGTGGTCGTGTGGCGGCCCTTGCTGTCCTTCTCGCGCACCTCGGCGGTGGGCATGGCCTCGGCGTCCTTGAGCAGGCGGTTGATGAGTGTCGATTTACCGGCGCCGGAGGAGCCGACGAAGGCAAGTGTGCGGCCGGGGAGCGCGTAGGTTTCGGCGAGGGCTTTCAAACCTTTGCGAGTGAAGGTGCTGGTGATGACAACCGGGATACCAGGCACGAGCGTCATGATCTCGGCGCGAACCGCCTCGGGGTCGTCGCAGAGATCGGATTTGTTGAGGATGATGACGGGTTGCGCGCCGCTGTCGCGGGCGGCGACGTAGAAGCGTTGGATGCGCTTCTCGTTGTAGTTGGCGTCGAGGCCGCTGACGAGAAACACGGTGTCAATATTGGCGGCGACGATCTGCTCGACCTGGCGTTCGCCGGCGGCTTGGCGGGAGAAGCGGGAGCGGCGGGGGAGGAGCGCATGGATTTGCGCGCGACGTCCGTCTGCGGAGGGTTGCACGGCCACCCAATCGCCGACGGCGGGATAGGATTGCGCGTCGCGATCGGCGGCGTGGTGAAATTTGCCGGTGAGTTCGCCGAGCAGTTCGCCGGAGGCGGTTTGCACGGCGTAGTAGTGGCGGCGCAATTCCACGATGACGCGCGCGGGTTCCAGGCCGAGGGCCGCATGCGGGGCGAAAACAGCCGCCCATGCGTCGTCCCAGCCGAAAGAGTTAAGAACGGAAGCCATTGTCGGAATATTTAGCCGCAAAAAGGCGCAAAGCTCTGTCTGTGAATGATACCCTGCGTGCGCCTATGGGCGCGGGGGAGGGCAACGTAACCAGAGGGAGATTTTTGCGACTCTTTGCGGCCATAAATCCGAGTGGTTAAAGCCGTCAGGCCTCACACCAGCTCGATGACACGCTTGGCGGGGTCGGGGTTTTGGCGGAAGAACAGCGCGGTGGCGCCAACGGAGCTGATCCAGATGCAACGGCCTTCGTCGGCGATTTGTTCGGCGAGGGTGGCGCGTTCGTCGCGGTCGGCGGCGACGAAGCGGAGCTTGATGAGCTCGCGGGCGTTCAGGTGTTTCTGGAGTTCTTTGTAGAACTCGGGCGAGAGGCCGCCTTTGCCGACTTTAACGGATGCTTCGAGGGTTTGGCCGACGCCGCGGAGAAAAGTTTTCTGCGCGCCGGTGAGAGGGAATTCATACATGTTGGCCGTCACGCAAACGGCGACTTCGCCTCTAGGCAAAGGGAAACGCGGGCCTGCGGCGCAGGTAATACGGCAAGCCGTGATCACTCGCTCCGCAGGCGCAGACAACGATCTTACGGATTCACGGCCACCGTTTGCACGGGAGGCGTTTTAAGAGCCGGTGCGGCGTTTATCTTTTTGACGATCTCCTGGGCGATGTATGCACCCACGGTAGTCTTGGATGCTTCGGCGGCCAAGGGGCTGACGTTGTCGTCATATTCCGTAAAGATGATGCCACTGACGAGCGCGATGGCGCCGACTTCGAGCCAGCTAATCTCCGTCCAGGTGCGGTTGTAGTTGGAGTGGCGAATATTGAGTTTGATGGGCAGCGAGAACGTGTCGATCGGGGTCTGGCTGCCCGCATGCTTGAGCGATACGGCGATGTCGTAATCGACCTTATAGACATAACCGTTCCAAGCGGGTGTGAAGATCAGGAATCCGGGGAAGTTGATGAAGAAATTGGCTCCCGAGCCGGCGTATTTCGACGTGATCGAAACATCCGCCTGAAGATCGACTGGGCGTGCGACGGCCGGCGTGTAGGGATAGAGCACTTCGGTGGAAGCGCTGCGCAAGCCAGACGCAATACCTTCTCCAAGACGTTCGCTGTGCTCGTCGGAGGCCTTCACGACTAAGCCGATGGAGACGGGCTTTTGGCTAACGACACCCGCTTGGCGATAGGTATCCAGGTTTTTGATGGCCAATGCATGTTGGCATCCTCCGAGCAGGAACGCCGCGCCAACGGCGCAGGCATTAACAACAAGCAATACACGTTTGTGGATGATCATACGGGAAGGGCGAGAACGCCTGGAAAAGGGACCACTTTCGCCATCAATAATAAAGGAATAACTTTGCACTAACTTCATCGGTTCATTTGCGAGATGGAATGACGGCATGGTTGGTTTCCTCACCTTGCTTTACAGGTGAAGATGACGGGTGCGTGGGAGGCACTACCGATACCGCGGTGTCGTGAGCTGAATTAGATTGGCGGGACGGCAGCCGATGCCCCGGTGGCACTCTGCATGGACCGTCGCAACCCATCCCCGGCTGCGGTTTCGCGATTCAGCGGACCGGAAGCCGGGGAAAAGAAACTCCATGAAAATGAATACCATTCCCCTGAAAAACGTGGCGCTTGCCGCTTTGATCCTTGGGTCGGGCTCCGTGCTCGTCGCGCAGAGAGTGTTCGAGACCCGAGATCTCCAATACAAAAATAAACACCAACAGGCCGGTCGTCCGTCCGCTAATACCCCCACGGTTGTGGCGAACCAGGGCATTCGGATACAGTCGATGGGAGGAGCGCGAGTCGATGATCCGCGCGGGCGGACTGCGAGCGATCTGATCGGATTAAATGTGACGACCCCTCGCGGCGAGAAGCTTGGTGAGATTAACGATTTCATCGTCGATCCCCAGTCCGGGAAGGTCGTCTACACCTTGGTTTCCGCGCGCGGCAGTCAGGATGCATTCCGGGCGGTTCCCTTCGGAGCGCTTAAACAAGACCCCGCACCCGGGGCCAAGCGGATGATCCTCGATGTTGACCAGGGAAAATGGACCCAAGCCCCGGTATTTCTAAAAACACAGACCCCTAGTTTGCTTCAGGATCAGCGTGGTCAGGAGGTCTTTCAGTATTATGGCCAAGCCCCGTCGGCTCAAAAGTTCCAACAACTGCTGCTTATCAGTGAACTGACCGGGAGCAAAATCAGCAGCGGTGCGCAAACAATCGGTGAGGTTGACGAAGTAATCGTGCAACTCCCCTCCGGCACGGCCGCAGCCTTGATTGATCCAAATGACGAGTTTGCCGGAACGGATCAGAAGTATCTCGTGCCATTGAGCAGGCTCACGAAAGTGAGTGAGAATTTGCTTACCACCACACTGACCTCTCAGGATTTCGCCTCGGCCAAAACGGCGGCCGACGAATCGTGGGCGCGTAGTCCGGGCGGTGTGAACGCGCTGTATGTCTGGCCGTCTTATGCGGCGATACAACAGGGCCGCTCCGAACAGCGTGTAACGCAGAGCGATCCCATGCCTGCGGTTGAATCGATTCGTGAAGCGCTGCAATCCGATCCAAGCGCTGCGGAAAATCAGGGAATCATCAGCATCGTCGCCTCGGGTGACCGGGTGATTCTCGGAGGCACGGTGAAGAGTGAGGATGTGAAAGAGCGCATCGAAAACCGCGCCGAACAAGCGGCCAAAGGTTGGAACGTCGAGAACCAGATCCGCGTGGCGGAAGTGAACGAGTAGCTCGAAGTCCTGCGGCGAAACCCGAAGGCGCTGGCGAAAGGCAGCGCCTTCGGGCTTTGACTTTGTTTTACGAAGGGCGGTGTTTCCGGGTCAGGGCGCGAGGGGGGCAACGGTCAGCAGTTCGGGGTGGCCGGCCCGTGTCAGGTGCGTTTGCAAGATCGCCTTTGCCTCGGCCGAGTTGTTGAAAGCGAGGATGCGATCAATGAGTGCGCGGGCGTGATCCAGATCGCCCGCACCGGCGAGCACCTCGATATCTTTGGCGGTTTCTTTAACGGCGAGGGTGCGCAGTTTTTGTCGAATGGCAGCCGCATTGGGAACGGAGGTAGGCGGACCCTCCGTGAGATCTTCAAGATCCGAAAGCATCTCCTTGTAAGGGGTTGCCTTGGCAGCATCAGCATAGCGTTGGGCGGTCCTTAACGGGTCATAAACGGCGCGCCGCAGTGCCGTCTTTCGCGGATCGTTGGCCGGTAGTTGGTCGTAGAGCTGCAGGTTTCGACCGTGTTCTTCCAAATAGCGATTGATACTCGAGAAGTCCGATGTGGCATCGGAATCGTTGGCGCTGGCCAGAAGTCGTTGTTCTGCCTGATCCCGGCGCTCGCGCAGCGCGGTGAGCGCGGGCGGATACTTTTCCCCGAGCTTGGCGATCATCGACAAAAGATAGCTGCCGCGCACGCCTCCATATCCGGTGACGAGTGGCATCCCTTCGTCGAAGCACCAGAGGAATTCCTTCAACGCTTCTTCATATTGACCGGCCTTGGCGAGTTCCTGCGCGTGCTTGTAACGGGATTCGACATAATCATGGGTGATCGGCACGCGTGCTGGGGGCGCTGGCGGAGTTTTGCCGGCGGCTGCGCTGTCGAGCGCGGCGAGCAATTTCGCGCCGTCTTCCTCCGATGCCCGTAGCCGGTTGGTCACCGAGGTGAGGCGGTTTTCCAGATCATGGACTTTGGCGAGCAGCTCGGCTTGTTGGTGTTGGGACGCGGCCAGAGCGCCATGGGTTTTTCGGTTTTCGGCGGTTTTGTAGACGAGGGCGGTTCCGAGTGCCAAAACGGTGATTCCGGTGATGATTTTTCCAGTGCTCATAAGGGTAAAAAAGCCGAGTCCGGCGGTCGTGCCGCCAGCGACCCCTTGCAAGGCGAGGGTTGTCGTGGTGATTTTCGCCGCCAGACCCGCCGGGACGGCGGCCGCAGCTTGATCGGCCAGCAACACGGCAAGGGCCGTCGAGGTCGAGGTGACGCCGCGCCGCGCGAGGAGCTTCCGGACCTTGTCGAGCGCGCGCTCCACGCGCATCCGCGCGGCGTCTTCGGTCATGGCCAGCCTTGCGCCGATTTCGGCGAACGGCCGACTTTCCATAAACCGCAGCAACACCGCCTCACGATCCCGTTCGCCGAGGGCATGAAGCGCGTCGTCGAGCACGGGACGCAGTTGGGTCCAGTCCCCTTCGTTAGCGGGGGACGAATGCTGCGGGGCATTCATGGCGTGGGCTTCTTGTTCGCGGATTTGCCGGCGTCGTTCGGTGCGCAGGGCGTGAATCGCGGCGTAGCGAGTGCTGGTGTGGAGCCAGCCGGCCAGCGACGGGCGTCCGGAAAGCGACCGTGCTTTGCGGGCGAGATCGGTGAACACGGCCTGCACCACGTCTTCGGCGCGGTGCGCATCCCCCGTTTGCCGCCGTGCGGCCTGATACACCAACGCCAGGTGGCGGCGGACCAGTTCGGCGAAGGCATCTTCGTCGTGGTCGTCGGTGTAGCGGCGGAGCAGTTCGGCATCATCACTCATGGGTTCACCTATTAACTGCCGCCGTTTTTAAAACCGAACAAAGAATCCGCCGGATTTCTCGCAGCGGTCCGGGAAAGAATGCGTTGTGCGCTGCGCTGCCCGGTGGCCGTCACCAATCGTAGCGCCGTCCGGCACGGAGCGCCGAGGTCAATGCGGCACCTTGGTCGAAAGGTAAGAGGTAAAACAGTTCTGAATTCCCGCGTCCGCCAAATCCGCACTTGCGGCGTCCGAAGCCCGCAGATTTGTCATGAATCACACCGTCGGGTGCGCCCACTTCATGCGACTCACCGTGCGAATCCCGACCAACGCGGCCGTGTCTTCGCACGCCTCTCCGTCACGCAGAACCGAGCGCGCGCCAGACCCGCCTGGAGGGATTCGCCGCCAAGCTCACAAAACAGAAACCAATGATTCACCTCCGCCGCCCCGTCTTCTTGTGTGCCCTCGGCCCCGGGTCCTTGTCGCCCAACGCCCAAGTCTTTGCGTCGCGTTCTTCGGATCGCGGGCTGATGGTGCAGCCGCTGCAACGGATTCGCGCCATCGCGGGGATCGTGTTGTGCTGGCTGTTTGCGTCGATCGCGACGCCCGCATCCGCCAAGACGGCGATGCAAACCTACGTCGAGGCCATGCAGCCCGGCTGGAACCTCGGCAATACGCTCGACGCGACGCCCACCGAAACCTCGTGGGGAAACCCGCTCGCCACGCAGGCCTTGATCCAGCAGATCAAGGCCCAAGGCTACAAAAGTATCCGCATTCCCGTGACGTGGGACCCCTACATGGGCTCGGCACCCGGCTACACGGTTGACGCCACTTGGCTGAATCGCGTGCAGCAGGTCGTGGATTGGTCGCTCGATGCGGGCCTCTACGTGATGCTCAACGTCCACCACGATTCGTATTGGGTGCGCGCCATGCCGGCCAACCACGACGACGTGCTCGCCAAGTTCAACGCGCTCTGGTCGCAGATCGCCCCCCGCTTCCGCGACTACCCCGACACGCTCATGCTCGAAAGCCTCAACGAGCCGGAATTCGACGGCGTAGATGACGCGACGAAGATGTCCCTGCTTCGCGAGTTGAACACCTCCTTCTTCAACATCGTGCGCGGCACCGGCGGCGGCAACGCCACCCGCCCGCTCGTGCTTCCCTCGATCAATACAAATTACGGTCAGCAATATCTCGATTCGCTCAAGGCCACGATGGCCGCCCTGAACGATTCCAACCTGATCGCGACGATCCACTATTATGGCTTCTGGCCTTTCTCCGTGAACATCACCGGAGCGACCACCGTCAACGACGCGGTGGTCAATGACATCAACGACTCGATCAACAACGTCTATAGCACCTTCGTCGCAGACGGCATCCCCGTCGTCGTCGGCGAACTCGGCATCCTCGGCTACAATCCGCAAAACAACCCCGTCGAGCGCGGCGAGATGCTGAAGTTCTTCGAACTCTACACCGCCGCCGCTCGCGCCAAGAGCGTCACCTGGCAGCTGTGGGACGCCGGCGGTCAGTTCAACCGCGTCACCTACCAGTGGCAGGACCCCGAGTTGTTCAGCTACTACATGCAAGGCCTCGCGAGTCGCTCGTCCACCGGCGCCACGGACCTCGTTTTCGTGAAAAGCGGGGCGCCGGCGGATGTCGCCATCACGCTCAACCTGAACGGCAACACCTTCGTCTCCCTGACCAGGGACGGCACCGAGCTCGCGCCGGGGACCGATTACACGTTCAACGGCGACGTCCTGACGCTGAAGGCGGGCCTGCTCGCCCCGTATTCTTCGGGCGAATACGGCGAGAAGACCGTGCTGGACGCGAATTTCAGCGCCGGCCGTCCGTGGAAGCTCCACGTGCGTCATCTCGGCACGCCGGTTCTGTCGGCGGCGCTCGGCACCAAGAGCCTCGGCGTCACCATTCCCTGCGCGTTCAACGGCGATCTCCTCGCCACGATGGAATCCAAGTATGTGGGCAAGGGCTCCCCCTATCCCGGGCCGGCCAGCTGGACCTCCTTCCAGCAATTCCAGGAGGCCTACCTGCCGGACTACACGAACAACACCCTCGCCATCACGAAGAACTTCTTCGACTCGACGACCAACGACCCGATCGAGCTCACCTTTTATATGTGGAGCGGCCGCAAGCTGACCTACCGCCTCAACAACACGCCCGGGGGCAACATCGTCACCAATCCCCAGGAGCTTGCCATCTACGGCGACAGTCTGGCCGCCGGCTGGAGCGACCAAGGCGGCTGGGGGGCGTCGCACAATTTAAGCAACACCTCGACGGTCCAGTCGGGCACAAGTTCGATCGAGGTTACTCCGGGCGCTTGGGGCTCTCTTGGTTTGTCCTATGCCGGACCGGCGCTCGACACCTCGGCCTACAAGACCCTGACCTTCTGGATACACGGCGGCACCGTCGGCGGGCAGAACATCGGGGTGTTCCTCCAGCGCAGCGACTCGGTCTCGGGCCCCTGGGTGGGCATTGCCGCGCCCGAGGCCCACACTTGGAAAAAAATCGAAATCCCGCTCAAGGAGCTTGGCGTCGAGGGCAGCCCGGACATCAAGCATATCTTTTTCCAAAACGGCAAAGGGGCCGACGCGCCGACCTTCTATATCGACGAAATCCGGTTCACGACCGCCTACGCCTCGAACCTCGTCTTCGTCGAAGGCGCCCTCATTAAACTCGAAATCCAAGGGCTCTCGCTCTCGGAAGACGGTCGCATGCGGTTCACCGTCACCGGGACCACGGGCCTGCCCTATGTCATCGAACGCTCCACCGATCTGGAGACGTGGCAAACCGTGGCCAGCGGCACGGTCACGACGCCCGCCGATGTCTTCACCGAGACCCAAGCCCAAACCGCCAGCCGTCGCTTTTACCGGGCGCGGCAGACGGATGACGCGCTTTGAGGGTTGCCGGAGTGCGTTCTTCTTTGTGGAGCCTATGCGCGGCTGCGGAGGCGGTGGCCGTCGTGGTCACCAATCGTAACGCAGTCCCACGCGGGACCAGCGGGGCGGGGCGACGCTGACCACGCCGGCGGAGGTGCGGCCGGTTTCGACTTCGGTGTCGAAGGCGTTCTCCACGGCGACGAACACCTCCCAGCGGCGGGCGAAGCGGCGGGAGACGCCAAAATCGACGGTCGTGGCGGAAGCGAGGCGCAGGGTGTTTTCGTCGTCTTCGTATTGATCGGAAAACCAGCGGACGCGGGCGGTGAATTGAAATGCGGCCGACGCGTTCCAAGTCGCCGAGGCGGTGAACGTGTGACGGGGAACCTGAGCGAGACGATTGCCATCAAGCGTCGCGGGTGCGGCGGCACCGGGATCGGCCACGCGGGCGTCGGTGAACAGGTAGGCGGTTCCAAGGAGGATCGTGGTGTGCGGACGTGCGTGGACGGAGGCCTCGAATCCATGGACCCGGACGCGGTCGAGGTTGCGGCGTTCACGGGTGTTGGGCGCGATGGTGACGTTGGTCACGGCGTCTTCGAGTTCGTTGGCGAACGCGGTCAACGACGCGCCGAGCGGGGCGTCGGCGCGGCCGAGGTCGACGCCGGTTTCGAAACCGGTGAGCGTTTCGGGGGCGAGGTCGGGGTTGGCGTTGGTCGTGATGGGGCCGACGCGGAAGGGGCGGTAGTATTCGTTGAGCGTGGGCACGCGAAACGCCTGGTAGGCCGAGGCGCGGGCGCGGAGGGCGGGCGCGGGTTGCCAGGCGAGGCCGAGGTTGGGGCTGAACTCGACGCCGTCCTTGTCGGCGAAGGCGGTGTCGATTGGGGCGGTTCCGGTTTCGCGGCGGAAGCCGTCGGTGTTTTGCCAGGAGTCAACGCGTGCGCCGGCGGACGCGCGGAGCGTGGAGGTGAGGGCGCGGTCGTGGTGGGCGAAGAGGCCGACGAAGGTTTGCTCACCACCGGTGGTGCGGTTGAAGGGGCCGGCGAAGAAGTTAAAACGTTCGTTGGTCTCGCCTTTTACCCAGCGGGCATCGGCCCCCACGGTGGTGGTGGCGTCGCGGTCGGCCGTCCACGTGGTGGTCAACGCACCGCCGATTGCCTGGGCGGGGACGTCGTATTGATCGTTGGCGGGGGTTTCCGAGGTGCGCGTCGAATCGACCGAGGAGAAGAAGGAGGCAAAAGATTGATCTTGGTAATAAACGACCGCGGTCCACTTGCTCAGACTCATTCCCACGGGTGAACCGGTGAGCGCGGCGGAGAAGAACGCTTCGTCGGAGGAATTGCGCTGGAGCGGAGTGCCGTTGCCGCGATCTTCGGCGTAGAGGCGGGCGGTGACGGTGAGGTCGAGCGTATCGGTGATCGCACTACGCCAGGCGGCCTGTGCTCGTTGATAATCGAGATCGGCGGGACGGTCGATGGAGCCGGGGTTGCGGATGAGGTAAACGCCGTCGGTGGCGAACGCGGCGGCATCCACGGTGACGCTGTTGCGGGCGTCGTTGGAGGTGGCGGTGGCGACAACCTCGCCGCCGCGCGTGTCAAAATCGCCCACGAAGGCCTCAACCGTGGCGCGGTTGCCGGCGGGAGCGGCGGTGAGAAGTTGCACCGTGCCACCGAGCGCGGCGTTGCCCCAGGCCCCGGAGCCGCCGCCGCGCACGATCTCGGCGGAGGAAAGGGCGAGCTTGGGGATCTTGGTCCAGGCGACCCAGCCGCCGAACGGATCGTTGAGCGGGACGCCGTCGAGGAGCACCAGGGAACGGCTGGCGCCGCTCGGGCCGAGTCCGCGGAGTGAGACGCCTTGCGCCGTCGGGTTGGCCGTGAGACTGCCGCTACGGCGGAAGAGGCTGAACGCGGGTTCGGAGCGGAGCGTGTCGTCGATGGCGAGCGAGGGCGATGCCCGCAGGTCATCCGTCGTGAAAACCGTCACGGCTACGGGCAGCGTATCGGCGGGTTGCGCGCTGCGGGTCGCTGTGACGACCACCGGCGGAAGCGGGATTGACTGGGCGGGAAGCGCGGGTGTGAGGCAAGCCGCGAGGCCGAGCAGGACGACGGTGACTTGGCTGGTGCGAAAAAAGCGCTTCATGCTTGGAGCAAACGTATCAGGGCTGGGTCTTGCGGACGGCAGCAACATCGATGTCGGCGATTTGGCGGTCACGCAGAAAGCCGTGGAGGCCGTTAGGAATATTTGGTGCGATCAGCGGGCGGGCCGCGACCGGACCCTTGAGGGCGGACGGGAGTGCGCGCCACTCTTCACTGCGTCTTTGGACGTGGTGCGATGTGGCTCTTCCAGCACGGTAACGGGTATTGATGCGCACGATGAGTTCCGTTTGCGGAAACGTTTTTTGACAGTGCTGTCGGGTCCCTTCATTTTATTAGGTGCCACGAGTAGCGGAAGGCCCCAGTTACACGATCACCGCTTCGGTCTGCACGATAGGGGATTTCTGGATCCATCAGGGGTGGTCGAAGGAGGACCGCAAGCCAGTCTTGATCAAGGTCCCTGCGTCGTCGCGTCCTTCGCCGGCAGTCGTTCGACGACTGGAGCACGAGTATGAGGTCGCGCGAGTCTTGGACCCGGCCCGTGTCGTCAGGCCGCTGCAACTGGATAGGCAGGCGGGCAACATTGCGCTGGTGCTGGAAGATAACGGCGGCCAATTGCTGGCCGATCTTTTGAAAACCGCCCGCCGCTTGGAAACGGCGCGATTTTTGGAGATCGCCATCGGGATCGCCGAGGCGCTGGCCGAGGTGCATCGAGAGAGCCTGGTCCACAAGGACATCAATCCGGACAACATCCTGATCGATGACATTGGCCGCGTAAGGCTCACCGGTTTTGGCATCGCCTCGCGGTTGCCGCGCGAGCGACAGGCGCCGGAGCCTCCGGAGGTGATCGCCGGCACGCTGGCCTACATGGCGCCCGAGCAGACCGGGCGCATGAACCGCTCGGTGGATGCACGCAGCGACCTGTATGCCGTGGGCGTCACGTTTTATCAGATGCTCACGGGAGTGCTTCCATTCAGCGCCGCCGATCCGATGGAATGGGTCCATTGTCACATTGCCCGCGAGCCTGTTCCCCTTGGGGAACAGGTGAAGGATGTGCCTCCGGTGCTCTCGGCGATCGTGATGAAGCTCTTGGCCAAGACGGTCGAGGAGCGATATCAGACCGCCGCCGGTCTCAAGGCAGACTTGGAGAGGTGCTGCTCCGAACTACGGAATACGAGGTGTTTGGAGCCGTTCCCCCTGGCCGCGCACGATATCCCGGATCGCTTGTTGATCCCGGAAAAGCTTTACGGTCGCGAGCGGGAGATCGAGACGCTGATCGCCGCGTTCGACCGGGTGGTGGCCAGCGGCAGGCCAGAGCTTGTCCTCGTGGCGGGGTATTCCGGAGTCGGTAAATCTTCGGTGGTGAACGAGCTTCACAAGGCGCTGGTCCCGCCGCGGGGCCTGTTTGCCTCCGGCAAATTCGATCAATTCAAGCGCGACATTCCCTATGCCACCCTGGCGCAGGCTTTCGAGCGGCTTCTCCAGCCGCTTCTGGCCAAAAGCGAAGCCGAACTCGAGCTTTGGCGGCAGCGCCTCCAGGCAGCCTTGGAGCCGAATGGAGGCCTGATTGCCGAGCTGGTCCCGAACCTCGAGCTCATCATCGGCCCGCAACCTCCCGTCCCGGCACTCGATTCCCAGCAGGCGAAGGCCCGCTTCCAACTCGTGTTCCGGCGCTTCATCGGTGTGTTCGCGTGTCCGGAGCACCCGCTGGCTCTGTTTCTCGACGACCTGCAATGGCTCGATGCCGCCACGCTCGACTTCCTTGAGGATATTTTGAGCCAGGATGATGTGCGGAATCTGCTGCTGATCGGCGCCTATCGCGACAACGAGGTGGGGCCGGATCATCCGCTCCGGCGCAAACTCGAGGGGATGCGGAAGGCCGGCGCCGAAGTGCGGGAGATCGCGCTGGCCCCGCTCGCTCCGGGCGATTTGACGCGGCTGGTCGCCGATTCGCTGCGGTGCGACGAGGATTGCGCCGTGCCGCTTGCGGGCCTCATCCATGGAAAGACGCAGGGCAATCCGTTTTTCGCCATTCAATTCCTGATGTTGCTGCCCAGCGAAGGTCTGGTCTCCTTCGATCACGCCAAGGGACGTTGGACTTGGAATATGGACCGCATACGCGCGAAGGGCTACACGGATAACGTGGCGGAGCTCATGGCGAGGAAGCTCACCAGCCTGCCGGCTGAAACCCAGGATGCTCTGAAGGTGCTCGCCTGCCTGGGCAACACGGCCGGAGTTTCAGCGCTTTCCATGGTGCTGAACGTTCCGGACGAAGCTCTCCATGCAAGCCTGCGGGAAGCTGTCAGCCAGGAGTTGATCCAGCAGTTCGACGGCAGTTACCGATTCGTGCATGACCGCGTGCAGGAGGCCGCCTATTCCCAGATTCCCGAGACGGAGCGCGCCGCGACCCATCTGCGGATCGGCAGGCGGCTACTGGCCCAGACTCCCGAGGAGAATCGGGAGTCGGCAATCTTCGAAATCGTCAACCAGCTCAATCGCTGCGGAGACTTGATCACCGCAAAGGCCGAACGCGAAGAGTTGGCCGGGCTCAATCTCGTCGCGGGCAAGCGCGCCAAGCGAGCGTCGGCGTATTCCTCGGCGTTGAACTATCTCACCGTCGGCACGGCATTGCTGCCGGAAGACAGGTGGGAGCGGCTGTATGAACTCGCCTTTTCCCTCGAACTCCAACGCGGCGACTGCGAGTTCCTGACGGGCAATCTCGCCACGGCCGAGGAGCGGCTCTTGAGGCTTGCGCGTCGCGCCGCCACGACCATCGATGTTGCAGCCGTCACGTGCCTCCGTTTGACGCTCTACACAACCATGGATCGAGCGGATCGAGGGGTTGAGGTTTGTCTCGAATACCTCCGCCGCGTGGGCATCGAGTGGTCGCCACATCCGACGGACGAGGAAGTGGAACAGGAATACGCCCGATTGTGGCGGCAGCTCGGGAGTAGCCCGATCGAGAAACTCGCCGACCTGCCCGGGATGAGCGATCCGGAGTGGCGCGCGACCATGGACGTGCTCATCTCGGCACTCGCTCCGGCCCTATTTACGGACGCGAACCTTCTCCACCTTTTCGTGTGCCGCATGGTCAATATCAGCCTCGAGCACGGCAACGACGACGGATCGTGCCTCGCTTATGTCTGGCTTGGCCTGCTCCTGGGGCCATATTTTAACAACTACCTGGCGGCATTTCGCTTCGGCAAGCTCGGCCTGGAGCTGCTGGAACGGCATGAGCTGCTCCGCTTCAAGCCGCGTGTTTATCTGTGCTTCGGACAGGTCAACTACTGGATGAGGCATCTCCGCTCCAGCGTCGAACCCCTGCGTCGTGCCTACGACGCGGCGCAAAGCACGGGTGACATCACATACTCGTCTTATTGCGCCAACTCCCTGGTGACCCTGCGCCTGGCGTTGGGAGACCGTCTCGGTGATGTGCAGCAGGAGGCCGAGTGCTGGCTGGACTCCATACGCCGGGCGAAATTCGGGATTATCGTCGATATTATCACGACACAGCTTCGGCTCATACGGGTTCTCCGGGGGCTGACGCCGGATTTCTCCTCCTTCAATGACGCGGAATTCGAGGAGAGGCAGTTCGAGGAGCACCTGGAGGGCGATCCGCGACTGGCGATCGCCACGTGTTGGTATTGGATTCGCAAGCTGCAGGCGCGCTTTTTCGCGGGAGATCACGCTGCCGCCGTCGAGGCTGCATCGAAAGCCGAGGGATTTCTCTGGACCTCGCCGTCGTTCTTCGAGACGGCCGAGTATCATTTCCATGCCGCGTTGGCGCGGGCGGCGCTCTGCGACGAGGCGACCTTGGACGAGCGCTCTCGGTATCTGGAGATGCTTCGCAACCATCACAGGCAAATCGCGATCTGGGCAGGGAATTGCCCGGAGAACTTCGCAACCCGAGAGGCGTTGGTCGGCGCCGAGATCGCCCGGATCGAGGGCCGCGAACTGGACGCCATGCGCCTTTACGAGGAGGCCATTCGCTCGGCGCGCGAGAATGAATTCGTTCATCACGAGGCCATCGCCAACGAGCTTGCGGCGAATTTTTACGCGAAGCGGGGTTCCTCGACGATTGCCCGCGCCTTTTTGCGAGAAGCGAGGAACGCCTATGCTCAATGGGGCGCGGCCGGCAAGGTGCGCCAGCTCGACGAACGGCACCCCTGGCTTCTGGAGAAACCGACGGCGGAACCGGCTACCATCGCCGCTCCCGCCGAGCAATTGGACACGATGGCGGTCGCCAAGGCGCTGCATGCCATCTCCGGCGAGATCATCATGGATCGGCTCTCCGAGACCTTGCTGCGCATCGTTCTGGAAAATGCAGGAGCCCAAACCGGGTATCTTTTTGTGGAACCGGATTCCCGTTTGCTGGCCACTGTCCGCTCCGACCAGGGCAAGGGAACGGTCGAGTTCAGCCGCACGTCGTCCATGCCGGCATCGGACGCTCCGGCATCGATCCTCAACTACGTCAAGCGCACGCGGCAAACGGTGATCCTGGAAAACGCCAGCGTCGATGCCGGTGAGTTTTCCGCCGATGAATATCTGCTGCGCGCCAAACCGAAGTCGGTGCTCTGCATGCCGATTGCGCGGCATGAAAAGCTCCATGGGATTCTTTACCTTGAAAACAACCTCACCGAGGGCGCCTTCACCCGGAGCCGCCGGGCCGTTCTGGACATGCTTGCTTCCCAAGCGGCCATTTCGCTGGAGACCGCCAGGCTCTATGGCGACCTGCAGCGCTCCCAAAGCGATCTCCAGAGCCAGACCCGCATTCTCCAGTCCATCCTCAACAGCATGGGCGATGGCGTGGTGGTGGCCAACGAGCGTGGCGAGTTTCTTTTGTTCAATCCCGCTGCCGAAGCCATTCTAGGCTTGGGCTCCGTCTCAGGAGGACCCGAGCGCTGGAGCGAGTTCTACGGCCTGTATCTGCCCGACCGGATCACGCCCTTTCCCCCAGCGGAAGTGCCCTTGGTTCGCGCGCTCCGGGGCGAGTCGGTCGATCAGGTGGAACTATTCCTCCGGCATGCCAAACATCGCGAGGGTCGCTGGTTGAGCGTCACCGCCCGGCCTCTGATCGATCCAGACGGAGAGATCAAGGGCGGCGTGTCGGTTTTCTCGGACATCACGGAACGGAAAAATGCGCAGGAGGAAGTTCGCCAACTCAATGTCGAACTGGAGCAGCGCGTCGCGCAGCGGACCGCCGAGCTGCAAACCGCCAACAAGGAACTCGAATCCTTCAGCTATTCGGTTTCGCACGATTTGCGCGCGCCGCTGCGCAGCATCGATGGCTTCAGTCGCATCTTGGAGGATGACCACGCTGCGAAGCTCGACGACGAAGGCCGGGAGAGCCTGGCGAGGATTCGTGTTTCAACCCACCGCATGGCTCAACTGATCGATGATATGTTGCGGCTTTCGCGAGTGACCCTCACCGAGCTCCGTCGCGCACCGGTGGACTTGAGCGCCTTGGCACGCGCGGTGTGCGAGGAGTTGCAGCGGAACGATCCGCTACGTCCGGTCGAATGGGCCATCGAGCCCGACCTGACCACCCAAGCCGACGGGCGCCTGATGCGGATCGTTTTTGAAAATCTCCTTGGCAACGCGTGGAAATTCACCGGCCACCAACCCGCGCCAAGAATCGAGTTCGGACGGATGGAGCGCGATGGAGGGCCTGCCTATTTTGTGCGCGATAACGGCGCAGGGTTTGATGCGAGGTTTGCGGACAAGCTCTTTCAAGCCTTTCAGCGGCTGCATACCACGGCCGAGTTTCCCGGCACCGGCGTTGGGCTGGCGACCGTTCAACGCGTCATTCATCGCCACGGCGGCCGGGTTTGGGCCGAAGGCGAACTCGGGCACGGCGCCACCTTTTATTTCACGCTGCCATTTCACGCTGCCGCCTTATGAGGGGAGCGAACCATGAAGAAAAATTGATTTACGCTTGGGGGATGGTTGAAGCCCGTTCGCATTTGCAACAGGCAGTTTTCTGCAAAAGCCTTCAGGGGCTTTGTTTGGGTCGTCTATTGCTGCCACTTATCAGACAATGAAAATCGAACAGATGATGTGGACCACCGCTACGGGATGGCAAAATGGGCCTCCCGGTAAACGAGGCTTGGCGGCGCAATTGGTCTTTCTTTTTGGGAGTAGAGAGATTCTGGCGGGCGGAAGGGAAGTCCAAGAGGTGCGGGCAGCCTATCCGGCGGCGCATCTGTTGGGGTGTTCGACGGCCGGTGAAATTTGCGGCACCTCCGTTTTCGATGATTCGTTGGTGGTCACTGCGGTGGAGTTTGCCGACACGCAGGTCCATGGAGTGGCCGTGACCGCGGGAGCGGACCAGGATAGCCGTCAGGCTGGGCGACGGTTGGCCCAAGAATTGAGCAAAAAGGACTTGGTTCACGTGTTGGTTTTCTCGAAGGGGTTGGGCATCAATGGAAGCGAACTGGTCAAAGGCTTGAGCGAAAATCTTCCGCAGGGTGTGAGTGTCACCGGCGGTTTGTCCGGGGACGGAGAGCGCTTTGAGGAGACCTGGGTTTTGTGGGACACCCAAGCCGGCTCGGAGGTGATCGCGGCCGTGGGATTTTACGGCCGTCATTTGAAGGTCGGCTACGGATCGTTGGGGGGTTGGGATATGTTTGGCCCCGAACGGCTCATCACCCGCGCCAAGGGCAATGTGTTGTATGAGTTGGACGGCAAATCCGCGTTGGAACTCTACAAGCAATACCTAGGAAAACACGCCGGCGGGCTCCCGGCCACCGGGTTGCTCTTTCCTTTGAGCATTCGAAGCAGTCCTCAAGAGACGGGGATCGTGCGCACCATTCTCTCGGTGAATGAAGAGGAGCAAAGCATCATCTTCGCGGGTGATGTGCCGGAAGGAGCTTATGCGCGGTTGATGAAGGCCAATTTCGATCGTCTCATCGATGGCGCGATGGGCGCGGCCAAAACGGGCTACGAAGCCATCGGTTCCCGCTCACCCGAGCTGGCGCTTTTGATCAGTTGCGTGGGTCGGAAGATGGTTTTGAAGCAACGCATCGAAGAAGAGGTGGAGGGCGTCCGTGAAGTGCTGGGCGAAAGCACCGTGATGGCGGGCTTTTATTCCTACGGGGAAATTTCTCCTTTTACGCCCCACGCGCGGTGTGAGCTGCATAATCAAACCATGACGATCACCACGCTTTCCGAGGACCTGGCTCCGAGCGAGGCGGCACGACGAGAATGAACAGCCTTCTCAAGCGACAGCTGAAAAAGCTCCTCGGACGCGTCGACTCCATCCCTCCCGAGTGGCAGCGATTCGTGGAGGGAGTCGGTCAGGCTTACGACCAATTCGACGATGATCGAAACATGCTCGAGCGCTCGCTCGACTTGAGTTCGGCCGAGCTCGTCGGGGCCAACTCGCAACTCCAGGCGATCCTCGACACCTTCCCCGATCTTTTTTTTCTGACGGATGCGGACGGGAGAATCCACGAACAGAAAAACGCGGGCAAAAACACGGGCTATTCCACGGTCGAAAACCCGGTCGGCACGCTGATCCAGGACATCCATCCGTCCCCCGCGAACGAGCTGTTTCAGCAGGCGATCTCGCACGTGGGAGAGCGACGGGAGCCGGTGAGCATCGAATACTCGCTGACAATCCGCGAGGCGCCGGAGCACTATGAGGCGAGGTGTCTGCCGTTACGAGGCGACAAGATCATCATCATTATCCGGAATATCAGCGTTCGGAAAACCGCCGAGGAGGTCATTCGGAAAGCCCAGTCGCAACTGGAGGAAAAAGTGGCGGAGCGGACGGCCGAATTGCGGGCGGCCAACGAGTCTCTGCAGCGGGAAATCACCGAGCGCAAACAGATCGCCGAGGAGTTGACGCACACCAACGCGCGGACCGCGGCCATTCTCGACAGCATCGGCGATGGCGTGGTGGTCGCCAATGAACGCGGCGAGTTTCTGCTCTTCAACCCGGCGGCCAGGGAAATCATGGGTGTTGGTTTCACCGAAGGAGATCCCAGTCGCTGGCCCGAGAAATACGGGTTGTATTTGGCGGACCAGATCACGCCGTGTCCGCCCGCCGAGGTGCCACTGATCAAAGCCATGCGTGGCGAGCCATCGGACGGCGTGGAGATGTTTGTGCGAAACGCCGGACGCCCACGGGGACTTTGGTTGAGCGTGACCGCCCGCCCGCTGACGGACAAAAGCGGTGCAATTCTGGGTGGTGTGACGGTTTTTTCCGACATCACGGCGCGCAAACGAGCGGAGCAGGAAATTCGCAGGCTGAATGCCGAGTTGGAGCAGCGCGTGGTTGATCGCACGCGGAAGCTGGAGGCGGCCAACAAGGAACTTGAAGCGTTCGGCTACTCGGTGTCCCACGATCTGCGAGCGCCTTTGCGCAGCATCGAAGGGTTCAGCCGCCTCCTGCAGGAAGATCATGTCGAAAAACTCGACGACGAAGGCCGCCTGAGCGTGGAAAGAATCCGTGGGGCCGCCCGCCGGATGACCCAATTAATCGATGACATGTTGCAGCTCTCGCGGGTGACGCTCACCGAGTTTCATGGCGAGCCCGTGGACTTGAGCGCGCTGGCGACCGTGGTCGGCGAGGAGTTGCGCAAGAGCGAACCGCAACGCTCCGTGGAGCTGGCCATCGAGCCCGGCCTGAGCGTCCAAGCCGACGAGCACCTCATGCGGATCGTTTTAGAAAATCTTCTGGGCAACGCCTGGAAATTCACCGGCCACCAGCCTGCGCCCAGAATCGAATTTGGCCGGACGGAGCACGATGGGGTTCAGGCCTATTTTGTGCGCGATAACGGCGCGGGCTTTGATGCGCGGTTTAGCCACAAGCTATTCCAGGCGTTCCATCGACTCCATGCCACGGCCGAGTATCCGGGCACGGGCATCGGACTGGCCACGGTTCAACGCGTCATTCAACGCCATGGCGGCCGCGTCTGGGCCGAAGGTGAAAGGGGGCGTGGCGCCACCTTTTATTTCACGCTGCCCGATGGAGAAATCTGAAGCGGTTGGTTTCAAATTTCCGCTTCGGTTGCCTCGCGAAAGGCGCCCGGGGCGAGGTCGCCCAATGTGAGCTTGCCGAATTGAACGCGGTGCAACGTGAGCACGGTCGAGCCAACGGCGGCGAACATGCGGCGCACCTGATGGTATTTGCCCTCGGTCAACACGAGCTCGGCGGTGCGCGGCGCGTCGGCGAAGAGGCGCAGCTCGGCGGGGGCGCAGGGCTCTTTTTCTCCGTCAAGCACGAGGGAGCCGGCGGCGAAGAGCGGGATGAGCTCGGGCGTGAGATCGCGGTCGGTGGTCGCGCGGTAGAGCTTCGGGACCTTGTGCTTTGGCGAGGTGTATGTGTGGACGAGTTCCGTCCGGTCGGTGAGGAGGATCAGGCCCGAGGTATCCTTGTCGAGGCGACCGATGCTGGTGACCTGCGGGTTGCGGGCGCGCCAGCGTTCGGGGAGAAGATCGTAAACACGCGGGCCTTCGCGTTCGTCGTGCGAACAGACGAGGCCGAGCGGTTTGTTGAGCAACAAGAGAAGGCCGTCGGGATGATCGAGCTGTTCGCCATCGATGCGCACATCGGCGGCGAGGGCTTTGTCGGACGGATCGCGGACGGCGACCCCGCGCACCGTGACAGTGTGTTGCTTGAGAAAATCGCGCGCCTCGCGGCGGGAGCAGTAGCCGAGATTGGAGAGGAGCTGGTCGAGGCGGCGCATGAGCGGTTGATGGCAAGCGAATGCTCCGACGGGCCGGAGGCGAGCCTGAGGTGGAAAATAAAAGTGCGGCCGGCGTCCCCGCCGGCCAACGGGAGACCACCGCCCGCTCAGAAACACTTCGCCAAATCAGCCTCAGGTCGGCGTTTGTTGGCCGGGCTTGCGAGAGCCGTCCTTTGGCCGGCGGGGACGCCGGCCACACTTTCTGTTGGGCGCAAAACATTTTGCGCCTGGGCGGATTTTTAAGGCGTAGTGAGGGGATATGTTGAGCGGGACATTGCTCTTTCTGGCCTTGGTGTGTGCGGGGGCGGCCTCGCTCACCTGGTGGCGCGCGCCGACGACATGGCAATGGAAGGCCTCGATCCTTGTCGGCGAGTTCGGGCATGTCCTGGTGGTGTTGCCTCTGTTGGTCGGCACGGTGGCGTGGTGGCAGGGAGGAGAATTGCGCGGCGGGATCGTCGCGGTGTGCGCGCTGGCCGCCTTGGTTTTGCTGCGTCCGGTGGCTCAGGCGGCGTGGATCGCGCGCGTATTGCCGGCGCAACTCGAAGCGGCATTCGGCAAAGTTGAGATCGGGCGCGCGCCCTTTTCTTTTGGTGCATTGATTGCGCGGGGGACAATGCGTGTGCCGGTTGAAACACGCGAAGTCGCACCGGGATTGCCGATGGATTTTTATCGTGCCGCAGGACGGACCGCGGCCGCGCCCTGTGTCGTGATGATCCATGGAGGAGGCTGGGACAACGGAGACCGGACGCAGCTTCCCGAAGTGAACCATCACTTGGCGCAACGTGGTTATGCGGTGGCGGCGGTGAGTTACCGACTCGCCCCGCAGACGATGTGGCCGGGGCAGGCCGACGATATCACGGCGGCGGTTTCTTACCTGAAGGCACATGCTACCGAGTTGGGTATTGATGCGACGCGTTTGGTGTTGATGGGCCGTTCGGCCGGCGGGCAATTGGCGACCGCGATCGCTTACGGGCGTCCCGATCCGGCGGTGCGCGGGGCGGTGTCGTTCTACGGCCCGCACGACCAGGTGTTCGCGTGGGGTTTTTCGCGGGAGGACGATATTCTCAATGCCGTGAAGTTGCTCCGCCAATACTTGGGTGGAACGCCCGACACTGCGGCGGAAGCATATCGCACGGCTTCAGGCTACCTCTTCGTGAACACCACCAACGCCGTGCCCACGTTGATGGTGCACGGCCTACAGGACTCGATGGTGTGGCACAAACAAAGCGAGCGGTTGCACACGAAGCTCAACGGGTTGGGTGTGCCAAACGCCTTTGTGTCGCTGCCGTGGGCGACGCATGCATGCGATTTCAACCCGCGCGGCCCGTCCGGCCAGTTGTCGTGGTATGCGCTGGAGTGGTTTCTGACGGCGGTGACGAAGTGAGGACTTGGCGAAGGTTATGGAAGGAGCCAGTTTGACGGCTATGGAACCGCCCGCTGACGCCAAGGTTGTGCTACCCCGTATCGAGGAGTTGGGGCGTGATTTACTGCAGGTGTCCAACGGGCAGCGGGTCTTGTCGGTGGCGAGGCCGTTGTTCTGTTTTGCCGCCTTTTTCGTTTTCGCGGCTCAGGGGTGGTGGGTGCTAGCGGTGGCGTCGGCCGCCGGATTGATGTTCATAACGTATGTGTCCACGTCGCACGATTTGGTGCATCGCACGCTCGGGCTGCCACGTGGGATTAACGAGGTGTTGCTGGCGGTGATCGAGGCGCTGGTGCTGCGGAGCGGGCATGCGTTCCGGCTCACGCACCTGCACCATCACCGCCGATTTCCTGAGCATGATGATATCGAAGGAGCGGCTGCGCACATGCCGTGGTGGCGTGCGTTGCTGGAGGGTGTGATTTTGCAACCTCGTCTATTTGGGTGGGCGTGGAAACGCGCTCGCTTGGGTGAACGGCGCTGGATGGCCGCGGAGGCCGTGTGGATTTGTGGCGCGATCACGGCGAGCGTATGGCTGTGGCCGCACTCGCCGGTTTTTATCGTGTATGTCGGACTGGTTTTGACCAGCGGGTGGTTATATCCGTTCGCGACGGTCTGGCTGCCGCATCGGGCACACGGTGAAACGGTGCTGCAACAAACGCATGCGGTGCGTGGGCGGTGGGTGCCCGAGATTTTCCTGCAACATACCTACCACTTGGAGCATCATCTTTATCCTTCGGTTTCGTCGCATCAGTGGCCGGAGCTCGCGCGAAGGCTGGATGGCTATTTGGCCGCCCAAGGCGTGAAACCGGTGCGTGTGCCATGAGTGCTTTTAACGAAAGCAGAGACGAACGCGGCCTCATCGAAGCCTTGCTGGGCAACGGTCATTTCCTGCTTGCGTTGACGGGAGTGGCGCTCGTGGGCTCGGGTGGCTTTGCGCTGTTTCTGTGCCTGACGGGACATTTTCTTCCGCATGATGTGGCCCACTTGGGAATGGATGCGCGGCAACTCGCCGGGGTTTCCAATGACGAACTGGTGAACTTCATGTTTCACGACCGCGCTGCGTTTGGCGGAGCATTGATATCGATGGGGGCACTTTACTTGTGGCTCGTGGCATTCCCTTTGCGCCGAGGAGAGGCGTGGGCTTGGTGGGCACTGGTTCTGTCCGGTGCGACCGGCTTCGGTAGTTTTCTCACCTATCTCGCGTATGGATATTTCGACCAATGGCACGGAGTGGCCACTGTGTGCCTGCTTCCGATTTACGTGGGCGGAATGACGCGCGCATGGGCGCAATTGTCGCCTTCCAAGAGTTGGCGCACCCTTCTGTGCCACAAGCGGTTTCCGGACGAGGGGCGGGCTGGGGCGGCGGGGCGTCGGCTGCTGCTGGCGTATGGGGGAGGGCTGGTTTTTGCGGGCATCGTCATCGCATTTACGGGGATGACGCGGGTGTTCGTGATGACGGATTTGAACTATATCGGGATGACCCGGCTGGAGATTTGTGGCGTGTCCGACCGTCTGATTCCGCTGATCGCGCATGATCGGGCTGGCTTTGGCGGCGGGCTCTTGTCGATCGGGATCGTGGTGTTCGCCATCGTCTGTCACGCGCCAGCCACACGCAGCTTTAAGCAGGTCATGTTGTTTTCAGGTGGGGTCGGATTCACCACGGCCATCGGCGTGCATTTTGTGATCGGATACCTTGATCCGTTGCATATCGCTCCTGCCTTGGCCGGGTTGGCAATTTTCCTCTCAGGATGGACGCTGACGTGCTTTTCGGGCCGCGCCGTTAGTGCGTCGGCCAATCCGCCGATCAGCCTTGAAACGAGAAAAGCGGACGCATCGTAAGGTCGCTCACGAATTCCGGTGTCAGGCGCAGTCCGGCGTCACGCAACGCGGTCGCCACGGGATGCTCCAGTTGGATGATGCAACCGAGAGCGTGCGAGGCGCGAGAAATCCAGGCGGCCCGGGTCCGGCGGGTCGTTTCATAGCGACGCAGGCCTTGGGCAAGCGTTGGGGTGATGCTGATTTCACGTGCGAGAATCCATGCGTCTTCCAGCGCGAGACACGCCCCTTGCCCGAGGTTGGGCGTCATCGGATGTGCGGCATCGCCGAGGAGGGTTACGAGGGATGCCCGGGTGGCGTTCATCTGAACCGGACGATCAAGAATCGGGTTGAGCAATATGCTGTCGTCCGCAGTCGCGGCGATGAGTTCGGGGATGGGCGAATGCCAATGGCCGAAGGCGGCAAGCAGTTCGTCTTTGCAGGAACGCGCGGACGGAGGAATGCCCCGCCGATGATTGGCGGTGGCATACCAGTAGCAGCGTCCGTCACCGAGCGGGGAGACCCCAAAACGTTTCCCTTCGCCCCAGGATTCGCTGAGCCAGCCACCTTCATAGCCGCTCGGAATAAAAGGCACGACGCTGCGCCAGCCTGAGTAACCGCAGTCGCGCAACGGGTCGTCGTTTTGACCCGCACGGCGCACGCACGAACGGAGACCGTCTGCGCCAATCAGGGCGGATCCTTCGATCCGGGTTCCTGAGAGTGAGGTTACTTGCACGCTCGTGGCCGTTTCGGAAAACGCCGCAACCTCGAAGCCCAGCCGCAGGCACGTCGGGTGCAGCCGGGCAAGCAGTAGCTTTTGCAGTGCCGCGCGATGGAGGCTCAACGCAGGCAGGCGTTTGCCCCGACTGGGGTGCAGCCGGTGGAGGAATCGGCCGTGCGTATCAAGAATACGCCATTCATCGATCATCCGACTGTGCGCCATGGCCTCATTCAGCACTCCCAGTAACCTGAGCACGTGCACGGCGTTGGGAGATAGCAGTAGCCCGGCGCCGATCTCGCGGAGTTCCGGAGCGCGTTCACAGACGACAGCGGAAATACCGCGTTGTTGGAGCGCTAAAGCGGCGGCAAGCCCGCCAATGCCTCCGCCGGCAATTAGAACCGGCGTGCGGAATTCACCAAGGGGAGGCATCGGTTCAGATTATAGGCTCGCAAGGGGGAAGGCATTTGGGATGCGTTACCCTCGCTACCCCGGCAACACCACTTTTTATGTCTCTTTGGGAATACAAGCACATCACCAGCGGCCCGCATGGTTTCGCTACTCCCGCACTTTTGGAGTCCTACCTGAATCAGCTCGGCAAGGACGAATGGGAGATCATCAGCTACCAGACTCTTCCGACCAATCCGCTTGCCTTCAACGGCGTCGCTCGTCGCACCACGCTGCGCGATTGGACGCTCGAAAGCGCCGCCGCGGCCGCCGCGAAGGTCGAGGCTGACAAACTTCGCGCGGAGTTCGCCGCGAAATTTCAGGGCAACACGTCCCATGCCGCGGCTGCGGGCGAGGCGTCCGCCGAGAAACCGTCCACGCTGGTCTCCGAAACCGCCGCGCCCGAGGATGGCTTTCGCAAGCTGCGCGACACCGAGCGCGATAGCGACCCGGATGCCGCCGACGAAGGCGATGACTGGGATAATTGGGACAACCTCGACGACGATCTGCCCACGTTCTTCGAGGCGATCAAACCGCACCTCCGCAAAAATCAGCGTGGTCCCGGCCAGTCGGTCAGCATTCCGTTTCTCGCCAAACGCTGGGAGCAGACGGAAGGCGATCTCATTGGCGCCCTCAAGGAATGCGGCTTTGTCGTCCCCGAGACCGAGGATGCGCCACCTGAGCACCTCGAATTCGAGGGCGAGCTCTATTGGCTCAATCTCAACAATCGCCACGAGCTTTTCTTAAACACCCGCGAGAAACCGCGTCCGGTGTTTCGCACTGCGGTGGCGAAGAAGCTCGATCCTTCTGATCCGGCCTACGCCGTTCTCGCCGAAGAAGCCGCCGCCGAGCAGGCCGCCGTCGCGAAGCGCGAAGCCGAGCGTCTTGCACGCGAAGCCGAACAGGCAGCGCGTCGTGCCGAACACGAAGCCCGCCGTGCCGCGGCGCAGGCCGCGCAGGCGGCCGCTCGTGAAGCGGCTCATGCTGCGGCTGCCGCCCGGGCTGCGACCGCGCCTGCGGTGGAGCCGGTCGCGGGCGATGCGCCTGCCGCTGACGCTGCACCGGTCGAGCCCTCTGGGCCATTGCCGCAAGGCGAAGAGTTGCTCGCCGCCATTCGCCCGCAGATGCGTCGCAACCGGCGCGGTCCGGGCTACTCGGGCAGCACGGTCTATCTGTCGCGTGCGCTCAAACAGCCCGAGGCGGATCTCGTGGTGGCGCTCGCCGCCCTCGGCTTGCATGTGCCGGAAAACGCCAATGAAAAACCCGTCAAGACTACCATCGGTGGCTACGTGTATTGGCTGAACAAGGACAGCCGCGGCGGCATCTGGATCAACGGCGACGAAGCGCGCGGCGCACATGCCGAGGCTGCCGCCATCGAGAAACCGTCTGAGGAATCTACGACTCCTTCGTCCGCACCGGTTGCGGATGCCGAGCCGGTTGTGACGCCGACGGAAGCGCCGGTCGTGACGGACAGTGTTCCCGCGGCAGCTCCGGTGGCGCCCGTTGCCGCACCCGCGGCTTCCGATGTATCGCCGCTCGCGGGCGTGCGGTTGCTGCTTAATCCGAATAAGCGTGGCAGCGGCGTGTCGGCCGAAGTCGGTTATCTTGCGAAGTCATTGGGCAAGGATTTGCAGGACTTCCTCGTGGTGCTCACAAACCTTGGCTTGGCATTGCCCGAGACGCCGGAACACAAGCCGAGTTTCGTCGAACACGCCGACGAAATCTTCTGGCTCAATAAAAACCCCAAGGACGGTTCCGTGTGGGTCAACGCGAAGGCGTCAAAGGCATCGGCTAAAAAAGCCGCGAATGGCGCGAGGCCGAAGGCGAAGAAGGCTGATAAAGAAGAGTGATCCCACCTAGCAAAGTAGCAGCCGAGGTCACGAGGCTGGTTTGATGATGGCTCTGAAGGCCCAGCCTCGTGACCTCGGCTGCTACCAGCCCCGAGTTCCGCTCAGCGCGAGATGTCGGCCTGCGTGAGCACCTTGAAGCCGTGGGTGTTCAGCGACTGCGCGGCGACGTCCATGTCCTCGATGTTCATCGCCAAGGCGGATTTGCCCTCGGGGCGTTTGATGAAGCTGTAGACGTAGTGGATGTTGATCTCGGCTTCGAGGAGGGCCTTCAGAACTTCCTTGAGATCGGCTTCGTCGCTGATCTCCACCGCGAGCACATCGACTTCGGTGTAGGGAAAATCGTTGTTGATCATCAGCTCGCGCGCCTTGTCGGGATCGTCGACGATGAGTCGCAGGATCGAGCTGTCCGTCGTGTCGAGCACGGTGAGCGCCATGATGTGGACATTGTTGTCCTTCAAGACGGCGGTGAGGTCGTAGAGACGACCGACACGGTTTTCCGCGAATACGGAAAATTGCTTAACGGGATCGGTGCCGATGGAAATGTTCGTGGACGCCATAATCGAGCTGGTGGACATCACGTTGCTTCAGGGCTTGTGCGTGGTCAATGGCGACGCGGAGGAACGTCGAGACTGTGAGGCCAAGATTTTTAGGCCCGGCTAAACAACTTGCTTCGCATGGATGCGTTACCTCACTTGCCCGGCACCACCGTGAAGAACGCACGCGAGACGCATCTCAGAATCCAGCACCGCGCCGAGGCCAGCGCGTCCCTGGTGTTCCGCGGCATCGTGCTCAATGTGGTGCTCGCGATCTTGAAATTTTCCGGAGGCATTCTCGGCGGCACGTATGCGCTGATCGCCGATGGCGTGGAGTCGTTGCTCGATGTGTTTTCATCGACGCTCGTCTGGGCCGGATTCCGGGTGGCGTCGCGTCCGCCCGATGCGGATCACCCCTACGGACACGGCAAGGCCGAGCCGCTCGCCGCGATGGCGGTGGGGTTGGTCATCTTGGCCGCGGCGGTGTGGATCGGCGTGCATGCGGTGCATGAGATCATTACGCCGCATCGTGTGCCGCACTGGGCGACGTTGCCGTTGCTGGCGGGCATCGTGGGCGTGAAGTGGTGGTTCTCGCGCCGCGTGGCGCGCTTGGGCGAGGCGGAGGGCAGCACCGGGTTGGGCGCGGAGGCGTGGCACCATTACTCGGATGCAGTGACATCAGCGGCGGCGTTTGTGGGCATCGCCATCGCGGTGATCTGCGGCGAAGGCTACGAGGCGGCTGACGATTGGGCGGCTTTGCTGGCCTGCGCGGTGATCGTTTTTAATGGCGTGGCAATTTTCAATCGTGCGCTTGGCGATGTCATGGATACAGCCGTGCCGCTTGCCTTCGAAAATGAAGTGCGCGCCGTCGCGTCCGCGGTTCCCGGCGTGAGCGGCCTCGACAAATGTCGCGTGCGCAAAAGCGGCCTGAGTCACCTGGTCGATATCCACGTGGAGGTGCATCCGCAACTGACCGTGCGCGAGGGCCATGAAATCGCGCATGCGGTGCAGGATGCGCTGTTGCGCTCGTCGCTGCATGTCACCGATGTGTCGGTGCACATCGAGCCGGCGCCCGAGTTGGAATAAGTGGGATTGTTGGCATCGCCTGTAGGAAATTATACCAACATCCGAGTGCAGGCCTGTTTGCGGTTTACGAGAGGATGGCGCGCAATCAGCTTTGGCGGATCGAATGAAAGCGCGCATCCAGCCCAAGCCCCTCAGCAAAAATCCGAACTTGCTCAAGTGGGTCGCCAAGATGGCGGATCTCACCAAGCCCGCCGCGATCCACTGGGTGGACGGTTCGCAGGAGGAATACGACGCGCTCTGCGCGCAGCTGGTGACCGCTGGCACGTTTACCAAGCTCAATGAAAAGCTCTGGCCGGGCTGCTATTATGCGCGATCCGACGCCACCGACGTCGCCCGTGTCGAGGACCGCACGTTCATCTGCTCGCTTTCGAGGGACAACGCTGGCCCGACCAACAACTGGGTCGAGCCCTTCCAGATGCGCAAAAAGCTGAAGTCGCTTTTCAAGGGCTGCATGGCCGGCCGCACGATGTATGTGCTGCCTTTCAGCATGGGGCCGGTGGGTTCACCGTTGGCACAGATAGGCGTGCAGCTGACCGATTCCCCCTACGCGGTCGTCAACATGCGCATCATGGCTCGCATAGGTCTGCCGGTGTTTCGGGAGATCGACAAAAACGGAAAGCGCGTGGTGCCTTGCATGCATTCGGTCGGCGTGCCGCTGGCCGAGGGGCAGGCCGATGTGCCGTGGCCCTGCAACCCGGATAAATACATCGTCCATTTCCCCGAGACGCGCGAGATCTGGTCCTACGGATCTGGATACGGTGGCAACGCGTTGCTCGGCAAAAAATGTTTCGCGCTGCGCATCGCATCCAACATGGCGCGCGACGAAGGCTGGATGGCGGAGCACATGCTCATCCTCGGCGTCGAAGATCCGAAGGGCGAAAAAACCTATGTCGCCGCCGCGTTTCCGAGCGCTTGCGGCAAGACCAATTTCGCCATGCTTATCCCGCCCGCTCCACTGAAGGAAAAGGGCTGGAAGGTGTGGACGGTCGGCGATGACATCGCGTGGATCAAACCCGATGAGAAGGGACGTCTGCATGCGATCAATCCCGAGGCCGGCTTCTTCGGCGTGGCGCCGGGCACGTCGGCGAAAACCAATCCGAACGCGATGGCCGCGCTCGCGAAGAACACGATTTTCACCAACGTGGCGCTCACGCCTGAAGGTGGCGTGTGGTGGGAGGGGATGACCGACACGCCGCCCGCGCTGTGTCAGGATTGGCAGGGTAAGACGTGGACGCCCGAGATCGCCAAGATCACCGGGGCCAAGGCCGCGCATCCCAACGCGCGTTTCACCGCGCCCGCCTCGCAGTGCCCGACCATTGACCCGGCGTGGGAGGCGCCCGAGGGCGTGCCGATCAGCGCGATTATTTTTGGCGGACGTCGCGCGACCACCGTGCCGCTTATCTACCAGGCATTCAACTGGAGCGCGGGCGTCTATGTGGGCGCGACCATGGGGTCCGAGATGACGGCGGCGGCAGCCGGCATGATCGGCAAGGTGCGCCGCGATCCGTTCGCGATGCTGCCGTTCTGCGGCTACCACATGGGGGATTATTTCCGTCACTGGATCTCGATGCAGAAAAAGCTCAGCGAGACGCCGCGCATTTTCAGCGTGAACTGGTTCCGCAAGGACGCCGACGGCAAGTTCCTCTGGCCCGGCTACAGCGAAAACATGCGCATTCTCAAGTGGGTCGTGGATCGCGCCCGTGGTCGGGCGCTGGCGAAGGAGACGCCGATCGGCTGGCAACCGCGTTTCGACGAGATCGATTGGACGGGCAGCAATTTCACGCGCGAACAATTCACCGCGTTGCAAGCGGTGGACCGCACCGCTTGGCGCACCGAGGTGATCGGCCACGAAGAGCTGTTCATCGACCTGCATTCCCATTTGCCGAAGGAGATGGTTTACGAACGCGAGCTGCTGATCTGCCGGTTGTAGTCAGGACGGGGCACGGTTGCGGTCGCTCGGGCGGTTTTGCCACCCGTGGGTGGTGTTTTTGTGTCGGCAGACTGTTCGCGTGGCAAAAACCGCATAGCCCTTGCCAACCTCTGCGGAGCGGGGCGGGGAGGTTTTCGGCACACTGGCGCCATGTCTTCCTCGCGCCTGCCTGCACCGTGTTATGTCCCGTGTTCGTCCGGGGGTATCGGCCTGCTGCGAAAATATTCCGGGCCGGTTCCGCGCTATACTTCGTATCCGACGGCGAATCATTTCACGACGGATCTCGCGCCTTTCGGTCCGGAGGCGCTCATCGCGCAGGACAACCTTTCCGGTGCCGGACCGTTGTCCCTCTACGTGCATTTACCCTTTTGCCAGAGCCGCTGCTGGTTCTGCGGCTGCAATAATGTCGTTACCACCCGTCAGTCCGCGGCCGACGCCTACCTCGACGACTTGGAGCGCGAGATCGCGCTGACCGCCCGCCTCATCGATCCGGCGCGCAGGGTCACGCAACTTCATCTAGGCGGTGGCACTCCCACGTTTTTATCGCAGGCTCAGCTCCGGCGCCTCGGGAAGATGGTGCATGCGGCGTTTAAGTTCGACCCCGAGGCTGAGATCGCCGTCGAAATTGACCCTCGCCACCTCACCACGGAGCAAGTTGAGGCGCTGCGCGAGCTGGGTGCGCAACGGGCTTCGCTTGGGGTGCAAGACACCGATCCAGCGGTGCAGGTGGCCATTCATCGGGTGCAACCCCCGGCGATGAACGAACGTGCGGTCACGCTGCTGCGCAACGCGGGGTTCAACTCGATCAACATCGATCTGATATTTGGTCTGCCGAAGCAGACGGTTTCGACCTTTGCGCGCACCATCGATGACGTGCTCGGTCTCGCGCCTGATCGTCTCTCGGTTTTTAGCTACGCGCACGTGCCTGGACTCAAGCCGGCCCAGCGCATTTTCAATCAAGCGGGAATGTTGCCCCATGTGGATGAGAAGCTGCGGATGCAACTCCTTGCTCGAGAACGCCTCCTAGCGGCTGGTTATGTGGATATCGGGATGGATCACTACGCGCGCCCCAATGACGAGTTGGCGATCGCCGCACGGGAAAAGATTCTGCACCGCAACTTTCAGGGCTACAGCACACGCGCCGGTGCGTCCGTTTATGGATTTGGGGTGTCGGCGATTTCAACGACTCGCGACGGCTATCGGCAGAATCA
>Ga0307409_100000032_pt1 | contig 48903 bp, 72 predicted proteins | sample 322Ometagenome_2_FD_203888 | JGI IMG/M metagenome (GOLD analysis project Ga0307409, IMG submission 203888) | Maize rhizosphere microbial communities from greenhouse at UC Davis, California, United States - 322HYB-O-2 | ecosystem: Host-associated > Plants > Roots > Rhizosphere > Soil | place... | reverse complement strand
TGGGAAACCGAACTTGTCAGTGGTGGGTACGGTGTTCATCTGGTGCCTCCGGGGTGTCGTGGTGTGGTGTGCTGCTGGAAAAACCATATCATGGAATTTCCAGCAGCGTCAAGCCCTACAGCAGGTCATCCCAGTCAGGCTCGTTGTCAGGCACCCGCTCGAACACCTTCTGAGGGCCATAGCCTGGCAGCCGGGTGTTGCCCGGTACCTGTCGCCAGCCCTCCAGGCCCTTGAGCACATTGGTGATCTCCAGCAGGTCCACGCGGCGGTGATCACCGCGTCGCCGGCCGAGGGCCTCCATCCAGATTTGCATGCTGCAGACCTGGGTGATGGGGTTCACACCCTTGCTGAACCCGTCGCCGGCGTTCAACAGCCATACCTGACGCGACTCGGGGCTCAGCTCATCCCAGTCAGCGGGCACCAGGGTGTCCAGGTACTGCTGCACCACACCCGTGAGGGCATCTTCCTCAGTGAAGTGCTCCCGGCTGGCAGCGGCCAGGGCATCCTCCGCGGGGGTCAGCCACAGCTGCTCGCCGGCTCGGTACAGGGTCAGGGCCTCAGCCCACACCTGATCGATGTACTCGTCAGTGAGCTTGGCATCGTCAGCCTCCTGCTCACAGTTGACTATCAGGAAGCGCCTGTTGCCCTCCTGCCGCCTGAGGAATACCTCATCGTTGGTGGTGCCCCAGATTACGTTGTGCCGCTTGTGCAGGCTGGCCTCACGGTCGTACGGCATACGGAACACATCCGCCGTGCGGGTGATGAACTCCTTCTGGGCATCCCAGTCAGCCTTCCGCAGGCTGTGAGCCTCATCCGCGGTGATGATCCACGACCGCTGCATGGTGATGAGGGTATCCTTGTCACCGATCCGGCCCAGGTTGCTGCTGTACCCCTTGGACATACGGTCCACCCAGCGAGACTTACCCAGGCCCTCCGTGCCGTATAGCACCAGCATATGGTCCCACTTGATCCCGGGCTCCATCATACGTGCCACAGCAGCCACCAGGGCCTTCCGGGCAACCATACGGGTGTACGGGGTGGGGGTCACTCCGGGCAGGGACTCCTCCAGGCGGGGCTTGCCATCCCACACCAGGGTGTTGAGGTAGTCCCGCACGGGGTTGGTCCGCCTGGGCATCGCCCGGTCCACAATGAGGTCATCCATGTAGGCGCGGCCGGGCCGGATGTGGTAGGTACGCTCGATGTACAGCGCCAGGGCAGCCCGGTCACTGGCCCCAAACACTGGCCCACCCTGATCCACCTTGCGCCAGGGCAGATCGCCGGCCAGCTCGATCGCCATGCTCAGCTCGTTGAATTGCAGCACCTGGAACGCGGGGTCATGCTGGGCAATGAGGTCCCAGTTCTTGATCACGTCGGTAGGCTGCCCCGTGCGGGGGTCCAGGGCAAACTGCAGCCGCCAGTTCTCCTGCTCGATGGAGTCAGCCGTGGCGGTCATCTCCGTAGCGAAGTCACCACCCACCAGCTCAGTCACCACGCGGATGTCCTGGGTGGCGGTCTCCAGCATCTGCTTGTAGCTGGGCAGCCGGTTCACCGGGCAATTCTTGGCTGCCTCAGCGTCGAGCTCCCCATACAGGTGCAGGCGTACCAGGTCGAACGCTGTGCAGGTCTGCCCGTAGGCGGGGTCGTTGGCATGGTGGCTGAACACCAGGCCCCGGTCCACCATGCCCATCCCTGCTGCAGCGCTGGCCCCCGTCAGCTGCCAGCGGTCAGCTCCGGCCTCGTCATAGGGCAGTGAGTACTCGTTGATCAGGGTCTGGAAGTCCTCGTAGGCGCGGTTGAACGCGCCGACCGTGCCCTCGATGCCGAAGGGGTCACGCTTGTTCTTGTGCGGCTTGGGGGCAGGCATATCGCTGAGGTCAGCGCGGAAGTCCTTGAGCAGCACGTCAGCCTTGGCCAGGGGCCCGGGGACCACCCACTGGCGATAGCTGTCCGGCTCGCCGGCTGCAGGCTTGAACATGTACCGCTCGGGCTGCACTGAGCCCGGGTCAAACTGGTGCTCCCCCAGCAGCTGCATGACTGCAGCGGCCGCGGTGTGGTACTCATCCGGTGCCACCGGGCGGTCCAGCGGGATGATCACCCGGTACCGCGGCTCCACGCTGGTGCTGGAGAAGGTGGTGTGCACCGCGGCCGCATACGTCAGGCTCAGCTCCAGGGTGATCTCGAAGTCGCTGTCCGGGTGGTCCACGTCCAGGGTGATGGCGTTACGGGTCCGCACAGCGGTCTTGGTACGGTGCACATTGGTGCACGGGGTAGGGGTCTGCCCCTTGGGTACCGGGTGAGTCACCGTCGTCTTAGCGAAGGTGCCCAGTACGTAGTTACCACAGCTCTTGGTGCTGGCAGGGGTAGCCATCCACCCCTGCAGCTCACCCCAGGTGATGGTGCCCGGCTTCCAGTGGCGGGACTCGCGCTGAGGTGCTGTGATTACCTCGAAGGTATGGTCGTCAGTTATCATTTGCGGGCCTCTTCCTGTCGTGCCTTGCAGGCAACCTCATCGGCGCACAGCATAATCTCTCCTTGGAACCATACGAAGTCCTCTGTGCCCTGACGGCCACATTCTTCACAGGTAACTTGTTTGCTCACAGTGGGCTCTCCAGGTGGTCAAGCAGCGCCTGCTGCACAGTCTTCTTGCCTTCGAGGCGGGCCAGGATCGCCTCGTCTACGGTGTGAGGGCTCACCAAGTGATGGATAACCACCGGCTGTTGCTGCCCCTGGCGGAACAGACGTTTGTTGGTCTGCTGGTATTCCTCCAGCGACCAGGGCACCGTTGCCCAGACCATAGTATGGCCCCCGTGCTGCAGGTTCAAGCCATGCCCCGCCGACGCGGGGTGCACCAGCAGCACCGGCACCTCACCACGGGCAGCGTTCCACCGGTTGATGATGTCGGGCTCATCCAGGGTATGCGCCAGCTGGCCCAGGGCCTCCTTGAGCAGGTCAAGCTCCGCCTGGAACCTGTATGCAACCAGCACCTGGTCGCCCGTGCCCTCTACCACCTCAGCCAGGATGTTGGCCTTCTCCTTATGCAGCACGTCATACTGGCGGCCGCGGATGTCGGCGTCGTCCACGTACATGAAGCCTGCGGTGATCTGTGCCAGCTTGGAGGTGAGCACTGCAGCGTTCTGAGCGCTGTGTATCTCACCGCCCAGCAGCGACATATCCGCCACCAGGTCGTCTTTCATGTCCTTGTACACCTTGCGGGCAGCCGGGGGCAGCGGCACCTGGATGTTGTTCACACTCAGCGGGGGCAGCTTGACGCGTCCCTCGGTACCCATGCTCAGGCACACGTCCTCCAGCAGGGTATGAATACGCTTGTCCGCGCCTGGGCGCACATCCCACTTGGTGATAACCCCGTTGGGCAGCTGCCCGGCCGGCGAGAAGTACCTGTTGCGGTACCCCGTGAGGGTCTTACCCAGGCGCTCACCCTGATCCAGCAGGAACACCTGAGGCCACAGGTCCAGCAGACCGTTGGGCATCGGGGTGCCAGTCAGGCCCCAGACGTGGGTGATGGTGGGGCAGCTGATAATCTTCTTGGCAGCCTTCCACCTGTTGCTGGCCTTGTTCTTCCAGCCTGACAGCTCATCCATGATCAGCGTACGGAAGCGCTGAGCGTGAGGCACGGCATCCGCCAGGTTGTCCCGGCCGATCACCACGATGTCAGCCCCGGACTGCAGCGCGGCCAGGCGCTTCGCCGGCGACCCTGCAGCCACAACAACCTTGAGGTCTGGCCGCCAGAGGGCAGCCTCGGAGTGCCATACGTTCTCGGCCACACGCTTGGGCCCGGTCACCAGTGCGGGCAGGCTGTCCTCATTCAAGGCGCTCAGGCAGATAGCGGTCTTGCCCAGGCCCATATCCAGGAACAGGGCCCCGGTCTTCACCTTGTGCAGGAAGGCCACGGCTTCTACCTGGTAGTCATGTAGCGTGGGGCTCACTCGGCACCCCAGACCGGTCGGCGGCTGGCCATGACCTCATGAGCCACCCGGGCGGCTGCCTGCCAGTTGGTAAAGTTGTACACCCACTGGCCGTCGTGGCGCTCGCCGAAGCCCTGCTTGTAGCCCAACAGACCCTGGCTGCTGTGCAGCGGAGCCGGCGACACGATGGCGTACTGGCGCGGCTTAGCGCGGGTGGGGTTGGGCTTGACTGCCAAGCGGCCGCGGGCGGCATCTGGGAGGTTGGTCATGACTGGTTCCTTGTCGTGGTGGTGGGGCTGCTGTTACTTGCGGGTGGTGCGTTTGGGCTTGGGCAGGCTGTCGATCTCCTCGCCCTTCTCCCTGATCCAGGCATCCACACCCGCCCGGCCGATCAGTAATTGTACCCGGGTGCCCAGCTCGGCGGCACGCTCATGCCACAGGGACTGGGCTGCACTCACCCGGCCGCTGGTGGCCTTGAGCTCGCACAGGTAGATGCGGCCGCCCGGCAGCAGCACCAGCCGGTCCGGGATGCCCTTGCGGGTGGGGGCCAGCTTCTCTACCCGGCCGCCCAGCAGGCGCACCTGCTTGTAGAAGTGGGCCTCCAGGCTGGCCTCGAGCTCGGCGTAAGTTGGTTTGACGGTGCGGATGGGGGTCACAGTAGCAAGCGGTTGGTTGGTCATGCCTACAAGCCTGCCCGCCTGGCCGACCGCCTGGCCCCTTGTTATCCAGCCAGCTAATAACGCGATGTCCCCTAAAAGAACTATAACCACTACTACCGTTATTTGGTTATTTGAAATTAGGGTTTTTAAAACCCCTTAAGAAGAGGGGACCCGTGAGGGTCCAACCCTAGTGGCACTAGCAGATTTTGAGGGCCCGAGGAAGCAAAATCAGAGGACCACTGAGGGCCCGTGAGGGTCCAACTAGCGTTATTTGACCTGGGGCTGGGCTGATCAAATAACGGGCAAATAACGCCTGTAGAAAACGTCAACCCTAGTAAACATAGGGCTCACTGGTCCTCACGGGCCCTCACGGGCCCTCAAGCCTGGCCCTCAAATAACCCTATGAATACTAGGGTTGGCCCTCACGGGCCCTCAAATCGTATCGAAGCACCTTAGGGATCAAATAACTAATAACGCTCCAGCGGGCTGAGCCTAGCGTTATTTGGTTGTGCCCTGGCGTAGTTTGATACTGGGCAACGGGCCCGTCCGAGTCGTCCGGGGTCACCTGCTGCTGGCCGGTTCGGAGTCAGGGGTATTGTCTGGCCGGACAACAACTGAGCCAGGGTGTGGGGTGGGGGCTGATACTTATGGCATGGGAACCAAGCCTAAAGACGCCGCTCTTGAAGCCGCGCAACGTGAATTCACTGCAGCTGACAGCTCCGCCGATGCCTGGGCCCTCAAGCCCAACGAGACGGTGTGCACCTGCTGCTACCTGGTCAAGCCGTGTGAGTGTGAAGATGCACTCCGGCCGACCATCCTGACAGTACACTAACCAAGAATAGGAACCAGATCATGAGCCACCGTCACAATGCCGTGCCCGAGGACCTCACCCGGGGCTACAGCAACAGCTTCACTGACATGCTTGTAAGGCACCGCCTTGATCGTGAGGCAGAGCCAGCCCTGACCACCCAGGAACTGGAAGAGCTTGACCGTCACCCCGGTACCCCCGGGTGCCTGGTGAAGCCCCAGCGCCACCCCGAACCCCTAGCACCCTGAGCCCCTTCTAAGGAACCCCATGCAGACCCAGTCCAAACCGAAGTGCAAGGCCAAGCGGAAGCGTACCAAGGAACCCTGTGGGAACTACCCGCTGCCAGGCATGGACGTATGCCGGATGCACGGGGGCAGCGCTCCCCAGGCCAAGGAGGCTGCAGCTCGCCGGCTGGCCACTCAGGCCATCCAGCAGTCAGCTGAGGCTACCATATCCCACATGGGACTTGAGCCCGTGGAAGATCCACTGGCTGAGCTGGGCAAGCTTGCCAGCGCCTCCAAGGCTATGATGGAGGCGCTGGGGGCCAGGGTGAACAGCCTGCAGGACCTCAGTGAGTACTCCAAGCTGGAGGCCCCCACTATCCGGGCTGAGGTGCAGATGTATGAGCGTGCCCTAGACCGCACCCACCGCCTGCTGGACAGTCTGATCAAGGCGGGCTACACCGAGCGCCAGGTCAGCATTGCTGAGCAGGAGGCCCTGCTGGTCAGCGGGGTTATCAGGCGGGTACTCAGTAGCCTGGGCCTGAGCCCGGCACAGCTGACCCAGGCACAGCACCTGCTGGCCGATGAATTCCGTGCTCTGGAGGCGCGGTAGTGGCTGGCAGGTTCATGGCCTCAGTGCAGGACGACCCCCGTCACTGGGTGCTGAGTGACATCGAGGAAGAGGAGCTCCGAGGCCGGACCTGCTGGACCCCGTACAACCCGACTATACGTGGCTGGGGTACCCGCTTGACGGTACCGGCCGATGACTTTGAGCCTACGGAAGCGTGGGAGTGGGAGGACCTGATATGAGCAACATGAGAACCCTGGTGCACGTTGGGGGTGAGCTGGTGTTCCGCTGCAGGCAGTGGGGCCCGCTGTACTTCTACTGGACCCCGACTACCGGCCAGCGAGTGACGCTCTCACTGACCAAGGCGGATGCCGAGATGGAGGTGTCACGGGCCCTGGCTCACGCCTATGAGGAAGCCAAGGGTATCAGGTGCCCATCCATCACGTATGGCGGTAACCCCGTGGTGGTGCGGTGTGCCCGTGAGGCGGGGCACCGGGGCAGCCATGCCACAGCCAAGGAGCTGAGGTGCAACGCCTGCAGCGGTATAGACCCTGACTGTGCCAGCTGTGAGCTCGCCGGCCGACGTCGGTTTGACCTGTGGCCAGTTTGACCTGTTGGAAGATTCCAACTAAGCTTGTTCCATCACCACAACGACACCACGGAGGAAATCATGACTGAGTTCAACATCATCCCGGCACCCCTGGCCCCTGCACCCGGCTTCACCAAGGCAGCGGAGGCAGTCCAGGCAGCTATCACCGCTGAGGCAGCAGACCTGGACGGGTTCCACGGTCACCTGATCATCACCGGTCGCCGGTACATCACCCCTGAGGATGGTGCGGTGTGGTGGGAAGCTCAGGATGAGCCCGGCACCCTGGTCTGGGTCAGCTGGGATGTAGCCCCTGACCCCCGTGCCCCTGAGGCGGCCACCCCTACAGCCCTCACCGGCTGGGTGGATGAGCTGGGGCAGCTGTACCCATAACCCCTGGGGCCCTTGACCACACCCGGTCAGGGGCCCTACCCCGTCCCTAGGAACCAGACATGGCACTCACCCCCAACCTCACTGACGACACGTACGGTCTGCCCCCGGAAGCCGGGCACCTGATAGCCAAGCTGCGGCAGCTGGACCCCGTGCTGAGGGCCACCCTGCTCGCCGGCTTGACAGCTGCTGGAAATTCCATAAAGCTTGTTCCAACAGCAACAACCCACCACGGCACAACGGAGGCACCAAATGCAGAACAGCACCCACTACACCAGCACCGTGCAGCGTAGCAACGGCACCGTCAAGGTGTACCGCAAGGCAGGCAACGTGCACACCGGCACCATGACTCGCCTGCACCGCGGGTGGGAGGCCAACTTCGGTGCTGGTGTCCGCCTGACCTACGCTACCAAGGCTGAGGCGTTCGAGGCACTGGTTGCCGCGGACCTGGCTGTAGGGGACCAGGGTCACCCGTTCGCCGGCTAGCAGTTCACCCGGGGCCCTAGTCACCCGGCCAGGGCCCCAGCCATAATTGAAACATCACCACGCACACCACGTTAGGAACCAGATCATGAACCTCACAGCAGCCATCCAGCAGGTAGAAGAAGCCATAGCCACGGTGGACCAGGAAATAGCGGACAAGCCCATGAACTGGAGTGACCGCACAGGCACCGAGAACCTCAGGGTCAAGAACCTCAACCACCGTCGTCACTCCCTGCTGCTGGCCCTGGATAACCTGAGGGCAGCACAGTGACCACCAAGCAGCTGCAGCACATTCACCGCGGCGACCAGGTACCCACCCCGCGGGGCCTGGTCACGGTGACTAGCATGCGGAACAACTGGGTGGAGGACTTCCGGGCCAAGGCACCGGCCGGGCCCGAGACCATCACCCTGGTAGGTACCCTACCCACCGGTCAGCAGGTCAAGCTGACCGCCCCCAGCACCAGCACCTTGGAGGTATCACAGTGAGCCAGCAGCTCAGCACCATCGTTACCAGCGTCAAGCGCATACGGTCCAGCCGGGACGGTAACCCCCGGTTCGAGTTCACCACCAGCACGGGCATCTACCTCACCGCGCCGGACACCTCAGCCGCCTACGACGTGGAGAACTACTTCGGCAACATTGACAGCGGCACCGGGGTACCTGCCCTGCTCAAGGTGGACAGCCGCGGCAACATCTTCGACTGGGTGCTGTGATGTCCCAGCGTACCTGCCCCGACCAGGGTACCTGCCACCACGAGTGCGGTGCCGACCAGTGCTTCCGGGTGCAGTGCTGTGGCCCGCTGAGCGGGGTGTTCCCCGGGAACCGCTGGCCCGCCAGCTGTGGTGATGAGATCGAGCTGGGCGGTATCATAGCCTGCAGCCTGAGCACGGGGCACGGGGGCCCTCACCACCGCGACGGCATCACCTGGGGGACCTGAGCCCCTGCTGCCCCTGGCAACCCCCAGCTGAGACACAGCCGGGGGCAGCAGGTTTGACCGATTTGACAGGTGCTGGAACTTCCAATATTGTTAGTTCCAGCACCACAACACCCCGCACACCACGACGTAAGGAACCAGCCATGAACACCTACACCGTAACTGACCCCGCTGGAGTAGTTCACACCCGCAACAGCACCGCCCGCACCTACACCCACGCGCTGATCCGTAAGAACATGGGCAGCGACACCTACTTCGTCAACTGGGCCACCAGTGAGGCCAAGGCACAGCAGGAGGCCCGCGTACACGCTGGCAGCCGGTCCTACATCCGGGTAGTTGACCTGGCTGAGACCGCCTACACGCTGAGCCCCCAGTACCAGGAGCTGGCTGACTGCATCGCCGCCCAGGCAGGGAACATTGCCCAGGGCAAGATTCCCGCTGAGCACCTGAATGCACAGGTTGCCCTGCTGGAGAATAACATCAAGACCCTTCGGGCCTGGACCCCGGTAATCAAGTGACCCCTGAGGAAGAGGTGCAGCAGCTCAAGGCGCTGCTGCACCAGCAGGCACGGCGACTGGATTACGCTGTGATGCAGCTGGAACGTGAGGCTAAGTTCATGCCGAAGTGGAAGCCTGAGAACCGCCGGTTCTACCGGGCCTACGACACCGTAACGGAAGTGCGGGATACCCTAGAAGGAGCAGCAAGATGACCTGGACCCAGGGCCAGCAGGCCAGTTTCAAGCACCCCGCGGGGCGGGTGCACGGCACCGTAACCAAGGTGGAGCAGAACGCGGTGCTGCTGCAGCTGCGGATGGCTGAGGGAATGCCCCCGCGGACCCTGAAATTCACCCTCAGGGGTGACGGTACCTACCGCCAGGCAGGCAAGGGGCCCAAGTCACCCGTGCTGGAGCCGGCGACGTGAGCGGGTGGGTACTGCACACCCACCTGCAGGACGGCACCACCCAGGTGGAGGAGTACGACACCGATGAGCTGGGCACCCTGGATGACAGGCTCACAGGGCTGTTCATCACTGACCTGGAAGGTGTGGACAGTTTCAGCGTAGCCCGCAAGCTGCCAGGCCGGAGCTAACCCCCACCCTCAGCCCCTGTTATTGTTCAGCTGGACAGTAACGGGGGCTGAGTCATGTCCAGACCATATGGTTAGTCATGTGAGCGGGGCTGAGGCCCCAAGGTGATGCAAAGGAACCCTCTACCCCCGCTCACCCTAGACACCGTCACTACGCAAGGAACCAGAATGAACGTCACTGAGTACACCGCCCAGGCCAGCAGCCTGCTTATGCCCATCGCCAATGACCGGGCCTACCTGATCCCCATGATCGTGGGGGAAACGGGTGAGCTGTTCGGCCAGCGGGCCAAGGCAGTATGGCACCAGTGGACCCCCGAGCGCCTGCAGCTGGAGCTGGTCAGTGAGTACGGGGACATTGCCTGGGGCACCGCCATACTTATGCAGCTGGAGGGCTCCAACCTCACCAGGTTCGCCGCTGACCACCCGATGACCGGCACCCGCGACCCGCTGACCGGCGTCCGCAACCCGTGGCAGACCCTGTTGAACCGTGCCAACGACCTGCACTACTGGTACACGGAGCGTGAGACGCACGGGTACATCCGCGGCACCGCCGAGGCCATGTGGGTAGCCCTGGAGGTACACTGCCAGGCTATCACGGGGGTGAGCTTCGAGGAAGTGCTCAACAAGAACCTGGCCAAGCTGCACAGCCGGGCCGAGCGCGGCACCCTCATCGGCAGCGGTGACCACCGATGAGCACCCAGGCAGTCGACGTAGACGCAGCTGAGGTGCTGCACCACCTGGAGCCCGGCCGGCGAGTGGCTGACGCGATGCACGACCTGTGGACCAAGCACACGGACGGCACCTGGCTATTCACCAGCCAGGGTGAGATAGTAGTCCTGAATGCGGAAAACCTGCTCCGAGTCTGGGGCCCCGTCAACGTCATCCCGGAAGGAGGTATCTGACATGGTACGTACACTACTCCGGGTAGTGGCATACTCAGCGCTTGGAGTGCTTGCATTCCTGCTGCTGGCCGCCCTCATCAACATCATCTTTGGAGCCTGACATGAACAAGGTATACGTAGCCCCCGCTGACACCCCGATCGAGGACATGGAGCGCGTGGGGCATGACATCACCCACGCGCTCACCGACCAGGGCCTGAGCTCCCACGACAGTGACAGCAAGGAGTACTCCGCCAGCCTGGCCGGCGAGGATGCCCTGGATGAGTTCATGAACCACTGGCGGGAGGCGGCTGAGGCGCTGACCGCCAGCCCGGCCGAGGAACTCAGGTGGCGGCTGAATACCCAGCTGCAGGGTGAAGACCCTGGGCAGCCAGTCAACTGGAGAGGGCCCCAGTGAGCCGCCGCAACGGGAACACCGGCAAGACCCACTGCATACGGGGGCACCAGTTCATAGGGGCCAACATCAAAGCCCAGGGGGACAGGGACAGGCGCTGCAGGGCCTGCGAGTGCGCCATAAGTGCGGTGCACAACTGGCTCAGGCGTAAGGGTGTACCCATCACCGAGGCAGCGATCAAGGAATACGCTGACCGGAAATATGCTACCCTTGTCTAGGGCAGCCACAGCAGCTGTGCCCCCGTCATCCAACGGGGGCACAGCGCGTATAACAGAGGGGGACGTGCAATGGTGCACTGTCAGCAATGCGGACACTACCACCGGGACGGCCGGTGCCAGGCATATTGTGAGGGATCAGATGGACGCTTCGGACGGTGCCAGTGTGGGCGTAGACCCTTGGAGCCTATTGTCACCAGGGATGCAAGACTGGGCGCTGGGGAACATGCAGCCAGCGCGTAAGCAGGGGTACGCGATCCAGCTGACCGATGAGCAGATGGCAGACATGCACCCCATCACCCTGGGCCGGGTGATACCGGCCGCTGAGCGGGCAGCCCGGCTGGCCGGCGAACAGGCAGCCCGCCTGGCAGAGCAGCATGAGCTGCTGAGCCAGGCCCCGGAGGTACTCCACCCGGTAATCAGGCTGCACAGCCCCAGTGACTACGGGGAATGCCAGGGCTGCGACGGTGGGCCTGACTACAGCGGCGACTGGCCGTGCCGCACTATTGAGATGGTCCAGGCGGGGCTGTGAGGAAGAAGTGCCCATACTGCCAGGTAGACCCGTATAATTGTCCTGAGGGGCAGGCGCTGGCGCAGGCCATACTAGATCGCAAGGGGACCAGTAATGTACGGAATGCCTGATAGCTCGGCACTCAGCAAGGTTGTGTTCGAGCTGTGCCACGTCCACCCCAGGACGGTGGGTGAGCATACCGGGCTCGAGGCCCCGCTGCTGGAGATGCTGAGGCAGGCTATCGCCAGTGATACCTCCGGCGCGTACGGTGGGGGCAGCAGCAGCCGCACCGGGGCCCCGGTAGACACCAACGCGCTCACCATCTGGGAGGGCATCCGGGACACCGTGGGGCAGCACTGGCCCGGCCGCGGTGACCTGGCCCGGGCTGGTACCCCGCTGATCACCCGGCTAGAGGTGTGGACTGCCAGCCTCGCCGGCTCGGATGAGGAGCTGCACCTGCTGGAGATGTGCCACTACTGGCGGGGGCAGATACGTGACCTGCTGGAGCCGCCTCAGGAGGTACCCCTCCGAGGCCTGAGCTGCCCCACTTGCAAGCAGGACCGCGTCCTCATGACTGACCCGGACGGGGGCAGCGTGTACCAGCCGCCACTGCTGGCCTACCTCAGTGAGACCCCCATCCGGGTGACCTGCAGGGGCTGCACCGGTACCTGGGAAGGGCAAGACCTGCACTACCTGGGCGCGGCCGCCGAGTTCCTGGGTCAGCTGGTTTGACCTGTTGGAATATTCCAACAATACTTGTTCTACCACCACAACGACACCACGGAGGAACCAGAAATGAACGCATTCGAAGCACTCGCCCCCATCGTCATCCACATCGAGGCCGAGCTGGAGCGGGTGTTCACCGCGGAAGGTGCACCGGTCCCCACGCTCACCGGCAATATGCTGATCGTGCCTGAGATCGGGGCTGTGTGGTTCGAGCTCCAGGATGGGACCAACACCCTCACCTGGGTCACCGCTGACATGGAGATGCGGGCAGCCTGGGGCGAGACCCTGGTGATCGCCACCAGCCGGGAAGAGGCCCTCACCTACGACGAAAGCAACTAACCCCCAGGGGCCCCGGTACCAGCCGGGGCCCTCACCACGTACCACGTAAGGAACCAGATCATGCCCACCAAACTCCACCGCGCTATCAAGGTCAGTAGCGTCACCATCACCACCGTCTCAGTCACGTGCGAGCGGTGCAAGCGTACCACCTCCGGCGAGTGCAGCTACCCCAACCATGAGATGTTCGTGGCCCGGGAGCTCAAGCACATCACGATCAAGCTCAACAGGTCCACCCGGTCCATGTACCCAGTGACCAAGCTGGTATGCATGGACTGTGCCAAGGACCTGGAGGCCGCCTTCGAGAAGCCCGCTGAGGCTGAGAAGTGGGTGCACCAGGAGGGCTGCACTAACCAGGCCCGCGGGCCCGAGGACTACCTGGTGGCCTGCACCTGTTTCATGTTCGCCGGCTGACTTGCGTGGTGATGGAATTACGTGTTATGGTTTTTCCATCACCACCCACCACGACACAACGTAGGAGCACATCATGGTACACAACACCACCCAGGCTGAGATCGATGAGTTTGACGCAGCTTGTGCAGCACTTGAGGCTGCAGGCGTGGAAACCATTGGCATGAGGGTACGGGACATCATGGCAGCCGCCCAGGCGCTGCCCCAGTCCACCACCTGGCAGGTAGTAGCCAACATGCTCAACGATGACGCTGCCGGCGAGGAGGTCATCCAGTCGGGGCTCACCCGCGCTGAGGCCACCAGCATTGCCCAGGGGATGCAGCGCACCCACAACCCTGAGGCAGCCCGTACGGACCGGGGCCTCAACTTCTTCATCCGCAAGGACAGCTAGCAGTACCCCCAGCACAACAGTAGGGGCCTCCCGTGGTGGAGGCCCCTACTGGCGTTATGCACCTGTACCGCGCTAACCTCACCAGTATGGCACGGGCACCGGCTGGGCCCTGAGTTATTGTTCAGCCAGACAACAGTTAGCTTGAGTTCCTTGGAGTTCCCAGGCCAAAGTGACACTGTGCGGGTGAGCTAGCTCTAAAACCACCCAGGAGGGATGCAGCTGTGGCTTTCCCCTCCAAGTGGGCTCTGGTAGCTGACCAGTTTGACCCAGAGAGCTCCGGGGGAAGCCGTTGGGCAACCCCCGGGGCCCTGGCCCGCGCTACCAACCCCAAGACGGTGCAGACTCCAGCGCTCGACATCATCGATGCAGCCCTGGTGGAGGCGTTCAATACGCCTGACAGCCGCCTGATTATCAGCATGGCACCCCAGGAGGGTAAGTCCGTCCGGGTCGCCAATGACTTCCCGGTGTGGTGCCTCACCCGGAACCCTGACTTGCGTATCGTCACCGCTTCCTACGGGCAGTCGCTGGCCAACCGTAACGGCCGGGCAGTACGCAACAGGATACTCAACCACCCTGAGATTGGCCTGCAGATAGCCAACGACAACGGCTCAGTGAGTGAGTGGACCGTCGCCGGCCACGAGGGCGGAATGTTTAGCGTGGGTGTGGGTGCTGGTGTTACCGGCCGCCCGGCTGACCTGCTGATCATTGACGACCCCATCAAGGACCGCAAGGAAGCCGACAGCGAGCTGCAGCGTGACACCGTATGGGACTGGTGGACTGACGCAGCTAGCGCACGTCTTGCCCCTGGGGCCCCCGTGGTGATCATCCTCACCCGCTGGCACCAGGATGACCTCGCCGGCCGACTGATCGAGCGCGACCCTGAGGCAGGCTGGAAGGTTATCAACATCCCCGCCCAGGCTGACCACCGCCCGGAGCGGGGTGAGGTTGACCTGCTGGGCCGAGAGCCCGGCGAGTACATGGTATCCGCCCGCGGTCGTACCTGGAAGCAGTGGGAGCAGCGGCGCAAGCAGGCTGGAGCCCGTACCTGGGCCTCACTGTACCAGGGCAGACCGTCCCCAGATAGCGGTGGAGTCTTCCCGCCTGAGGAACAGTGGGAGCGCTACAGCTCACCCCTGTGGGAAACCTCATATGACGCCGAGGGCAAGCTGGTGTGCCGCATACCGGGCATCGGCCGAGACGACCATGAGCTGGTGCAGTCCTGGGACTTGACGTTCAAGGACAGCAAGGGCAGCGACTACGTGGTGGGCCAGGTGTGGCTGAGGGTGGGCTACACCGCCTACCTGCTGTACCAGGTGCGCGAGCGGCTCAACTTCTCCGCCACGCTGAGGGCGATCAAGGAAGTCAGCCGGATGTGGCCCCAGGCCATAGCCAAGTTCATTGAGGACAAGGCCAACGGGCCCGCGGTGATCAACACCCTACAGCAGCAGGTTATCGGGCTGATCCCCATCGAGCCGGAAGGCAGCAAGTACGCCAGGGCATCCGCGGTATCACCGCTGACTGAGTCCGGGAACGTGGTGCTGCCCACCGCTGAGCTGGTGCCCGGTGTCACGCAGCTGCTTGAGGAAGCCAAGAACTTCCCCAACAGCAGCCATGACGACACCATTGACGCTATGAGCCAGGCCCTCAACAGGCTACTGCTGAGGCCCATCCTGGATGACAACATCATCGAGGACGACGTGTACGACATCATCAACGAGCAGGGCTGGTCCGTCAGCCCGGTATAGGAGGCCTGCATGGGTAAGATAATGCAGCTGCTGGGCCTGCAGGAAGCGGCCAACCGGTCTGAGGACAAGGTGCTTGAAGGCGTAGTGCACAGCCTGGCCGGCGAAATGACCAACCTGGTACAGGAGTCGTTCGCACGGCTCGAGCTGGCCCGCGACAACGCTGGCTGGACCAAGCTGACCGAGCAGTACGCTGACGACTTCACCCGCGACGGCCTCACCCGGGCAGCAGCTCAGGGCAGGCTGTTCGGCGTGGCCAACCCACTGATCAAGCGTGGCCGGGAAGTCCGCCACGCCTACATCTGGGGCCAGGGCTGCACCATCCAGGCGGGCAACAGCGATGTCAACGACCTGGTCCAGGCTTACCTGGACGATGAGGGCAACCGAGAGGCGCTGTACGGGGCCCAGGCTGTGGCCCGGTACGAGGGCACCCTGTACGATGAGGGCAACGTCTTCATCGCGAACTTCACAAACCCGCTGGACGGCCGGGTGCAGGTACGCACCATCCCGTTCGACGAGATACGGGACGTAATCACCGCGCCTGGTGACAAGAACACCCCTTGGTACTACCTCCGCCAGTGGACTGAGCAGGTCCAGGACAGTGCCATGTACGTCACCAAGAAGGCGTACTACCCCGCGCTCAAGTACCAGCCGCTGACCAAGTACCGCAACATCAACGGTGTGGAGGTACGCTGGGACGCGCCGATCAAGCACGTCAAGGTGAACGCCTTGGAGGGCTGGAAGTTCGGCATCGGTGACAGCTACGCAGCTATCCCCTGGGCGCTGAGCCACAAGGGCTTCCTGGAGGACTGGGCCCTACTGATGAAGGCCCTGAGCAAGATCGCGTTCACCACCACCAGCAAGACAGCCGGCGAGGCCCAGCGCAAGCGGGCAGCGATCAAGGGCCTGGGCGACGCGCCTGCAGGCAGCACTCTGAACCTCACTGAGGATCAGAAGCTGGAGGCAGTGGGTAAGTCTGGGGCCACGATCGATGCTGAGTCAAGCAGGCCACTAGCTACCCTGGTGGCAAGTGCCCTGGGGCTGCCGGTGACTATCCTGCTGGCTGACCCCGGGCAGACCGGGGCCCGCGCCACGGCCGAGACGCTTGACCTTCCCACACGGCTCACCATGCAGGCCCGCCAGGAGCTCCACCGCGATGTGCGGCGAGACCTGATTGGCTACGCGATTGAGCAGGCAGTGCTGGCCCCCAGGGGCCCGCTCCGCGGTCTGGGTACACCCCTCCGGGACGGTGACCGCCTCAAGGTGGTCTTCAAGGACCCGGATGACAACAGCCTGGACATCACGTTCCCCTCACTGGATGAGGTGGATGTCAAGGTACTGATGGATGCCATCGTGGCTGCTGACGGTATGCCAGACGTGCCCAAGCTGCCACTGATCCGGCTGGCCCTGCAGGTGCTCAAGGTGGAGAACATCGATGAGCTGCTGGAGGACATCACGGATGAGGACGGCAACCTGGTACCCAGCGATACCACAGCCGGCGACGTAGCTACCAAGGCATTCCGCAACGGGGATGACCCCTCTGCAGCACTCAAGTAGGAGGTGCCTGTGGCAGTAACGCAGGAAACCCTCCAGGCAGTGGCCGCACTCCGGCGGCAGCTCACCACCCTTACCGACGCACAGACCAGGGCACTGACCCAGGCATGGGCTGAGGCGTGGGACGTGCTGCTGCCGGAGTTCGAGCTGGCCCTGACCGACCTGCTGGCAGGCGCTGTAGATGGCAAGGTCACCCGGGCTATGGCTGCCCGCAACATCCGCCTGACGGGTGCTCTCCGGCTCGCCCGGGAGTACCTGGACGTGCTGGCACCTCAGGCCCAGAACATCATCACTCAAGACCTCACCACCGTCGTGCTGGAGGCTGCTGAGGGTCACGCTGCTGTCGTACAGTCGCAGCTGCCCCCAGGGGCTGCCGGTGCGGGGGTGAGCTTCACCCGCGTTCCTGAGGCTGCACTGACAGCCATCGTGGAGCGTACCACCCAGCAGATTCACAAGGCCACCCGGCCGCTGCCTGCTGACATCGTGCGCCTGATGAAACGGAACCTGGTACGGGGCATCGCGGTGGGTGACAACCCCCGCGCTACTGCAGCCCGGATCATCCGGGAATCAGAGGGTAGGTTCAACGGGGGCCTCACACGGGCCCTGGTGATCAGCCGCACAGAAACCCTGGACGCTCACCGGGCAGCCACCAAGGCCAGCGAGAAGGTGAACGCTGAGGTACTGACCGAGTGGGAATGGCATGCAAGCCTGGACCGCCGGACGTGCCCCAGCTGCCTAGCCAAACATGGTCAGCGCTTCCCACTTGAGCAGGATGGCCCTCAGGACCACCACCAAGGTCGCTGTGCCCGGGTGAGCGTCACCAAGTCCTGGAAGGACATGGGCTTCGACATCCCCGAGCCGCCCAGCGAGACCCCGGATGCCAGGGCCTGGTTCGACAGCCTCACCCCTGATACCCAGGAAGGGATCATGGGCAAGGGGCGGCTCAAGCTGCTGCAGTCAGGTCAGATCAGCTGGGATGACCTCAGCACCAAACGCAGCACAGATGGCTGGCGAGACAGCTACCATGTCACCCCCCTCAGGGACCTAGTCAAGTAAGGAGGCCTCCGTGAGCACAGTACAAGTTACGGAAGCAAGCAAGGCGGGGGCCCCGACCGGTGCCCGTACAGAGATCACCCTGGTAACCCCAGGCTGGGGCAGCTCAGGCTACTACAGCCCAGAGGTGCTGGAGCAGGCTGCTGCCGACCTGGTGTTCCCGGCCGGTACGCAGATGCACATTGACCACGACAAGGGAGGCGGGGTGGGTAGCGTCAGCACCCTGGCCGCTGCCCTTGAGGTGGATGCCCGCTGGGAACCTGACTGGGTAGACCCGGATACCGGGGTCAAGGGTCGCCTGGTGGCTGAGAACAAGGTATTCAGCCACAAGCGGGAGATGCTGAAGGAGCTCAAGGATGTCATCGGCACTAGCATTGCTGCTGCCGCCGAGATCAGCATGGGTGAGGCTGAGGGTCGCCAGGGTGCGATCATTGAGCGCCTGCTTCCTGCCAAGACCAACCGGGTGGACTACGTCACCGTCGCCGGCCGAGGCGGCCGCATTAGCGAGGTGCTTGAGTCCGGCCAGGGCATCGTGGACCGGGCTGTTGAGGCTGGGGTGACTGAGGCCACAGCCGGCGAAACCCGTGACTGGCTCCGAGCCGCTGTCCGGGCAGCTCATGAGGGCTCCGGCACGTATGCCTGGCTGATTGACTACGACGACACCAGTGCCTACTACGAGGTAGAGACCCCCACCGGCACGGCCATCTACCAGGACACCTACACCGTAGAAGGTGTGGTTGCTGCCCTGGGCGGCACCCCGGTCGAGGTTCGCCCCGTCACCACTTACCAACCTGTCGGCAACAGCACCGCTGAGGCCGCCACCACAAGTTCCCCATCCGCACCGGCTGGGGTTATCGAAGGAAAGGAGCCACCTGTGGCTACCATTCAGATTGAGGAAAGCGTTCACGCTGACCTGGTCGAGAAGTCCAGCCGGGCCACCGCGCTGGAAGCCGATGTGACCGCGGCCAACACCCGCGCCACCACGGCCGAGGCTGCACTCAAGGAGTCCAACGACTCCGCCGCTGCAGCCCTGGTGAACGCAGCTCTTGAGGCTGCAGGCATCACTGCCCCCAAGACCGCCGCCCGGCTGGCCGAGGGTTACCCCGTCAAGGAAAACGGTGCTGTCGACGCTGTGGCCCTGGCAGAGAGCGTGGCTGAGTCCATCGCTGAGCTGCAGGCTGCCAGCGGTGCAGGCTCCGTCCGTGGCGTAGGCCACACCGCGGAGGATGCAGCCGCACCCACCGCCCAGTCCGCACGAGAAGAAATTCTCAAGCTCAGCGGCTACACCCCGAAGGGAGCCTAACCAATGGCTAAGAACATGCGCCTTCCCAAGGCCCTGCACATCACCCTGGCAGTGCCCGACTACGTGGTCTCCGGCTCGCCGGTCGCCGTCGGTGCTTTCCGCGGTGTTGCCCAGACCGACCGTGACGCCGACGGCCGCGCTACGGTGTGGCTCGACGGCTCCACTGAGCAGGAAGTCACCGGGGCAGTTGCCTCCGAGGGCCTGCCCATCTACATCACCACCGCCACGGGTGCGCTGGGCGTCGCCACTGGCGCTGGCATCGTCCTGTTTGGCTACTCACTGGGAACCAAGGCGGCTGCTGCCGGTCCGCTGGAAATCTCCCTGCTCAACGGACCTGCACAGGTCTAAGGAAGGTTACCACAATGACTATTCTCAACACTGAGGAAATCCTGGCCGCTGAGGCATGGGAGAAGCGCAACACCCCGTCCGGCGAGATGCTTGCCAAGGCTGTAGAAGCCTCCAAGCTCTTCAACGAGGGCCTGAGCGGTCGCAACCCGTTCAAGAAGGCGATGCTGCAGGAAGCGCTCACCCGCGCTGACTTCAACATCTACCTGGGCAAGGCATTCGACGTCGAGATGCTGGCCAAGTACGACGACCTCACGCCGGAATGGCGTCAGATCGCCGCACCGTCCACCGTCAAGGACTTCAAGGCCAAGACGTTCAAGGACCTGTTCGGCGGCCGCGGTGCCTTCGATAAGGTCGCTGAGGGCGAGGAATACAAGGAACGCAATAAGGACCAGGCTGAGTACAGCCTGCAGGCTGCCAAGTACGGCAACACCTTCAAGCTGACCTTCGAGCTCATCAAGAACGATGAGCTGGGTGAGCTCCGCTCGCTGCCGGACGACCTGGCTCAGGGTGCAGTTGCCACTGAGGACAAGGTTGCCTTCTCCTCGTTCGTGACCGCTGCAGGCCCGAACACCGCGTTCTTCAAGGCTGCCAACGGCAACGCGCCGACCGCTCTCCCGTTCACCCGTGAGAACATCCAGGCTGCCTACATCGCGATGTCCAAGCGCAAGGACAAGAATGGCAACCCGGTCAAGCTTGCCAGCACGCGCTTGCTGATCGTGGTGCCTGCTAGCCTGCTGTTCGAGGCCGAGCAGATCGTCAACGCTCCCACCATCCCGGACCCCGCTGGCGGTGCAGGCACGGTACCCAACCCGCTCGCCGGCAAGTTCCGCGTGGTCATCTCGGACTGGCTGACCATCATCAACACCTCTGCCAAGGCAGACACCACCTGGTACATCCTGCCTGAGCCCACCGCGGCTCGCCCGGCGCTGGTTGTTGCCAAGATGCGTGGCGAGGAAAACCCTGACATCCGTGTCAAGGCTGACCAGGGCTCCCGCCTTGGTGGCGGCTCCATCGCTGCCGAAGAGGGGTCGTTCGACGACGACACCATCACGTACCGCGGCCGCCACATCGTTGGTGCCGGTACGCTCGATCCGCTGCTCACTTACGTCAGCACCGGTTCCTAGTAGGACCGCTCCGGCTGGGCTCATACCCCAGCCGGAGCACCCCCACAACTTCCCAGGAGGCCCTACATGGCTATTGACTTCACCACCCCCACCGGCCAGGTCCGCCTCCTGACAGCTGACCTGGATGAGGCTGCCCCGCTTCTCACTGACGAGATGATCGGTGGCTACCTCACCCTCAACAGCGACAACGTACTCAGGGCAGCAGCTGACGCGCTGGATGCCATTGCCACCAGTGAGGTGCTGGTAGCCCGCAAGATTCGCACCCAGGACCTCAGCACGGATGGCCCGGCTGTGGCCGGCGAGCTCCGCAAGCAGGCAGCGGTGCTGAGGGCCAAGGCTGACGACGCCGACGCTGCAGCCGCTGAGAGCCTGTTCGAGATCATCCCGCTGTACGACACCGCGGGCTATGAGGCAGCTGAGAGGTACCTGCCATGAGCCCGCTGCCAGGGTACAAGGTGATCCCGGGCGACTGGGCCCCCGCTCACCGCCCCACCGCTGAGGCTACCATGACCAGCCCAGGCACCATCCACCGGGTAGCCTCCGGCCCAGCCCCGTTCCCCAAGCCTGAGGGCTGGACCGGCCAGGGCCAGATATACGAGGGCCTGTTCCGGGTGCAGCAGCAGAATCGTGAGGGTGGAGGCACCCCCGGTGAGCAGCCCACCCAGGAACGTACCTACCTGATCACCTCCAAGACGGACATCCCTCACCTGCAGACCGGTGAGCGCGGTGACATCATCAAGGTACTCGGCCGGGAGTTCCGGGTACGCCAGGTGCTGTTCGGCTCCCTGCTGTGGGAGATGGACATACTCTGCACTGACAACCTGACCCAGCAGAACCCGGTGTAGCCATGACCTTCGATACAGGTGACCTTCGCCGGCTGGCGGCCAGCATCCAGGATGCCAGCCCGAGGGTCTTGGCTCAGTCCCGGGCAGTGGTCAGCAAGACCGCCACTGATATTGAGAGCTCAGCCAAGAACCGGGTGCCTGTGGACACAGGCAACCTCAAGGGCAGCATCGGCACCACATACACCAACGGGGGCCTGGGCGCTGAGATCGGGCCCACAGCCAACTACGGGGAGTTCGTGGAGCTGGGCACCAGCCGCATGGCACCCAGGCCCTACATGGGCCCCGCGGCCGACATCCATATCCCGCTGTTCGAGCAGGCTATCACACAGCTAGGCTGGGAGGTGTTGAATGGCAGCTGACCTACTGACCTTCCCAGCCCTCATCCGTGCCGAGGTGCTGGCTGCAGGCGTGGGCTTCTACGATGGCTACGTGCCTGAGTCAGTGCCCACCACAGACGGGTACGTAGACCCCTACGCTGTGCTGTGGGCGGGCCTGGGGGACAACCCCTTCGAGCCAACTGCTTGCGGCACCCACAGCACGGACACCACCGTCTGGGACTTCCAGGTTACTGTGGTGGGGCCCAGCGCTGAGGTCTGCCGGGCAGCCGCCCAGGCAGTCAAAGCTCGCCTGGTAAACCTGGTGCTCGGCACCGGCCGGGTGAGGCCCAACCCGGATGGGTTCAACCAGCAGGCACCCCTGCTGGACACCCAGACCGCCCCGTCCCGCTTCATGCTACCCCTGCAGTTGCGGATCACAACCAACTAGGAGGACCCCTCATGGCAGAGTTCGTGCAGGCTGTGGACCCCGGTGGCACCAAGCGCCGAGTCCCCGCTCACTACCTCGAGAACAAGGCCCTGACAGACCAGGGCTTCAAGCTTCCCCCGTCCACGCGGAAGAAGAGCAAGCAGGCCTCCGAGCCGGCGAGCTCTACCACGTCACGGGTGGAGGAACCGGCTGCAACATCAACGGCCAAAACCACTGTCACCGAACCGGCTGCAGCCGGAGAAAAGTAAGGAGGTCAGCTAATGAAAGTAGCTGCTGACGGCAAGAAGAAGTTCACACTGTTGCTCACCGCACCCGCGGCACGCGTCCCCACCGCGGCGGAGCTCAATGCAGGCCAGGACATTTCCTGTGCTGTGCTTGACAGCGATGCCAACTGGACCAACACCGCGTCCGACCGGTTCAACGAGAAGCCCGCGTGCGTACAGGGCAACAGCCAGGCCCTGGGTGCTGCCAACTACGACACAGCACTCACCTTCCTCCGGGAATACCTGGACGCGGGCGGGGCTGACTCCACCGGGGATGACCTCGGGTACCAGTCGGTCAAGACCCGTGGTTCCACGGTGTGGATCTACATGCGGGAAACCGACAAGCTGTCCGGTGAGGACTGGGCTGCAGGGGACGAGATTCACCTGGGCGGTGAGGTTGTCAGTGATGCCCCCATGCGGGTCAACAACGACGGCAACATCAAGCGTCGCATCGAGTTCCTGCCTCAGGAAATGATCAGCGAAGAGCTGGTCGCTGCTCCTGTAGGCCCGTAGTAAGACCAGTGCGGCCGGGTGAATTCAGGCTCCGCCCGGCCGCACTCTACACCCCTTGAGCCTGTAACCCCCACCCAACTTAGGAGCCTGAACCCCTATGCCCATCGACGAGACCCCCATCACTGAGCACCCCGCCACTGGCTTCGACGTAGAAGCCTGGCTGCAGGATGCCCACCTCCCTGAGGAAAGCACCGAGGTATACAAGCGGGCTGACGTAATCGGCGAGCTGAGCGCTCTCCGGCGGCAGATCGAGCTGCAGCGCGAAGCCGCTGCTGCCGCTGAGCGGACCTCGGGCGAGACCAGTGAGCTTGCCACCCTTGAGGCACGTTACCAGGCGCTCCTGGACACCTTCGCCGGCTCCCAGCTCACCGTCTACTGCCGGGCTATCAGCCCCGATGAGCGTCGTGAGGTGCGGGCAGCCAGCGAGAAGGCCACCGCGGGCAAGGACTCGATCGAGCAGAACGCCTACTTCGGCTATGAGCTGCTGGCCAAGGCGATCATTGCAGTCAAGCCCTTTGAGGGTGAGCGTACCCCGGTCAGCTGGGACGCTGCCACGGTACGCAAGATGGAGAACACCATCGGCGGCACCCAGATGAACGCAGTGCTGCAGGCACACCAGCTGGCCCAGGGGCGGATGCCCTCAGTGGACGCAGATTTTTTGCAGAAGCCCTCTGGCGCGGCCGCTGGCCAGGGGTCGTAGCAGTACTCCGCACGGCCAGGTCGGCGGGGAAGCCCCCGTCGGCCTGGTTCTTTGGCAACCGTACAGCTGAGTGGACCGAGAAGGACTTCCTGCTCAGCCTGGCCCTCACCCTGTACGAGGCCGGGCTGTGCGGCTGTGGGCAGCCTATGGTGCTGGCCCACCACGAGCAGAACGATGGCTGGTACGACCCAGTCAAGACCCAGTGCCACAGCTGTGCAGCCCGTGAGCGTGCCACCGCGGCCAACGGCAAGGAACCGTACCAGCCCCTCCCGGGTGAGAAGGTTGCCACGGTATACACCCGGCCTGCCACCAAGCCCCTACCCCACCCCTAGTAGAACCGGAGGCAGCCCGTGGCTGACAGGACCGCCAGAGTAGTTCTCGACTTGATCGTGGACCGCTTCACCCGCAACGCCTCGCAGGCATCACAGGCAGTACGTGATGTCGGGGAAGCAGCTGAGCGGGCGGGGCAGCGTACCGACCGGGCTACCAGCCGGGCCACTGACTCAGTGCGCCAGGTTGCAACCCAGCACCAGACAGCTGCCCGGGCAGCGGGCCTCCACTACAACGCTGCCGGGCAGCTGGCGGATGCCAACGGCCGGGTGCAGTCCAGCGCTCAGGCGGCCGCCCAGGGGCTGGAGCAGTACAGCTCTGAGGTGCACACCGTAGCCCAGGCCACGGCCGAGGCGGCTGAGGCCCAGGCCCGGTACGCTGACCGCCAGAAGGAAGCAGCTCAGACTGCAGGCACCGCGATGGTGGCCTTCGGCGTGGGCACGGTGGCAGCCCTGGGTGCAGCCACCAAGGCAGCCATGGACTGGGAATCCGCCTGGGCGGGTGTCACCAAGACGGTGGATGGCAGCCCTGAGCAGATGGCTCAGCTTGAGGACGGGCTGCGAGGCCTGGCCAAGACCCTGCCCAGCACCCACACTGAGATCGCCGCTGTGGCTGAGGCTGCCGGGCAGTTGGGTGTCAAGCGTCAGGACATCCTGAGCTTCACCAAGACCATGATTGACCTGGGTGAAACCACCAACCTCACCGCTGAGGAAGCCGCCACTGACATCGCCCAGATCGCTAACGTGATGGGCACCACTGGTGACGAGATTGACAACTTCGGCGCGGCACTGGTTGCCCTGGGCAACGACGGTGCCTCCACTGAGAAGGACATCCTCAGCATGGCCCAGCGTATCGCTGGTGCCGGTAAGCTGGTGGGTGCCTCCGAGGCGGACGTGCTGGCCCTGGCCAACACCCTGGCATCCATGGGTGTCAAGGCGGAGCTTGGTGGTGGCGTAGCTACCAGGGCCCTGCTCAAGACCTACAAGGCTGTCCAAGAGGGCGGGCCCATCCTCAGCACCTTCGCCAGCACCGCGGGGGTGAGCGCGGACACCTTCGCCGAGAAGTTCCGCAGCAGCCCGGTAGAGGCGCTCAGCCTGGTCACCAAGGGCCTGGCCCGCGTCAAGGACGAGGGCGGCAACGTAGTCCAGGCCCTGACCGACATGGGCTTCAAGGGCACTGAGGAAATGCAGGTCATGCTGGCCCTTGCTGGAGCCGGCGACCTGCTGACTGACTCCCTGGCGCTGGGCACCCAGGCATGGGAAGAGAACACCGCGCTCATTGTTGAGGCTACCAAGCGGTACGAGACCACTGAGTCCAAGGTCAAGGTAGCCTGGAACAACATCAAGGATGCCGCGATCGACGCTGGCGCTGTGATGCTGCCGGTAGTTGCAGGCATTGCTGAGCACGTCAGTGGCCTGGCCCAGACCTTCGGTGACCTGCCTGCCCCCGTGCAGGGAGCGCTCTCCGCGGTGGGTGGCGTGGCTGGCGCTGCAGCCCTGGCCGGTGGGGGCCTGCTGCTCCTGCTGCCCAAGGTCAACGACACCATCGGCGCGTTCCGGGAGCTCAACACCCGGGCCGACGGCAGCAGCCGGGGCCTGGGGAAGTTGGGCAAGGCAGCCGGTGTGGCTGCAGGGCTGTTCGTGGGCTTCGAGGTAATCAAGTCCGTACACAACTCCATGCAGACTGGGGCAGTCAGCGCTGAGGAATTCACCCAGGCGCTGGTCGGGCTCAGCAAGACCCGGGACGGCATCGACAACCTGTTCAAGGACATCGGCGCTGAGGAGTTTGAGGGCCAGATCAGCTCGGCCGGCGAGGCGCTGGACAAGGCGATCAACCAGGACTTCAACAGTGCGATCGAGTCCTTTGGGGCCACGGTGCTGGGCATTGACAACGGCATGGCGAAGATTGGGGCTGCCTTCGAGAAGGCTGACCAGTCCATCGCCGGCGCGGCCAGCAGCGGCAACCTTGAGCTGGCGGCTGACGGGTTCAAGTCCATCGCTGACTCAGCCAAGGAACAGGGCATCTCGCTGGAGGACACCGCTAAACGGTTCCCCCAGTACCTGGATGCCCTACGGGAGCTGGCCAGTCAGTCGGAGGTGAGCCTCACTGAGCAGGAGCTGCTGAACTGGGCCCTGGGTGAAACACCCCCAGCCATGGAGGCAGCCGCTGCAGGCGGTGACAAGGCAGCCCAGTCGCTGCTCGGTACGGGTGACGCTGCCAGCCAGGCAGCAGCGCTGACTGAGGAGATCATTCAAGCGCTGGAGGATGTGGGCCTCGCAGCTGACGGTTCGGTGACCTCCATTGAGAAGTGGACTGCCACGCTGTTCGCAGCGGGCCTGCTGCACCTCAGCGCCAGCAACGCAGCCATCGCCTACCAGGCCAGCATCGATGCCATGACAGCCTCCATTCAAACGAATGGCACGTCCATGGATATCAACACTGAGCAGGGGCGGGCCAACCGGTCGGCGTTCAACGGCATCGCCAGTGCAGCTATGGCTGCCATGACGGCGACCGCCGAGGAGACCCTGGCAACCAAGGGTAGCTCAGCAGCTCAGAAGGAGCTGCAGGGCAACCTCAAGAACTCCTACAACGACCTGATCGCAGCGGCCGGGCAGCTGGGCATCACTGGTGACCAGGCCGACACGCTGGCCCGGAAGGCGCTGGGCATCCCCAAGGAAACCCCGATTGACTCCTGGGTGAATGACAAGGCGTCCACCGTGCTGGATGGCATCACCACCAAGGCAAACAACCTGGACGGTAAGGTTGCCACGGTAACAGTCAACACCCACGAGAACGTATTCCACAACATCATCCGTACCATCTCCGAACGGAATGGCACCCCGATGGTGGGTGAGGGTACGGTCCTGGCACCCCGCAAGGCTGCAGGCGGGGCCATCGAGAAGCTGGCCGGTGGCGGGCCCGTACGCGGGTACGGCACCAGCACCAGTGATGAGGTGCCTATCTGGGCCTCGGACGGTGAGCACATGCTGGACCGTGGTGACGTGATCAAGATGGGCGGTCACGCGGGGGTCTACAAGTTCCGGCGTGCACTACACGCGGGGGCAGTGGACCACCTGGCTGCAGGCGGAGCGGTGGGTACGGTGGGCACCATGCTCTCCTTGACCTCACCCAACACTCAGCCGGCGATCGACTACGACCGTCTGGCCCAGGCGATCAGCAGCAACGGGGATACCTTCCACTTCACAGTGCCTGACAAGGCCACTGCAGCGGACTTCTTCGCCGAGGCACAGTACCAGACCAGGGTCAACAAGCGTGGAGGGCTGCGATGAGGTTCAAGTTAGGGGCGGTGGAGTTCACCGGGGAAACCCGGAACACCCCGCTTATGGTCCGGGAGTTCACCCCAGGCGGGGCTGACCTCCGGGACGACGACGCTGAGCTGGCCCAGCGGGACGGCATCCTACCGGGTGCTGACCTGCTGGGCGGCCGGATGTGGGCCTGGGACATCTCCGCCCGGGGGGACAACCTCACGGATGTGCTGCAGGCCAACGCAGCTCTCGAGGGTGCCTGGCGCACCCCGACCCGGCTGCAGCCTGGGGCCAACGTGCCACTGTCGTACATGATCGATGGTCGCTGGCGACGGGTATACGGGCGGCCGCGGCGGTACTCAGGCATTGTGCCTGACCACATCGCCATCGCCGGCATCGGGCACATCGTGTGTGACTTCCAGGTGAATGACCCGCTGCACTATGACGAGGACGAGACCAGCGTTACGCTGACCATCGTCCCCGCCACAACCGGTGGACTGGAGGCCCCGCTGGCGGCACCCCTCTCCACCGTGCGGTCCTCAGCTCCGCGGGCGGGCCTGATCACCGTCACTGGTGACTCACCTACCCCGCTCAAGGTCACCTTCCACGGACCTATCTCCAACCCCTGGGTACGCAGCACAGCCGGTATGGAGGTTGGCATCACGGGCAGCCTGGCCTATGACGAGTCCATCACGGTGGACCCGCTGGCCGGTACGGTCACCCGGCAAGACGGGGCACCTGCTAACGGTCGCCTCACCCGGAAGACCCGGTTGTCAAACACGCGGCTGCAGCCGGGGGCCACTGAGTTCACCTTCGGCGGCACCGACGCGACTGGCACCGCCACGGCTACCCTGTCCTGGCGCAATGCGTACTACTCCATCTAGCAACCATAGCCCAGGAGGCAACCACAATGGCACTTGATTCAACACCCTGGTTCGTGGGTGGGGGAGCTCAACACTCCCCCGAGGTCGCACGGGCCCTGGCATACGCTGCCACCACCGGGGCGGAAGGCGTCTCCGGCATTGGTGACTTGAAGGTACAGGCCCAGGCGGTGCCCAACGGTACCGTCCGGGTGCTCCCCGGGGCGGGTCTGCTGCTCAACAGGTATGCCGGTGGGACGGGGCAGACCTACAGCCTCAGGAACGCCACGCAGACCGACCTGACTGTTACCGCCACGGGCTCTGGTGGCGGCCGCACCGACCTGGTGGTCGCCAGGGTGCTGGACCCTCAGTATGAGGGCACCGCACCGGCTGACCCCACCACCTTCCAGTACTCCCGGGTGGAGATCATCGAGGGTGTGCCTGCTGCCACCAAGACAGCCAAGGAGCTGAACCTCAGCTACCCTGCTATCGCCCTGGCACGGATCACTCTGCCGGCGAGCACCGCCACGGTGACCGCGTCCATGATCACTGACCTGAGAAGGGTTGCCCAGCCTCGCAGGGAACGCGCCATGATGACTGTGTTCCCCAGCTCAACACTGTCAATGCCTACTGCAGGCTACTCCTCCTGGCCGCTGACCACGGCGACTCGCCCGGCCGTCTCGGTGCCCATCTGGGCTACCAAGGTGGACATCGTGGCTCATGTCACCGGGGTCAAGTTCACCAAGGTATCAGCGGTAGACACCGTGGCGGGCATCCGCACGGGCTTCGGTAGCAGCCTGCCAGCTGAGAACAGCATCCTCATCCAGGACGCTGAGGACTCAGGCGGCCGGTACAGCTACACCTGGGTAGGCACTCACACCGTGACTGAGGCAATGCGGGGCACCGACCAGGTTGTCAACATCCAGGCAGTCCGCAGCTCCGGTACGGGCCTGTGGGTTGCTGACTACCAGACTTCCATCGTACTCGACTGGGAGTTCTCCGAAGGGGCACAGTAATGGCCTGGCGCTTCCACGTACAGTCGCTACCCTCACGGGTGTGGGTGGACCGTGACCTGCAGCTGCTGGACGCTAAGGTGACTGAGGCGGTCAATGGCCCAGCCTCCATCCAGGGCCAGCTGCCCCTGTCCTCCGAGACGGGGGCAGCCCTACGTGAGTGGGGCTCGATGGTCGTGGCCGAGCAGGAAGGCCAGGAGCCCGTTGCCGCCATAGTGGACCGGCTGAATGCCAATGGTGACTGGCTCACAGTGGAGGCCGGGGGCTTCTCCATGTACCCCAACGGGCTACCCTGGATGGCCGCTGACTTCAACGGCATCAAGGTAGACCCGCTGGACATGGTCCGTAAGGTGTGGGCTGAGGTGCAGCGGCACCCGGACGGTAACCTGGGTGTGGTAGTTGACTCCACCACCAGCCCCATCCGGGTAGGTACCCCCGAGTCGAAGACAGGCTCCTCAGCCTCAGGCCCCTTCCGGCTGGCCTGGTGGGATACTGAGGACATGGGCAAGGTCATCTCAGACCTGGCCGCTGATACCCCGTTCGAGTACCGTGAGCAGTCCGCCTGGAGTGGTGAAGACATCACTCACCGGCTGAGGCTGGGGTACCCCCGGCTGGGGGCCAGGAAGGACGACCTGAGGTTCGAGGTCGGGGTGAACGTCAGGGTACCCCGCATGGCTGACGCGGAATATGCCTCAGAGGTGATCGTCGTGGGGGCGGGTGAGGGTCGCACCAAGATATTCTCGGGCAACCTCAAGACCACCGCCACCGGCCGCCTACGGAGGGTGCACAGGGTCGCTGACCAGTCACTCATATCCAAGGCGGCTGCAATAGCTGCTGCCCGTCCCTTCCTTGCCCGTATGGGCGGGGTTGATTCGGTGGAGTCTCTCGAGGTAGTTGACCACCCCGCGGCACCCTTCGGCACGTTTGGCCCAGGGGACCAGATTCGTATCCAAGGCAATGCCGGGTGGACTCAGCTTGACCACTGGGTCCGCATTCTCGAGAAGACCGTCACGTGCTCCACGGGCGGTATGACACTGAGGGTGGAGGCAGTATGAGTGACGTGCAGCGCAGTGCAGCCTGGCTGGCCGGCGAGCTGGCCTCACAGAGTCGCCGGCTGAGCCTGATAGAGACCCGCAAGCCGGGCCTGGCCTACTCCTCCATCGAGGACGGGGCCATTGAGGAATACACCGCTGACGGCACCTTCGCTTCCTCAGTAGGCAAGCAGGAGGACGGGTCGCACGTAGCCTTCCCGGCTACAGGCCCCATACCCGATACCCCCGTGGCTGCCTCACTGCAGGCCTCCCCGGGTATGGTGGAGGTACGGTGGTCTGGTAAGTTCCTGGCGGACGCAGTGTCCACCCTGGACTTCAAGCATGTCGCGGTGCATATGTCCACCACACCCGAGGTGGATACATCCCCCACCGCCCAGCTCGCCACCATCCGCGGCGAGCTGGGCGACGTGGCGACACTGGTTGCCTCACCCGGCACGGTGTACGTCCGGCTGGTGGCCTGGACCGCTGCAGGTAAGGCCAGTGCCCCGTCCCCCGTGGCGTCGGTGCTGGTGCCTACCCCGGTCAACAATGAGGCCCTCCAGGAGGACCTCACCCAAATGGAGACCACCCTGGGTGAGCTGGGTGACGACCTGGTAGCCACCAAGACCCGTATTGACGATGAGGTGATGCCCGCCATCGACGAGGCGGCCGCCTCACCTATCACTGATTCCCGTATCACCGAAGGCTCACTCACTGTGTGGCCCTTCCAGGAAGGCTCTGTGCCACAGGGAGCGCTTGCACCAGGCTCTGTAGGGGCAAATGACATTGCTGACTTCTCCATCGTGGCTCGTAAACTCAACGACTCACGGCACCACATTTACTGACTAACAGGAGCCATACCATGACCCTTGCCAAGAAGACCCTGGCAGCCATTGACGAGCGCATCAAGAGCACCGTGGCGGAGGTGATCAAGGCCCAGTTTGACCACTACCTCAAGGACATTTCCTTCCGCATCGAGCAGGCATATGACCTGGTAGACCGGGTGGGTGCAGGCGTAACCGAGCGGGGCAAGGTCTACGCTGAGGACTTGAACCTGCTGGGCCGCCACGCTATCACGGGCTACACCCTGACCAACAACTCACCGGTCGCCGGCTCTATTGCCTGGGCTGACCTCAAGATGGTCTACTCAGGCTCAAACTACGATATCGCCAATGGCAACTCGGCGATGAAGTACATCTGGTGGAGCCCCACCACGACACCCCTGGCCCTGCAGTCCAGCAACACCAAGCCGGTGCTGGGCCCGGGTGAGGTGCTGCTGTTCTTGAACACAGCCGGTTCGGGCAAGGTCATGCTGTCGGATACCAACGCCTCACTCCCCACGGCGATCGGTGACGGCTCAGTTGACTCTGGTGCGATCATTGCCAAGGCGGTCACCCAGACAGCCCTGGGGGACAAGGTGGTTGGCTCCGGGCAGCTGGGGGACCTGGCGGTCACCGCGGGCAAGATCAACGCTGGCGCGGTGAACAGCTCCAACCTGTTCACCAATGGCGTAGTCAACTCCACCGTCCTGGGTGACAATGCTGTGGTCGCCGGCAAGATCGCCACGGGCGGTATCAGCGCGGCCGGGCAGTTTGCCAACGGTGTGGTCAACACAGCTGCCATCGGTGACGACCAGATTGTCACTGCCAAGATCGCTCAGAATGCCGTTGGCACCACTGAGCTGGCCCTCAATGCGGTGGACAGCACCATCCTCAAGGACGGGGCGGTCAGCACCGCTAACAAGCTGGGCTCAGGCGTAGTCACTGATACCAAGCTGGCCTCCGGTGCGGTGACCCCTACCAAGTTGAACGTCCTCCGACACTTCCTCTACTAAGGAGCTCCACAGATGGCCCTGCCCGTTATCGCCAACAACAACCCTGCAGCAGGGTCCATCTCGTGGACTGCATTCGCCATAACGTATGCAGGGGTGTCTTACCCAGTACCAGCCTCCAACACGGCATTCAAGTTCGTCTGGTGGCAGTACAACAACGGGGCCCCGTCCATCCAGGGTGCTGACACCCTGCCCGAGTTGGGTGAGCATGACCTGCTGCTGTTCCTGAATAAGGGCGGCATCGGCATGCTGGTACCCACCATGGACCTGGTGGACGGGTCCCTATTGGTCGCCGGCTCGGTCTTTGCCGATGCCATTGCGGCCAACCAGATCAACTCCACCCACATCCTGGCTGACTCCATCGGCGCGGATGAGCTGGCTGCAGGCTCAGTCTACGCTGAGCATGTCACCGCGGGGGCTATCACCACGGACAAGCTGGGTGTGGGCTCAGTGAGTGACTCGCTGGTGACTAACGGTTCCTTCGAGGAAGTCATAAACGGGATGCCCACCGGCTGGACCGGGTACGTCACGGGCGGCACGGGCTCAGTGGATGTAGTGACTGGGGTTGCCAGCTCCGGCAAGAACGCAGCTCGTCTGGTGATGGGCTCCACCGCCACCACCAGCACCCTCTCCCAGACCAGTGACAGGTACATCCCGGTGACCTCAGCGGGCGGCCGCACCTGGTACATCGGCGCGGTTGTCGGGGCGGGGACGGCCACCACCAGGGGCCTGTTCGTCCGGGCTACCTGGTTCGATGCCAACAAGGGCCAGCTGACCTACCAGGATGTCAAGACCAACGTGGCTGTGGGCACCACCTTCGTCCTGTACGACGGCCAGGTCACCCCTCCCGCTGAGGCGCGGTACATGAGGGTGGACGTGATTGGGTACCAGCCTGACGTGATCACCAACTTCTACGTGGATGAGGTGGTGGCCAGGGAGATCGTGATCTCCGCCCAGATTGGGGACGGGCAGATCACCACACCCAAGCTGGTGGCCGGGGCGGTCAGCGCTGACAAGCTGGAGTCCCAGCTGGTGCTCTCCAGTGAGATCATCGCCGGCGACCCGCTCAGCACCCACGCTAAGATGACCCCCGACGGCTTCCGCGTATACGCTCAGGGTGCCACCGGGCAGTCCCCGTACGAGACGGTGCGGATGGGGGTGGCCTCAAGTGGGGACCTGTTCGCTATCACCAATGAGCTCAACGAGCCCGTGATCAACATGGACTCCACGGGTGTGGTTGCTGCCAAGTCCCTGGAGGCCTCAGACTCGCTCTTCTACAAGGGTGAGGAGCTGGCCAAGTACATTGACAGCAGGCCCCGCGGAATGGCTGCCTGGGGCCAGGTACCCATCAACACCAACATGTCCTCCAATGGCGAGGTGGGGCTGTTCGAGATTGGCTGGGACACCTCACAGGACAACCCGTCGCGGATGTACGAGTTCCGGCTCAACAACTTCCTGATCAATCAGACTGCAGCTGGTATCGTGGGTATACGCCTACGCTACACCACTGACGGGTCGGCACCCACGATCAACAGCACGATCATCGGGTACAACTACCAATATTCCGGCTCGTCTGGGCTGGTGTCCACCGGGCACATGAGCCGTATCATTGGCTCCAACAATGGCCCGTACATCCGGGTGCTGGTGACCCTGTACGACGCTACCAGCGGCATCGCTGAGGTGTATAACGGGGCGGGGCAGACTCACCTGTACTGCACCGTAATGGACCTGGGGGAGTCCATGCTTGGGACCGCCACGGCGACCACTGGGGGCGGCACCCCTTACGTGGGGTCTACCGTTGCCGCGCCTACGAACCCGGTGGTCACCCGGACCGTGGAGTACGGCTACACCTCAGTCAGGTCGTACCTGCCAAGTGGTGCCCAGTACAACTACAACACCACCAAGGCGTACCAGGGGCTCTCGCCGGCCGGGTACGGCAACCTGCAGTCACAGTACGCCTTCAACCAGAACTTCTCCTCACTGCTGTCCGGGGCGACGATCAATGGCATCTGGGTGTACCTGTACTTCGAGCACTGGTACAACGGCTCGGGCGGCACGGCTCTCATCCGTATGCACGGCAACCTGACGGTACCAGCCACCAACACAGGCATGACCAGCAACGGCATGAACTCAGCAGCCTGGCCCAGGGCTGCAGGGCGGTGGGTCGCGGTGCCTTCCGCGCTGTGGGATGAGTTCAAGTCAGGCGCGTTCAAGGGCTTCGGCCTCATTGGTGACGGTACCTACAACACCTACGGAATCGCGAACAATGCCCGTATCCGAATCAAGTACACCAAGTAAGGAATATACCTATGGCGGCGAGTGATCTCTACAAGATGGGGCGAGTGATGAACCTGGAGCCGTTCGTCACCCGCGTGAAGGCGGCGATGCTCCAGCAGGCGTCAACAATGGCGCTTGGGGGCACCGCCAGCACCGAGAAGAACTTCGGTATCTGGGTGCTGAAAAACCCTATGGCAGACGAGCCGTCCATGACAGCCCTGGTGGCCGCGGACCCCGCGGTACTGGACCAGGTCACCCTCCAAGGTGACCTGGCCAACGTCGAGGCAGTCACGGACGCAAACATCAAGGCAGTGGTTACCGCCCGGTGGTCGCTGGTGTCCAGCAAGTACCCCCAGGCCCCGTAGGAGGCTGGCAATGAAGAAGTACCTTTCCCATCTGACCCGGACTGACTGGGGGTACATCCACTTCAAGGCTAGCATCGGCCTGCTGTGGCTGCTGCCCCTGCTGCAGTCCAGCAACCTCCGCCAGGGCATCGTCAACGACTTCCTGTGGGTGCTGTGCATCATCACGTTCATCGGCTTCTGGGTATCCGTGGTGGGCATCGTGATGTCCGCACAGAAGTATGAGGTGAGGCGCAAGGGCTTCGTAGTGGAGCTCACCGGCATCTGGCTGCTGGCCTCAGGCCCGATTGTCTACATGGCGATGCAGCTGGGGGTGTGGCTGGACACCGGCCGCTCCACGCTGCTGGCAATAGCGTTCGGGTACGTGATGTTTGCAGCCATACTGGCCCGTGGAATAATGGTGCTATCGGCGGCTAAGTCCCGTACGGTAATCTACCGCTATACCGAGAGGAACGACGTCGATGACTGAAATACCAACACCACTGGCGCTGGGGCTTGTGGGGTTGGTGAGTACTATCGCAGGCGCTCTGATCGCTGCATTCTCAAAGAAGTGGCGCACACCCGCTGACGACCGGGAAGACCGCAAGGTGGGCATTGAGGCAGACGAGAAGCTGATACAGCGGTTCGAGCAGCTCATGAATGGGCAGGACAAGAAAATTGCCGACCTGGGTAGCGAGCTCAAGGAAGTGCGGGCCATCGCCGAGAAGGCGGTCCACATCAACCGGGTACTCACTGACTGGATATATGCGGCTGTCCGGGTCGTACGAGAACTGGGTGGCATTCACCTGCTGCCTGCCCCGCCTGACGGTGTCGTGATCGCTGACCACCCGTCCAACAAAACCACCCCCAAGGAGGAACCCCATGAGTGAAGACGTACCCTACGTAGACCCTCACCACCGCGTCCCCGACAACGAGTGGGGCCAGGTGCGGCGTGATGCCCAGCGGTTCCGCCAGGAGCATGAGGAAGCCGGCGAGGGCGAATGACAGTCACCAAGATCACCTACATGCCCAACACCCAGAAGCACAGCGGGATGTCGGGCATACCCACACAGCTGCTGGTGGTTCACTCAGCTGAGTCACCCCTCCTCGGAGGGTACGCTCAGGCGCTGACCAACTGGGCCAACACCACCGCGGTGGAGGCCAGCTGGCACTGGTTCGCTGACCCTATTGCCATCGTCTCGATGGTGGACCCCATGCTGGCCGCCTGGCACGCCTCGGAGGCCAACCCCATGAGCGAGGGCTTCGAGCAGGCAGGCTATGCCCGCTTCTCCCGCGCTGAGTGGCTCACCGCTGACGGCCGCAAGTCCATCGACAACCTGGCCTGGATCATGGTCCAGCGGATGAAGGCCAACGGCATCCCCCACCGCTGGCTCACCACCCCTGAGGTGGAGTCCATCACCAAGGGCGGGAACCGTACCCTCAAGGGCCTGTGCCTGCACCGTCAGGTAGACCCTGAGAGCCGCACCGACCCGGGGGACAACTACCCCTTCGACTACCTGGATGAGCGTATCCGCGTTCACCTGGGCACCACTACACCCACCCCCACCCCACAGGAGGACACCTTGTCAGCTGCAGAAGTCAAGCAGATCAAAGACCACATCAATGCCGTACTGCTGGGTGGCTACACCTGGGAGGGCAAGAAGCACCCCGGCATCGGCATGGTTGTTGAGGAAAACCAGCGCCGGATCGATGCCACCCCGGACAAGGTGTGGTCAGAGACCGTGCACCGCGGGGGCGGCAAGATCAGCGTCAAGCAGGAGCTGGCCGATGCCAAGACCGAGGCCCAGGCCCTCCGGGCAGCAGTAGCCAAGCTGGTAGCTGCCAGCGGGGGCTCCAGCCTCACCGCCGAGGAGATCACCGCTGCAGTCAAGGCCGGGCTGGAGGAGGGCACCGTGGACGTCAACGTCAACGTCAACGGCAACGCGGGCGGGGCAGCACAGTGACCCCGCTCAAGCCCCTGCTGATCTCCCTGCTCCGCACGTTCGTATCCTGGGCCTGGGCCCTGGTCATTGGCTGGCTGCTGGTGGCAATGCCCATCTTCCAGCCGTTCGAGGAGTCGCTGCTGGGCCTGGCGGAGCTGGCGCTGCCCGTGCTGGTGTCTGTCATCGCAGCCACCTGGTACGCCTTCTGGCGCTGGCTTGAGCCCCGTCTACCTGACTGGCTCACCCGGGCAGTCCTGGGCTCTGCCAAGGCCCCGCTCTACGTGTCGCCGGCCGGACCGCTGGACCGCGTACCTGGTGCTGATCACCGCGTCTGACCCCTAACACAGAAGAGGCCCCTCACCTTCCCGGTGAGGGGCCTCTTTTCTTGTGCCTACTGAGCTGCCCGCCAGCGGGCCATCCGCCGCTGAGCCATGCCCAGCCAGGTCGCCTGCAGGTAGGGGGACTGCTCGTACTGCTCCAGGCTGGCGCGGTCACCGTCGCAATGCTCAGCGTACATGAGGTAGGCCACCACCTCGGCACCGGTCATTTCCTTGGACCGGGCATCCCGCTCCCGCGCCTTCTGCCAGATCGCGGGGGCCAGGGCCAGGGCCAGCAGTACCAACATGATCATAACGCCTTGGAGCTGAGTCATCTTACTTGCCTTCCGCTAGCATGAGCTTGAGTGCCTTGTTCTTGAAGTCAGGGTCTTGCAGGGCCTTCCGGCTACGGACCTCCACCTCGGTGCCCTTGCCTGCAGGCCGAACCGGGGAGAAGTGGTCGTAGTACTCAGCCAGGGCACTGAGGCCCGCCCAGGCGGTGCCACCCACCGGCTGGTCAAACGTGTCGCTGAACAGCTCAGCCATGTGGTCCAGCTTGTTCTGCACCCGCGTCTGAGTGGGAGCCGGCGACCCCTTGGGTGCACCAAAGGCCCTGGTGATCAGCTCCTCGAAGCGGGACTGGCTCAGCTTGATACCGGCCAGGTGGTCAGCCTCCTCCTGGAACCCGTCCAGGTAGTCATAGGCGAAGCTCAGGGCATCACGGGCCTGCTGCTGCATGATCTTCTCAGCGCCTGCAGTGTGCCGCACCGTGTAGGTGTGCGGGGCCCGCTTGAAGGCCAGGTTTAGGGTGGACTGGCACCTCACCCGGACCGGGGTCACCATGAAGGAGATGCCCGCGTTCCCGTCATGGTTGGTCATGACAGCCAGGTAGTTGTCTACCAGGTCAGCGCCACCCACCTTGGCAGCACCGCCCAGCTTGAGGGTAACGAATGCCGTGCGGCCGCCATCCAGCTCGCCGGCCGCGTCGTAGGTGGCCCCTGACTCATCCACCAGCAGGTCCAGGGTGGACTCCAGGGCCTCGTTGTGAACGATCTTGTAGGTACGGCCCACATCACCCAGCACGTCGGCCTGGTGATCGTGGAAGGGGTTGTCCCTGATGATAGCGAAGCGGTCCGGCACCGCTAGCTCGAGCCCGCCGACGCGGGTGTAGATGGGTTCCTTGCGAAGGTTCCAGCCGGTGAGGCGGCCGAATTTCATGGCCTCAGCTGCTGTGTGGGCTGACTGCAGAGGCTGGCCCAGGGCCTGCCAGGCATCCTTCCGAGCGGAACTTACGGTGGGCGCTGCCATAGTGGCTGGTGCTGCTGACATATTAGGTTATCCCCAGTCTTACGAGTTGTGCTGCTCTGGTTCCTCCTACCGGGTGAGACGGCCCAGTAGGTACTGCTTCACCCAAGTGGTGATCACTCAGGTTGTCACCTGGGTACCACTTGGATGCCGTGCTAATCACTCAAGTATTGCGCGGCAGGAACAACAATAGCTAGGTTATTGTGGAGGTGCAAAATAACAGTGAGTCGCGGCGAGTCCCCTAGTGGGCATAGGAGAGGCCCCGGCATAACTGCCAGGGCCTCAGGTAAAAAGTGACGTAGATTACACTTGCTCAGGTGGTGCCGTTGGGTGCAGCTCCCGCGGGTCGGGGAGCCCGGTCAACTTGCTATACGCTACCAGGAAGCCCAGGGCCCCCGTCCTCAGGTGGTGGTGCACGTCCAGCGCGGTATCAGTGTCACCGCCCATGCGGGCTGCCTGGGTGATCTCCAGCTCAGCCTCACGGACGATCTCGAGCGATGCCTGGTACAGGGCTAGGGTTGCGGTAGTAAGTGTCGCCGGCTGCCGCTGAGCGGGCCCAGGGCGGGCTGCTGCTGGCTTACGGACCTTGGACTTGGGCATCTGGTTCCTCGTGGTGGTAGAGCGCGGGGGTTTAGCGCGTAACGTAGTTGTGGGCAAACTTGCCCGCGTAGCTGGTGTAGAACTCACCAGTCATGAAGTAGCTGGCCTTCCGGCCTTCGAGCCCACCCTTGGGGCGGGCCAGCCAGGCCTCGTCAGTTTCCTTCCAAGCCTTGACAGCCTCGATGGCCTCAGCCCAGTACTGCTTGACTGCCTCCACCGCGGCCGGTACGTCCTCCACGGGGCCTGAGAAGGTGATCACGTGGCTGTTGTTGTTGGGCTTGGCCAGCACCGTCGGGAAGGCGGTGTCCACCAGGGTGGTAACCCCATCCCGGCCCAGGAAGCGCCACATGCTGTCCGCCACCGCGGTGGTGAACGTCAGGTGCTCAGTGTAAGCGTTACGCTCATCCTCAGCGGTGACCTCCGGCTCGGCCTTCTTGGCTGCCTTCTTGGCCTTGCGGGCATCCATCTGGGCAGTGTAGTCATCGTGCCGCTGCTGGGACTTCTTGCTGGGAACCTTGGCCTTCTTGGCAGGCTTAGCGGGGGCCTCAGCTTCGATCTCAGCCAGGGCCTCAGCAACCTCGTCGGCGGGGGTACCGGTCAGCACGTCCTGGCTGAACAGGGCCTCGGTCTCCGCCTTCTCCTCAGTGATCTCACGGTCCAGCTCAGTGAGCTTGTGCTCCTTGTGCCAGGCGCGACGGGCTGAGCCGGAAGCAAGCGGCTCGCTCAGCAGGCCACAGCTGCACAGTGCCCGGCCTTCGCCAGCGGTGACAGTGGCACCGTAAATCAGGGCAGCAGCGTCGTTGTAGGCTGCACCGTTGTGCTTGAGGTTGTGAGTCATGGCCTGGTTCCTAACGTAGTGTTGTGGGTAGGTCAGGTAGCTGTGCTTCCTGACAAATGGAAGTATGCTCCATGACCTACCCACCGCGCAAGTCAGCTCAGCAGTGGAATCTTGCTGGGCTCAGTCCAGAGGGCCTCATCGGCCTGGGCCAGGCCATCCTTCTTGAGCTTGGGCCAGTCAAGGCTATGCCACTGGGGACGGTCCAGGATGTCGTACCTGGTCTTGATGTACTTGGCAAATGCACCCTTAGCCATGAGGCTGTCGTGCTCCTGCTGCCGCAACAGGTGAGCGTTGGCAGGGTTGCGGATGACCGACTCGGTCTCATAGTCCAGGTAGTCCGTGATGAACGTTGGCAGGTTCACCACCTGACCTCCGTTCTGGATGATGTCGCAGGCCAGGCTGATATCCTCACCGTGGAAGTTGAACTCCTCAAGGTTCAGGCCCCCCGTCAGGTCCAGGAAGCGGTCCACGCGCCAGTACTGCAGCTGGGCGGGGTTGCCCCCCTCATTCAAGGCCCACCGCTTGCGGCTGCTGTTGAGGGTACGGTTGGCATTGTTCACCTGAGGGCTGGCGATCACCGCTGAGCCCCAGGCGGCGAACGCCTCCTCAGCACACAGCGCCATGAGTGCCAGCACCCCGCGCTGATACCCCTCACGGTCGTGGCTCATCCAGCGGTTCCAGGCACGGCTGACCTTGCCCGGCTCGGTCTCGTACAGCACACTAGCCATGATCAGGTCGTCATGCACAGTCAGGATGTGCTCCTGCCCCAGCATGTCAGCTGTCTCCAGGATGTACTGCAGGGCCCGGCCGATGCCGCGGTCGTGGCCGCCGAACCCCTGAGGTATCACCAGTAGGTTGTCCCACCCGGCCGCCCGGTAGGTAGCCTCCTGCCCGTGCGCCACCACCAGGGTGGACTCGTTGCGGAGCCAGGGGAACTTACGGTAGGTGACCAGGTTGTCTGACCGGTTGTGGCTCAGCACGTATACCGGGGGCAGCAGTGACGGGTCGCCGGCTACCTCGTATATCAGCCCGTACTTGGCCTCGGCGGTGTTGGGTACCTGCAGGTCGATCATACTTCGCCCTCCTGAGCGTATCCGGTGAACTGACGGGTAGCGTTGTTCTGCAGCATGAGGTCACGCTTGACCAGGTGCTCCTGCTCCTTCTTCCACAGGCGTACAGCCAGCGGGTAGACGGTGAGCTGCAGCTCCTCCACCAGCTGCTGGCGGTCAATACGCTTCTCCTCCACCCAGTGCTCCAGGGTGTTGAACTTGTCATTGACCAGTGCAATGAGCTCGGGGTCAGTGAGGTGCTCCATGCCGGTGCCGCGGTGCCCCAGGTGCTGCAGCTTGTCGACGACAGCCTCGTGGTGGGCTGCACCCTCGGTGATGTCAGCCCCGCCCGGGTGGGCACGGTACCCCTGGTACAGCCACAGCTCGTACTTGATAAAGTACACCAGCAGGTCTATCGCGGTATCAGCAGCGGTGTCCCCTCCGCCGGCGACCCCCAGGCGGTCTACCTTGCGGGCACAGTTAGCCATGATGCCCAGCATCTCACCCCGCTTCTTCCAGCTGTTGCCGTATGCCTTGTGCTTCTCGGCGTGCAGCTCAGCGGTGAACCGGGTGAACGCTGCCCGGGTGGGTGCGTCGGCTGCCGCCTGCTGGGCGAGGGTCAGCTTCTTCCTGGGGCTGAGGGCCAGCGCGTGGTACAGGCTGGTACCCTTGAGCTCCTCGGCGTACTGCATGTTGCCCCGGTGCCATGACTGCAGCACGATCAGCCAGGACCTGAGCATGGGCTCCGGGAAGCCATTGATCAGGTTGTCAACGAAACCCTTGCCCTCACGGATCATGGCTTCCACCCGGAACCAGTCGTGCACCAGGTCGTCGAAGTCACTCAGTGACCCCTCAAAGAAGAACTCAGGGTTGGCTACTACGTGCTCCAGGGGTGAGGCTCCTGCGCTCTCGCTGACGATATCGCTTGCCTTGCCCCAGTGCTTCTGGTACAGGTGCAGGCTGCTGATCGAGAAGGTGATGCTGCCCCGCTGCAGCTCAGTGAGCCCGGCCACAATGGTCAGCAGGGTTGTCCACTCGAAGGCATTGATACCGCTCCAGCCCCACATGAGGTCATTGGAGCGAATGGCTACGTGGGCATGCAGTACCCCGTCGCGGGGGATGAAGTGTACCCAGTTGTTGCAGGGGATGTCCTTGCCCGGCTGGGTGTCGATAGCAGGGTTGTAGATGTTGATCACTGCCCGCCTGGTGTCCGGGTTGGTGACCTTGAGCAGGTCCACGACGTGGGCCAGCTGGTCCACATAGATATCCTGGTGCTGATTATCTGCCACCTGCCACTTCCGAAGCCGGGGCCCATACCCACCGCGCCAGGTCTTGCCGTCGTCCGAGAAGTCAGCTGCCCGGGGCAGGTAGTTGCTCAGCCACTCGATGTCATTCCGGCCGGCGAGCAGCCACATGGTCTCAGCGATCTGTGCTGGCAGGCTCACGTGTCGGCCGGGCACGGTGATCTCGGCGGGAACAGGGTTGCGAAGGGTCACCTGCTGCATGATCAATTCCTTGGTGAGCCCGTTACGGGACTCTACCTCAGTGCCGCGGTTCAGCACCAGGCGCATGAGGTCTGGCAGGGCCTCATTGGCATTCTCGTACGTAGTCATATCTGGTTCCTATGGTAGTCGTGGTGAGGTGGCGGGGGCTGCCCGCTCTACAAGTATGGTGGGGGCGGTGAGCCCCGGGTGGGGTTACTGTCTAGCCAGACAATAACCTCACCCCTTGCGGTACCTAGCACACTGGAAGCCCTCAGCGCTCAGGGGCAGCCCCGTAGCCCAGGCTGGGCTGGTCACCATTACGTCAGTGACCTCTCTCACCTGGTCAGCTCCGGCCACCAGTATCTCATCGTGTACGTGCCCGACCACCTCATAGCCCTTGTCGTGCAGGCGTACCAGGGCCTCAGCCAGGATGTCCCGGGCCACAGCCTGGGTGACGTTCTCCACCAGGCGGCCGCCATAGGTGCTGGTACGGACCCCCACCCCTGGCTTGCTGTAGTCAGCGAAGGTTATCACGCGCTTCCGCCCGTAGGGCCCGTCCTGCCAGGACTGCTTGAGCCCGTGATACGCGATGGCCCGGCCGCTGGGCAGCTTGATATACCGGTCAGCCCCGTCCTTCTCGATGTACATGTAGTCCCCCACGCTGGCATCACCAGTCTTGAACGCCTGGTCCATCTCAGCCCACAGGTCCACGATGTTGGGGTTAGCGTTACGCCACTGGGTAACCAGCTTCTGTAGGGCCTTGTCTGAGCCCTCAGCACCCATCGCCCGGAGGCTGTTGACCCCTCCGTTGTAGCCCAGGGCCAGCACGGCAACCTTGCCCTCCTTGCGGGTCATGCCGCCCATACGCTCAGCGGTCTCCACGTAGATGTCCCGACCGTCAGCAAAGGCACCCAGGGCCCACTGCTCGCCGGCCAGCCAGGCGACCACCCGCGCCTCGATAGCAGCGTAGTCCACCACGGTGAAGGGGCCCACGAACATGGCCCGCACCAGTGCCTTGAGGGTGTGGCTGCTGGCACCCAGACCCAGCTTGAGGTCCAGCACCCCGGCCGCGATAGCGTTCTCGATGTCCTGCTCCGAGTCGTCCTTCCCACCCAGGGTCGCGCTGGGAAGGTTCTGCAGCTGCACCCCGCGGCCAGCCCAGCGGCCGGTGTGGGCCCCAAAGAACTGGAAGCTGCCCCTCAGCCGGTGATCACTGTTGACGCGGTCCAGGGCTGCAGTGTACTTCTTGGCAGCCACCAGGGCCAGGTCCTGACGCAGCTCCAGCACCTGACGTACCGTGGGGTCCAGCTCGCCGGCCAGCAGCTCAGTCACCGTGGCAGCCTGCAGGTTGGGGGCCTCCACACCCTGAGCCCTGAGCCAGGCCAGGAACTGAGGGTTGCTGTTGGGGTTGTCCATACCGGTCAGCCCGATCACCGCCAGCTCATCCAGGCCCTGGTTCTCAGCGGCGGTGTCTACTGCAGCGGTGACCATGTCCACGTCCACCAGGATGCCCCGGTCGTTGATGAGCTGGTCAGCCATGAACACCCGGCGCTCCATCTCGTTGGGCCAGCCGGGCAGGCGCTGGTGCACGTCCCGGAGGGTAGCCACGTCCTGCACACAGTAGTCCACGAACTGCTGCCACTCCACCGGCTTCTCCTCAGGCAACGTTCGCCGGCCAGCGCGGTTGGGCTTGCAGAACATGTTGATAAGCCTGGTACCCGCCTCATCCTTCTCCTCGGCACCTAGCGCCTTGGCCAGGGGCCCCAGCGCCTTGGGGTAGGCCCACTCACTGGCAAGGGCCATCGTGTCTTCCCATGACTCAGGGCTCAGGTAGGTGCCCGGTTCGATGTCTTGCCCCTGCCAGCTTGCCACCTCCCTCAGGAACTCACTGAAGCACACCCGCTCGAACTGGGCATTGTGAGCTACCTTGAGCATCACGTCGTCCCAGACCCCGGGTATGTTGGCTATGTCCTCCAGCTCGAAGGCCACCTGGATGGGGCCATCGTCAATGGCCCAGGCTGCCATGAGTATCAGGAACTCAGGGCTGGCAGCGTACTTGTATACGCTGTTCTTCTTGATGTCTACATCACTGTAGGTCTCTATATCGATGTACAGGGTTGGCACGCGGTGTCCTCGGGGTATGAGTGAGCCCCCGCCCCCTACCGGAACCAGTAGGTGGGAGCGGGGGCTCACTTGCTTATTATGGTGTGTTGAACCGGCTGCAGGCTAGAGCAGGTCGTCGTCCTCGTAGCTGACAGCGTCGAAGTCGTTCTCAGCCTTGCCCGCCGAGCCGCCGAAGGGCTCACCGTCAGCCAGCTTCTGGACGTGGTTCAGGCCGAAGCTCACACCCTTGGAGCCCTGGGCATTGAACGGGTAGGCGTTCATGCTGACCCGGGCGTAGCAGCCGCTGTAGACCTCAGTGGCGTCCAGGATGGGCTGCACATTGCTGTCCACGATGCCCGGCTTCTGGTTGTTGCTGATCGCCATGTAGTAGTGCCCCGCGTACTCAGGGTTCTTCTCCAGGTCAGCGTCCTCATCACCGTCGTGCAGGGTGTTCTTCCAGTTCTTAGGGATGGACCCGCCGAACTTCTTGGACTTGCCCTCTTCCAAGGCTGTGGCCTGGGCTGCCTTGATAGCCTTGATGGTGGCCACATCTGACTTGGGGATCAGGATGGTGGTGCTGTACTTCGCCGGCTGGTTCTCAAAGCTGGAGTACGGCTCAAACAGGTGAGCGTACGAGAGGCGGACCTTGCCGGTGACTACCTTGGTGGGTGCTGCAGCCATGATGTGGCCTACTTTCTACGTGGTTCGGGGTAACGTGTTGCTCCTTGTGGAGCGTACGTTTCTACTATAGCGGGTTGGCCCGCGGTGGGGCCTGTTATTGCGGAGCTGGACTATTCAGACTGCTGTAGGATCATCTGGGCCCCAGCCATGTCGGGGTGAGTCAGCACCACCCGGCCGTCGTCAGTCTCACCTGTGTAGACCCAGCCCTGAGCCTGGCGGTCGGCCAGCAGAGCGGTGAGGGTCTTGTCCACGGTGGTGAATGTGGCGGTGATCAGTGTGACCCTGGTGCTACTCATCGGGTACCTCCTGGGCGGTGCCCCAGGCGTGGCCTGGGTGCTTGGCTAGTGCTTTCTCGACAGCCTGCTCACGTGAGTCAGCCTGCACCAGCACCTCAGTCGGCGGCCGGCGAGTGTTGCGGGGCCACATGGGAACAGCCCAGGTGGTCATGCTGCAACCGGTGCCTTGCAGTACTGAGCCAGCATGTCCGGCCGGAAGCCGTACCAGTGGGTCTCATCTGCGTTGTTCCCGGGGTTGCCCACGATCACCACTGGGGCAGCCATGTATCCCAGGGCCTTGACTGCAGCCAGGGCCTCAGGGTCCTGGGCCAGGTCCACGGTGCGGTACTGGCCTGCCATGTTGCCCCGCTTGGGGTCGTCCAGGTACTTCTTGGTGCGGTCACACTGCACACAATCAGGCTGGGTGTATACGGTAACGCTGGGGGTCATGCTGTTATCTCCTTGAAGTCCTCAGCTGCCTGGCTGACCGGGCTGATCGCCGGCCGCCCGTCAGACTCGGGTACCAGGGACTCCTTGCCCCTGGTCTTGCCTACTAGCTCACCCATAACGGTGGGGAACTCTTTCTTGCCCACCAGCTTCTCGAGCTCACCGATGCCCTTGGCCTTGAAGTTGGCTACCTGCTCAGCCTTGAAGCCCCTGTCGATCAGGTGCTGGATGGCAGCGGTGTCGTCGGTTATGTACCGCTTGCCACCACTCATGACTACCTTCCAGCCCGGGATGTGCTGCCCCTGGCTGTAGGCGGTGTCCAGCGCGTGGGCCTCCACCGCGGCACACCATGCCTTGATCTCCGGGATACGCGTCAGCACCAGGCCCAGCTGCTCGGGGGTCATTACCTCAGGGCTCACCGGGATGGGTGCCTCCTCCGTGAAGGGGTCACCGAAGTCCTCAGCCACAGCCTTCTCCACCCGGGCGGTGCAGATGCCCGCTGCCGGGCACCACCTGCAGGCCTCCTCGCTGGGCCCAAAGGGTGCATCGTCACTCATGGCCAGCTCAGCAGCAGGCAGCACCTCATCGGTGCGCCAGGCCCTCAGGTCGGCCGGGGTGATGTCCTCAGTACTGACGTTGTCCAGCCGGGGCTGGTACACCGTCACGTACACCATGTCTGTCTCGCCCAACAGGTCACCATAGGTGTCCAGGGCCCCCAGGCCATACAGGCGGAGCTGCTTGTTCTGGTTAGCAAACACCAGCACCCCCGCCCCGTACTTGAGGTCAATGATCTCCACGTGGGTGGGGCTGACGATCACCGCATCACTGGTGCCCCAGCAGGTAGGTACCCCGGTGTCCAGGCGCTGCTCAAGGAACAGCTTGGACATCGGCCGGCGAGCCAGGCGCTCCTCCAGCAGGGCAACGTACCCCCGGATGTGCTCCTGCATGTCAGCCAGGGTGGACTCCGGGTAGCCCTGGGCGTCGAACTCCTTGCGCCAGGCCCGCATACCAGTGTTGTACTGGCGCTTGGTGATCAGCTTGAAGTGCAGCCCGGCCTCCAGCTCACCCAGCGCGTGGGCAATGGTGCCCTCTCGGGCGTATACGCTGTCCTCATCCTGCTTGGTGACGTACTCCTGCATCCGGATGCTGGCCGGGCAACCCATCCAGCGGCTGGCGCTGGATGGGCTGAGCTTAGCGTGCTGGCCTGGCATTAGCCCTCCTTGGGCTGTACCCTGGCACGGGCCAGGATGTAGGTGGTGATGGGCTTGAGGTCCAGCCCGGCCTGCTTGAGCGCGTGCTGACTGACGTGGGTCTCCTCGCCCGCCTGCACCGCCCGCAAGAACTGTTCGAGCTGGGTGTCCTGGGCCTGGCGTTCCGCCTGCAGGTTGTCCAGCTCACCCTGCAGGCGGTCCACCTTCCGGGCAGCCTGATCCAGGTCATACGGGGTGGGGGTGCTACGCTCGAGCCGGAGCAGGTCAGTGCGGATGAGCTCCACCTGCTGCCGGTCAAAGCTGGTGTTGGTCCTCAGCTTGGCTACCTGAGCCTCCAGGAAGTCAGCAACCTCCTGGGGTACTAGCTCCAGCCGGAGACGCAGCTCACCCACCCGGGCACAGGCTTCGCTATGCCGGGCCTCAGCAGCGGTGATCTGCTCAGCGCGGTACGCCTGGATACCCTCCAGGACGTGGGTGATGAGGTACCGCACCTTACGCCAGGGCTTCCATGAAGGCTGCAATGCCAGCAGCGTTGCCCTTGAGCTCGCCGACCTTCTTGACACCGGCACCCTTGAGCGCGGCAACCACGCGGGCCCGGTCCTTGCTGATCATCTCGGAAGCACGGGCCATGACCTCTTCCATGGTGTACTCCTTGACCTCAGCGTCACCCACCAGGTCGTCTTCCTCAGCGGCTGCAGGCTCATCCAGCGTGGTGTCCAGCACAGCAGGCGTGGTGCTGGCGGCCGACTCGGCTGCCGGTGCTGCCTTGGGGGCCCGCTTGACGGGTGCCTTGGCTGCCGGGGCCTTGGGTGCCTCAGCCGGTTCGGCGACAGTGGTGACAGCGGCTGCACCGTTGGACGGGTGGGCTGCCTTGCTGGACTCTACGTCGCCGGCCAGGGCTGCGATGACAGCTGCCTCGACGGGGCTGTAGGTGTGGTTCTCATCAAGAGCGATCGCGATGGTTACAGTCATAGCCATTTGTCTGGTTCCTTACGTTGTTTGCGGGGTATGGTTGGCCGGGCGGGAACGCCTGACAAACACAACTATGGCCGGTACCTCAGCGGTACCGGCCATTACTGTCTAGCTGGGTAATAACTTACAGGTAGCCCTTGATCTGCTTGGTGATGGAGTACTCACCCGCGGGGCCCACCATCAGGACGGAAGCCTGGCCGACCTGCTCACCGTCAACCAGCACCTGAGCGGTGCCCCCGTTGTGCTTGTCTGCCTGCTCATAGGAGACGCGGCCGGTGGGGGCCAGGGCTGCCACCAGCCGGCGAGCTGTGTTGTAGTTGTGGCCCTGTACGTTCTGGCGGATAGCGGCTGCCTCGATGCTGGTGAACATGGTGTCCTGCTTTCGTAGTGTGCGGGGTGGTGATGGAAAAACCATACCCTGGAACATTCCAATAACGCAAATCAGGCCCCAGCTTGGTAGCTGAGGCCCGGGTGCCTGGGGGTTACAGGCCCTTGAGGTACTCCTTGACATCGGTGGGAACGTACAGCCGGACGGGGAAGTCAGCGTTCGGTACGCTGATAGCCCCACGGGTGGTCTTGAGGAGGATGCCGTTGGCTGACTCACCCAGGCCCTCCAGCTTGCACCACTGGGTAACTACGTTGTGGCCGCCCGTGGTGAACGTGTCCCCAACCTTGAGGGCTGCAACGGTGGTGAGCTGCACCCGGGCTGCCAGGAAGGCTGCCTTGGCTGCCTTGGCCTTAGGATCAACCACAACCACCTTGGCACCCTGGCACTGGAAGCAGACACCGTTGTCAACGTGGCTGTAGTGGTCCATGCCACCCTGGCCCGCGCAGCGGCTGCAGGGGACGGCCGGGAAACCGAACTTGTCAGTGGTGGGTACGGTGTTCATCTGGTGCCTCCGGGGTGTCGTGGTGTGGTGTGCTGCTGGAAAAACCATATCATGGAATTTCCAGCAGCGTCAAGCCCTACAGCAGGTC
>Ga0307409_100000030_pt1 | contig 49142 bp, 55 predicted proteins | sample 322Ometagenome_2_FD_203888 | JGI IMG/M metagenome (GOLD analysis project Ga0307409, IMG submission 203888) | Maize rhizosphere microbial communities from greenhouse at UC Davis, California, United States - 322HYB-O-2 | ecosystem: Host-associated > Plants > Roots > Rhizosphere > Soil | place... | reverse complement strand
GGCAGCAGTTTCGCGAGGCGGTCGCAGCGGAGGAGCTTGGCGTGAGGGTGGTGCGATTGCGCACGGGCGTGGTGCTCACGCCGGCGGGCGGAGCCCTCGCGAAACTGCTGCCTGTGTTCAAGGCAGGACTGGGCGGACGGCTGGGCTCCGGCCAGATGTGGATGAGCTGGATCTCGATCGATGATCTGGTGGGCGCGATTTATCACGCGGTGCTCGACCGGCGCTGCGAAGGCGCGGTCAACATGGTCGCGCCGCAAGCAGTGACGAATGCGGAGTTCACCCGCGCGTTGGCGCGGGTGTTGCGCCGTCCGGCGGTGTTGCCGGTGCCGGTGTGTGCGTTGCGCACGGTGTTTGGGGAAATGGCCGATCAGACCTTGCTGGAGAGCGCCCGGGCAAAGCCCGGAAAGTTGCTGGAGGCACATTACGCCTTCCGATACGAAACGCTGGAGGATGCATTGCGCGCGGCACTGGGGAGAACATAGCCCACGCATGCGATTTTCTTGCGCGGACAGCGGCCCCGGGCTTTCAGTGCGGCATGTCCGCGAACGCCCATAACGATATTGTTGCCACCATCGGCCAGACTCCGCTGATCAAACTCAATCGCATCGCCTCCGGTGTTCCGGCGACGATATACCTGAAGGCTGAGTTTTTTAACCCGTGTGCGAGCGTGAAGGATCGCATCGGGCGCGCGATGATCGAGGCGGCGGAACGCGAGGGCAAACTCAAGCCGGGCGCGGTCGTGATCGAGCCCACGTCGGGCAACACCGGCATCGCACTCGCATTCGTGTGTGCACAACGTGGATACAAATTGATCCTGACGATGCCGGAGACGATGTCTCTCGAGCGACGCGTGCTGCTGCGCATGCTCGGTGCGGAGATCGTGCTCACACCTGGAAACGAGGGCATGCCCGGCGCGATTCGCAAAGCCGACGAGATCCTCGCCCAACACGGCGAGCACGGCTTCATTCCCCAGCAGTTTGAAAACCCCGCCAACCCCGAGATTCATCGCCGCACCACGGCCGAGGAGATCTGGACGGCAACCGGCGGAAACATTGATGCTTTTGTGGCCGGTGTCGGCACGGGAGGCACGATCACCGGGGTGTCGGAAGTCATCAAATCGCGTCGTGCATTACGCAGTATTGCCGTCGAGCCAGCCGGGAGTCCCGTGTTGTCTGGGGGGAAGCCGGGAAGGCATCGGATCCAAGGCATCGGAGCGGGGTTTATCCCGAAGAACTGCAACACTTCGATCATCGATGAAGTGATCACGGTCAGCGACGACGACGCATTGGAGACGGCGCGTCAGTTGGCGTTGCAGGACGGCATCTTAGGCGGGATTTCGACCGGGGCAAATGTGTGGGCGGCGCTGCAAGTCGCCAAGCGTCCCGAGTTCGCCGGCAAGGTGATCGTCACCGTGGGTTGCAGCTTCGGGGAGCGGTATATTTCGACGGCGTTGGGGGAGAAAGCCCGACAAGAGGTCGCGGTGTAGTCACCCAAGCGGGTATAGGGAATTCTCCTAGGTCTTTAGGGTGAAGCCGGAATATCCCTCACCCGCACCCTAGAGGAGGCTTTGGGGTTACGACTTTGGAGAGACTGGGCAGACCCCTTGATAGTGGGGTTTGCGGCTTATCGCTAGAGTGATGCCATGAAAACGGCCCGCACTCTCACACGACTCCTCCTCGCTCTCGCGGGGCTGGCTTGCGTGGGTGGCGAGGCCCTTGCGGCGTCCAACCCGGTGTCGGGTGTTTCGATGGTGACGGCACTCAACGACGCTCGCGCTCTTACCGCCAACCGAGCCGACCTCAAGGTTCTGCGTGTGGAAGGAAACTCGATGCTTCCTTTCTTTGGTCCGGGTGCGGTGCTGGTGGTGAAAGCCCTTCCTGCTGAGAAGCTTCGCGAGGGCATGGTGGTTGTTTACACCAATCGCTTTAACGAAACGGTCGCTCACCGTTTGGTTGCTTCGACCGGTGCCGGCTGGACCGCAAGTGGTTACAATAACAGCAATAACGACAGCACTCCGGTCACGGCCAATAACTTGGTGGGTGTTGTTTATGCGACTTTTCACTCCGATGCTCGTCCGATCGAGCCGGCGATGCTGGCTTCCGTGAATGCCTCAACCCCGGTGGCGCTCGCCGCTTCGGCCCGCTGAGGAGTGGCGGTGGGTGGGGGCCGAGGGCTAAAATCAGGCTTCCCTCTATAGGCTCTTAACGCGTAGGGTGACCTGTTTATGCAGAAATCCCTCGTTATTCTTAAACCCGATTGCATGTCCAACAAGCATGCTGGCAACGTGATCGACCGCTTTGAAAAAGCCGGTTTCGAAATCGTTGGCGCGAAGATGATCCGCCTCTCGTCCGAGGTGCTGCGTTCCCATTACGCGCATGTGGCCGACAAGCCCTTTTATCCTGAGATCGAGGCTTTTATGAGCTCGCGTCCGGTGATCGTTCTCGCCCTTCAGGGTGAAAACGTCGTCGCCACGATCCGTGATTTGCTCGGACCGACCGATTCCCGCAAGGCCGCCAAGGGCACCATCCGCGGCGATTTCGGCACCGAGATGATGAAGAACGTCGTGCACGCCTCCGACAGCGATGAGAACGCCCGCATCGAGCTGGCGCGTTTCTTCAAGCCCGAGGAAATCTTCGCCTGAGCCGGTTTTGAAAAAGGCCGCCCGTTTTCGGGCGGCCTTTTTTGTGCTCACTCGCAATCGAGGAAGATCCAGCGATCCACGTCGATGTGGTGACGGTTGAGCGCCTCCGCGTATTCGGGTTTTTTCACGAGGCTGTCGGGCGAGTTCATCACCATCTGGATTTTTTCGTTCGGGATGTGGTGCTTCAGCAGCATCAGCGAAGCGTCGTAATCGCGACTGTCGTAGGCGACGCCCAGCTTGCGGTAGGCTTCGTCGGTGGTGCGGGCCTGGCCGTTTTCGGCCATCATGGCATCGGTGGCAAAGGCGCCGAAACCCGCGCCGCGGCCGTCGTTGTGCAGGAGCAGAAGCGCACCGCTGCCGTAGGTGACGATGTGCTTCACGGATTGCTTGAGCTTGTCGCGGTTGCCCGTCGTGCGAAGCGGGAAACGGTTGAAGAGCGATTCGCTGTGAATGCGCACCACGGGCGTTTCGACGAGACCGGGCTTGCCGTGGGTGAGCACGATATAATCCTCGCTGGTCACGATGTCGTAGTAGACGTGGACGTGAAACCAGTAGGGGGTCGTCAATAAATCCACGATCGGGTCGTGTGGCTTTTCCTTCTTAAAAGCGGTGAGGTTATCGGTCGCGATTTTGACGAAAAACCGATTTCCGCGAATGAGCTCGTAACCCAGAACGAGCGGATTTGTTCCCGCCATGTAACGCTCGATGGATTGGTTTCGGAAGAGCGCCTTGAACTGCGTTTCGGTGAGCAGGATGTCATCATCCACCGGCTTCATCGGCAGGAAATAACTTGCCGAATAAATGAAGCGACGCGCCTCGGGCAACGCGTAGGGCTTGAAAAGCTCCACGGGCTCGGGCGGAAGGGCTCGCTTGATGGTGGTGGCCGAGGGACGTTTCAGGATGTGTCCACCGGCGGCCTTGGACGTGAGGTAGGCGAGGTTGAAGGGACCGGGCTCAAACTCGAGGGCCTCCGTGCCGGCCACGACGATGCCTTGAGCCCGCAACGCATCGATCTTGTCGGGGTTGTTCGTGAGGACCGTGAAAGACGCCTTGATGCCAAGCAGGTGGCAGATGTGCGAAATGTTCTCGTAGTTGCGGTGGTCCTTTTTGAGTCCCATCGCGGCGTAGGCCTCAAACGTGGAAAGCTGGTCGAGGGACGCCTGCACGAGCATGCGGTCGCGGGACTTGCCGACGTAACCGACGCCCCGGCCCTCCTGCATGAGGTAGAAAAGAATGCCTTTGCCCTTTTCGGCGATGACCTTGAAGGCGCCTTCAAGTTGCTGCACGCAGTCGCAATCGCAGCCGCGCAACGTTTCGCTGGTCACGCACGACGAGTGGATGCGCGTGTGGAGCGTGTCGGCGTTGCAGATATCGCCGTGGGTGAGGGCGATGATGTAGTGCTTGTCGATCAGATCCTGGAAGATGTAGGCGCGGAACAGGCCGAACCGCGTATCGAGCGAACACGTGGCCAGGAACAGTGTCGTGCCATACAGCGGTCGCTCATCCAGGAGTTTTGGGGCGAATGCGCTGCCGCTGGCATGCTGCAGCTCCGCGATGAGCGCGGTGAAGTCGGGCTCGGGTTCGCGCGCGGCGCTGGAATCAAACGGAACGATTTTGGACATCGAATGCGTAACGGACTGTGAAACTTGCGGATTGTGCCGGACGGCGCAACGAACGATTTTCCGGGCATGTCCGTGATCGATGCCCATGTGCATCTCTATCCGCCCGAAATAAACCGCGATCCCGCCGGCTGGGCTCTTGCGCATGGAGAAAATCATTGGGCGGTGATGTGTGCGCGCATCCGAAAAACTACGGGACGCCCGGTGCAGGCGTTCCCATCGATGAACGACGTGTTGCGCGGAATGGATTCGGCGGGCGTGGACCGCGCAGTTCTGCTGGGGTGGTATTGGGAAACCCATGACACCTGCGTGCGGCAGAACCGATTCTACGCGGAGTGCGTGCGGGCGCACCCGGACCGGTTTTCGGCGTTTGCCGCGATCCATGCCGCCTCCGGAGCCGCGGCATTGGCGGAAGTGCGGCGGGTGAAAGATGACGGACTGATCGGGCTGGGGGAGTTGTCGCCCCATTCGCAAGGTGTGGCCGTGCAGGACGACGACTGGCTGGCGGTGCTCGCGCTGGCGGGCGAGTTGGATCTGCCGGTAAACGTGCATGTCACCGATCCGTTGATTGGAAGATATCCCGGTCGCGTGGAAACACCGTTGGCGGACTTTAGGGCGATGGCACAGGGATTTCCTCACGTGCGTTTCATTTTGGCGCATTGGGGTGGTCGGTTGTGGCGGGAGGGCGGTGGCTGGCCTGCAAATGTGTGGGTGGATACGGCGGCGACGCCGCTGCTCTACGGCGTTGAATCGGTTTGGATGGAGGGCGTGGCCGCCTGTGGAGCTGAGCGTGTGTTGTGGGGGTCGGATTATCCGCTGGACCTGTATCCACGCGACGACCGCGGGACATTTGCAGGGTTTCTCACTGAGGCGCGGGAACACGTGCCGGCGGAGAGCGTGGCTGGCGTGCTCGGGGGAAATGCGCGCGGGCTGTTGGGGCTGTAGTCAGTCGGCTCCATTTATTTGTATTCGGGCTAGCCCAGCCTCGCTGATTCCTTCACCGTCGCCGGCATGTTTGACCCTGTTGAAAAGCTGAAGGAATTCATCCGCCATCCCAGTGTTTCCGCCGACCCGGCTTTCAAGACGGGTATGAAAGGGGCGCTTGATTTTACAACCGGTTTGCTGGCCTCCATCGGCTTCAACGTCGAGGTCGTCAAAACGGATTTGCATCCGATCATTCTGGCCACTCGTGGAGACAATCCCGCCTGGCCGCATGTGATCATCTACGGTCATTACGACGTGCAGCCGGCCGATCCGCTTAACCTGTGGAAGAGTCCTGCATTCGAACCCGAAATCCGTGGCAATCGCATCTACGGTCGTGGTGCGGCGGACAACAAAGGCCCGCTCATGACACACATTTCCGCCGTCGCGCGGTTGCTGGAGCGCCGGCCCGATTTGCCGTTGCGTATCACGTTTATGATCGAGGGCGAGGAGGAGATGGGCAGTCCCAGTTTCCCGAAGTTTCTGGAAACTTACAGCGAGCGCCTGAAAGAGGCTGATTTCGTTTTTCTGTCGGACACCGGGTTGCCCACGGAAGACCAGGTTGTCATTACCTGCGGTCTGCGCGGGCTGGTGTTGTGCGACGTGGTTGTGACGGGCTCGAAGGGCGATCTGCACTCGGGTCTGCACGGTGGCGTGTTGCGCAATCCGATTCAGGCGGTTTCTGAGTTGTGCGCGTCGCTGCATACGCCTGACGGACGGGTGGCGATCGACGGGTTTTACGATGATGTCATGCCGGTGGAGGAGTGGGAGCGGGAGCAAATCCGCAAGCTGGGCGCGGATACGGAGGAATATCGGAAATTTCTCGGTATTCCCGCATTCCATACGCCGCCCGGTTACACGCCGTTCGAAGCCACGCGCGTGCTGCCGACGCTGGAGTTTAATGGCATCGGCGGCGGCTATCAGGGCGAAGGCACCAAGACGGTCATCCCGAGCAAGGCGTTCGTGAAGATCAGCTGCCGTCTCGTCGCCAATCAAAAGCCGGCGAAGATTCGCGAGCTGCTCTATGGGGCCATCCATGCGCGCATGCCAAAGGATGTGACTTACCAAATCGTCGATCAGCACGAGGGCACTCCCTACGTGGTGGTGCCGCCGGATCGGGCAAACACGCCGAAGGACCAGTCACCCGTGCTGGCGGCGGCGTTTCGTGCGGCGGACAAGGCGATCTCGGAGGTTTTTGGCAAGCCGCCGCTTTACCTGCGCGAAGGCGGCAGCGTGCCGATCATCGCCGACATCAAGCGGGTCACCGGACTCGATTCGGTGATGATGGGCCTGTTTCTGCCGGAGGACAACCTGCACGCGCCGAACGAGAGCTTTAACCTCAATGTGATGGAGAAGGGCATGCGCACCTCGGAGCGCATTATCGAAGCCATCGCGGCGAAGTGAGTGACGGGGTTTGTCGAAGCTCCGTTTGAGAGCGCAAAAAAAGCCCCGGATTTCTCCGGGGCTTTTTTGTAGTTGGAAACTGACGACGGGATTACTTGAGGACGACGAGGTCGACGCGGCGGTCGTTGGCCTGCGTGGCTTCATCGGCGTTCTCGACGGCATCGAGGTCGCCCTTGGAGAGGACTTCGAGCTTGTCGGCGGCGACACCCGAGGTGGTCAGATATTGCTTGGCGGCGTTGGCGCGGCGGTCACCGAGACCGAGGTTGTATTCGGCGGTGCCTTTCCAGTCGCAGTGGCCTTCAAGGAGAAGGCGGGCGGTGGGGTTGGCCTCGAGGTAGGCCTTGGCGGCGTCGAGCTTGGAGCGCTCGGAGGCCTTGATGCCGGACTGGTCGAAGTCGAAGTAGACGGTCTGGGCGGCGAGGGTGGTGCGGTCGCCGTTGGAGTAGTCGCCGGGGGCGCGGGAAGTGAGATCGGTGCCGGGGGCGATACCGCCCATGTCACCAAGACCAGCGCCGGAAAGGCCGCCTTCAGGACCGATCACAGTGGCGGATGGATCGGGACGCTTGGGTTTTTTAGAGCAACCGGTGAATGCGACAGCGGCGGCGAAGAGGACGAAGCAGAGTTTCTTGGTGGAGAGGTTCATGTGTGAACGATAAAAAAACGAAGGTGATTTGACGTTATCGGGCATTCAAATTGGGTCGCAAGATATTTAACGTCCTCTTCGTGCAATCCGCGCCGTCTTCCCCTTCCGCAGCTTGGTTTCTCTTCGACAATGGTTCGTTGCGGGCGGAGTCGACGCTTAGCTTGCGTAGGGTGGCCACCGCTTTGAGCGAGCGGACGGGTCTGCCTGTGCAAGCCGTGTCGCTATTGCATTCAAGCAACGTGCCGGCCCAGGCGCTGGGCGGTGAACCCGCGCGTCTGCTGGAGCCGGCGCTGGTGGCCCATTTCGAGGCGTTTCCAGACGGTGAAGCGGTGTTGCTGCCATTGTTTTTCGGGCCGAGTGCTGCGCTGACGGACTATGTGCCGGCGCGGTTGGTGAGTATCCGGGCGCGTTTCCCTCACGCTCGGGTGAGATTGGCGCCATGGCTGGTTGATCCAACGGATGGCGACAGCTGCATGGCCGGAGTGCTCGCCGATCAGGTGCGAAAAACTGCCCGGGAGCGCGGCTGGAACCGGCCCAAGGTGGTGCTGGTTGACCACGGCTCGCCTCAAGCGGCGGTCGCGGCGGTGCGGGATCATCTTGGCCGGCAGGTGCGCGCGGCGCTGGGCGACGAAATTCAGGCCTTGGCCGTGGCGTCCATGGAGCGGCGGGAGGGGGAGGAGTATGCTTTCAACGAGCCGCTGCTGGCGACCGCCTTGCGCACGCCGCCGTTCAACCACGGCGAGGTGGTGGTGTGCCTGCAGTTTTTATCGCCGGGGCGCCATGCCGGTCCGGGTGGGGATATCGCGACGCTGTGTGCGGCGGCCGAAGCCGAGCAGGACGGACTGCGGACCCAGATGACCACGCCGATCACGGGGGACTCCCAGCTGATCGAGTTGCTCGCGGAGAGACTTCAGCAAGCGGTGTCCATGTAACCCGAGGCATGAGCCGAGGGGACGGGGGCGGCAGCGGGCCCGCATGTGTCCCTGAGCTCACGCTCAGGGCTACTGTCGGAGTGGTCCGGGGGGGCGCCGGATCAGACCGGCTTCTTGGGCTCGATCAAACCGACTTCGAGGGCGTAACGGGTAAGGCTCGCGACATCGTGGAGATTGAGCTTTCGCATCAAGTTTGTGCGGTGGTTGTCCACCGTCTTGACGCTGATATCGAGCTTGGAGGCGATTTCCTTGGTGCTGTTGCTTTCGGCAACGAGCTGGAGGATTTCGCGTTCGCGGTCGGTGAGGAAGTCGGCGGTCGTGCTGGCGGCGGGATTGGCAACGACGTTGCGCAGGAGCGAGGCCACGGCCGGGCCGAAATAGGTGCCGCCATTGGCGACGGTTTCGAGGCCTTTCTTGAACTCGAACAGGCCGGCGGTTTTCTCGACGAAACCATGGGCGCCGGCTTCGAGCATTTCACGCACGAGCACCGGGTTTTCGTGACCGGAGAAGACGAGCACGCGGACGTTTTTGAGCTGCTTGGTGAGTCGGCGAAGGAGGTCGACTCCGTTTAGCCCAGGAAGCTTGGCATCGAGCACCAGGAGGTCGGGCTTCACCTCAAGACAGAGATTCAGGGCGCTTTGGCCATCGCCGCTTTCGCCCACCAATTTGTAGTTGGGGTCGAGGCGAAGAATTTCCACCAACATTTCACGGATGGCGGTCTGATCCTCAATAATGACGAGTCTTTTCATGCGAGCTGGACGAAAATAGATGAAGTGGCTTATCTGGGGTATCGACACTGGCACAACAAGAGTGAGTCGAACCTTACGCGACACTTTTTGTAAGTTCGTTTCACGTTTTAAAGGAATGACTTCATGAATCGTGCTTATCTGCGCATTTCCCTGCCTCTTTTTTTGGTGTTGGTTGGACTGGTCGGTTGCGCGGAGGCGCCGGTTTCCCCTGTGTCAAAGCCGGCACCTGCCACGGATGTCGGGCGACTGCAGGCATGGAGTGATGCGGAGCTGGTGGCCGGGCGAAGCGGGGATCGGGTGACGGTGATCGGTAGCGGTGAATCCATGCGACCGATTTACGGAGAAAACACGGTTCTCGTGCTCAATAAGATCGATTACGCTGATTTAAAGCCAGGCATGCAGGTGGGTTACGTCAATGAAGCGGGCCGTAGGGTCGTGCATGTAATCCACGAAAAAGATGCCAGGGGATGGAGCGTGCAGGGCTTGAACAACGAAGCTGAAGATCGGGAACGTGTCACCCGGTATAATTTGATCGGGGTCGTCTATGCATCCTTCGCCACGGGCGATGCGATGCGTTGATACCATTTGCGCGGAATGGTGGGTCGACCGGGATTCGAACCCGGAACCAACAACTTAAAAGGATGCTGCTCTACCGTTGAGCTATCGACCCATTCACACGCAGGAAAGGTCGCTACTACGGGAGATTTTTGGGCGGCGGCAAGACAAAGTTTACGATGTGCGCGAGGTTGCTGGCATCCCGGCGAGTCCGCGTCCCAACAGATTGCGCAGAAGTCGGGCCGTATTTCGGCCGGTCGATGCTCACAAGGTCGGAGATCCCCCTCCACCCGGTTGGTAACTACTCCGATGGTGAAGGCGAAGCGTCCACGCTACTATCGGGCGATGAAAATTGTTCGCGAAATCATGAGCTCCGGGGCGCGTTGCGTCACGCCCGACACATCGCTCGCCGCAGCGGCAAAGTTAATGGCCGAGCTGGAGGTCGGATTACTCCCGGTATGCGACCGGAATCATCTGATTGGAATGCTGACAGATCGTGACATCGCGATCCGTGCCGTGTCACTTGGGGAGAATCCGCGGAAGACGACTGTTCAGGAAGCGATGAGTGGTGAGGTCGTTTATGTTTTTGAAGACGCGAATATCGAGGAAGCGATGCGCCTGTTTGAGGTGAGTAACATTCGCCGGTTGCCGGTCCTCAATCGGTCAAAGCGAATCGTCGGGATGATCTCGCTCGGTGATCTCGCGGTGAATGCGCGTGCACCCCGTGGAAACGGGGTTTTGCGGGACGTTTTTGAGCCTTCCTCCGCGCATGCAGGCTGAAGGGGATGGTGCATTTAAATCATGCCTGTCGCCCAACTCATTATCCGGACATTCGTGCTTGGTCTCGCGCTTTTCCACACGGGGACCTTGGTGGCAAATCTCACCCAGACTTGGGACACCTTCAACCCGAGCTACAAAGGTCACTACCTGCGGCAACAACTCCTTCGTCCGCTCATCGGACTCGGTGTCGCCGGGGCCCTCTTGCTCTGCGAGAGACCGCTTTCCGTCTGGCTCACGGCGACCTCCTCTCCCTGAGAAGCTCCGACCGTGTCAGCTGTCACGTCTCATGCGATCGCCACCGACGCGCTCAACGGCATTTTTACGCTGCAAACTGTTCGGGCGCGACAACCCAAGCGGCGAGATGGCGGTGGTTTCGACTGGCGTTGGACCGGCCCCAACTCCGATCCCGAGTGGGCGTGGTTTTTTAATCGCCATGGTTGGTTTCCCGACTTGTGGCGGGCATGGGAAACCACCCATGACGAACGTTACCGCGCGGCGCTCCTCTCGACGTTGACCGACTGGATTTCGACCAACCCAGTTCCGTGGCACTTTAGTTTTTCGTCGGGTTGGCGTCCCTTGGAAGCCGCCCGTCGGTTGCTCGGTTCATGGCTCCCGCTTTACGAGGGGATCGTCACGGTGTGTTCCGCCTCACAACGCGCATGGTTTGAAGCCAGCTTGGCGGATCATGGGCGTCACCTCCGTCGGCATCATGCCTTAAACGGTAATCACCTCGTGACCGAAATGTTGGCTCTCGTGCGTCTCGCGGTCTGCGTGCCGCGTCACCCGCTTGCCGCCAGTTGGCTTGCCTACGGTCTTGAACGCCTTGATCGGACATACCGTAAACAAGTGTATCCTGATGGTGCTTACAAAGAACTCTCCAGCCATTACCAACGCATCGTCACCCTGAATTACCAACAGCTGCTCGAAACACTTCGATCTGCCGGCCGCGATGACTTGGTTGCCGTCTGGGCGCCCCGTGTCGAACGCCTCTGGATCTACATCCGGGAACTGACCACGCCCGCCGGTTTTAACCCGCTCAACAACGACTCCGACCGGGAGCCCTACGAAAGCCTTCTTCGCCGACACGCACCTGCGTTGGCCAGGCGATCAACGTCCCATTCGGTGCATTTCCCGTGGGCCGGGCAGACTGTGTTTCGAGACGAGACGAATCGGGAATGGGGTTTTTTCGACACCGGTCCCCGGGGGACTGACCATGATCACGCGGACCATCTCGCATTCATTTTTGCCATCGGATGTCGCGAGTTTCTCGTGGACAATGGTCGTCACACCTACGCGCCCGGGCCTTGGCGCGATTATTTCTCGGGGCCCGCCGCGCACAATATCCTTCTGCTCGACCACCGGCCGTCGGAGCAGGGGCCCCGTGCGGTCGGCGCCGCGCCCCGCTGCATCACTTTTCGCCGTTCTCGCGACTACGCGTTGGCGTGGGGGGATGGTGTTTTTGCCTCCAACGAAAATCCGCGTGCGGGCGACTGGAGGCGAATTGTCCTCCACCTTCACGGACTTGGTTTGGTGGTGATCGACCGCCTCGTTACGTTTGGCGCCGGACGGCTGACAACACAGTGGCACTGGCATCCCGGCTGCGCGCTGCCGGACGCTGCCGACCTGACGCGAGGCCTGTTCGTGAACCACGGCGAAACAGGTGTTCGTGTTTTATTTTCAACTACACTCCAGCGATGTGGAGTCACCGAGTGTTTCTCCGGGCGGACCCTTCCATCGCCGCAAGGCTGGTATAGTGATCGTTACAATCAGCGTCGGGCCGCGCCGGTCCTTCTTCATCACCAGCCGATCTCCGGCCCCGTGACGAATGCCTGGCTTTTTCTTACGGATACCACCCGCAAGACAACAGTTGAGATGCTCTCCTGCGGCTCCATCGAGCTTTACGTTGAAGGCATTCGTTCATTCGTCGTGCATCCAGGAAAGCCGGGTGAGACGCACTGCTCTTTAGAAAAAGTCATTCCTTGATCCTGCGATTACGGATCACGCCGCTTCTCGGCTTTCGATGCGTTTCATCAGTTCATCAGGGCCTTCGCGCAGGAGCTTCACCGCCGGGTGTGACTGGGTTTTGGCCTTGGTGTCGCACACGCAGAGCACTCCAACGGGGTGACCGCTCTTAAGTCGCAGCACGGCGCCGGCGTAAAAACGCACGCCACCTTCGGAGAGCGCGGTGATTTCAGACAATCTCTTGTCCTTGGTGACATCCTCGACGACGAGCAGGTGGTTGCTCTGCGCCAGCACCACGCCGCACAACGTGCTGTCACGAGCAGCATCGCTGGCCCTCGCCAAAGTCGGAAGCGTTGCCGCGTGTTTTTTCCAAAACTCCGGGTCCAGTTCGACGAGTGAAACCAGGGATAGCGGCACGTCGAATGCCTGAGCCAGCTCGCGAATGAAACGGTCGAACCACTCCTCGATGCGAAGCTCCCCGGAATTGACCGGCGCGGGAGCGGTCTGCGGGGTGGTCGGCTGCGGGGCCGTGGCGTGCGTGGCAACCGAGACCGTCGCTTCGGCCAGCGTCTTCACGACATCGCCAGAGTTGGGCAACCCGAGCCTGCGTTCCAATTCTGCGGGCGAGGCTGCGTGATTCCAGACGCCGATGATAATGGGAATACCCGCAATTTGACGCCGCAAGCGGCGAAACGCCTGACGCGCCGCCGTCACTGCCGAAGGAGGAAGTGCGGAGACATATACCACGCGCACGTCGCGACGGAGCAACCGTTCCTGCGCGAGCGCCGGGTCGGCCGCCAACGGGAGCACCTCGACGGAAAACTTTTGCGTGCGCAACACATGCGCCAGCATGAGCGCCACCAATTGGTCGGCATCATCCCGCGCAGGCACGCCAAGGATCATGACTGGAGCGGTGGACGAAGCGCCGGATTCCGTCTTCACGAGCGGTTCGCTATCATCACGGGCGAGTTCCTCGATGAGCTCGCGTCCGGCTTGGGTGATGAATTTTTGACGCACCTCCGCGAGCGTGCCTGTCTCACGGTCATGTTCTGCCATGCGTAGCGCCGGCACGAAGACATCGTCATAAAACGAGGTGAGTGATCGCTCTTTGATGAACGTGCGGGCGAGATCGATCATTTCATCTGCATCCATCGAAAGCATGCGTTGATAAAACTGGGCCGGTGGCTCCAGCACCTGGCCGCTGCCGAGAAGCATGCTGAGGAACTTGAGGCCCGGCACATGGCGACCGAGCACCAGCACGCACACGGTCAGGGGCGTTGAAAGGACCAGCCCTGCCGGCCCCCAGAGCCAAGTCCAGAAAACGGCGGCGACCAGCAATGCGAGGTTCGAGATTCCGGTGCTCGCGCCGTAGAGCTTCACCTCGATGATATTGTTGCTCACGATTTCCATGAAGATGAAGACGCCGAGCGTCGACAGCACCATCCGCCATCCCGGATCCACCGCCAAAGTAAGTGCGACCGGGAACGCAGCCGCCACCCACGGACCGAGGAAGGGGATGAAGCGCAGGAGCGTCGCGAGCACGCCCCAGAGGATCGCACTGGGCACGCCGATGAACCAAAGCGCCACGCCAACGGGAACGCCGTAGGTGGCGTTCACCACGAGTTGCATGAGGAGATAGCGCGTGACGCGCTTCGCGGCGTCGCCCAGGGCCTGCGTGGCAAGATTCAACCGGCCTGAACTTACGAGTTTGATGAAGCGGTCCCGCAGGTCGTCCCGTTGAAAAAGCATCGCGACAACCAGCACGATGATAATGCCGGCCATGCCGAGCGGTCCGAGCACCGGGGCCGCCAATCTGCGGGCGAGCGCGAGAGGAGAACTCTCCGGCTCCTTTATCTGAACGAGCACGGGTGCCGGTTCGCCTTTGTCCACAATCGGTTTTCCCTCGGGTTGAGGACCCTGGATTTCTTTTTTCAGGTGCTCCAGCATCTCGGTGGTTCGAGAGAGCGCGGCGGGTGTCTGCGGGTTCTTAAGCTTGTCGATTTTGACGCGAATATTCTGCTCATAATCGGGCAGACGCTCGGCGAGATTCACCGCTTGGGTGACAACGATCCAGCCGAGTGCGCCGATAACCGAAAAGAACATCGTCACGGTTGCGGTGATCGCCAGGATCTTTGGCACGCGATGACGCGTGAACCACACGACGAGCGGTGAAAGCAGGAAGGCCAGCAGCGAAGCCAGCGCGAGCGGGATGAGGACGTCAGCCGCAATCCGCAGCACTGCGATGACCAGCACAAACGAGGCAAACGTGATAAAGCGCGCGAGGCGACGTGCGACGACAGTGACCACCCGACACCATAGAACCGCTGCGTGGTGCGACAAGGTTGGCACCCACGGATAGACGGCCCTCGGATGTGGAAGTCCGAGCTCACCCCCATAATCGCGGTAGTCGGATCCTGTTCGATCCCGCTTTCATAATCATGTTATTGGTCACGGTTGCAGCTCACAGAGCAGCAGTTCACCGCCGCGGACCTCCATATCGAGTTCGACTGTGCTGCGTGTGTTGCGCCAAGTAAATCGATCGGCAGGGATCGGTTCTCCAACCGCATCGGTCGCGCGCACAATCGAGGCGCGGGTTTTGGGCAACTTCACACGAAAGCGCATGCATCGTGTATCGGTCACAGGCTCGGTGATGTTCGATGGCGCATCAGGAATTCCCAACCAAGCGGCGACGATTTGTCGGCCATCGCGCAACGCGAACGCATTCACCTCAACCGGTGAGTCGCTTGGGGGCGAGGGGTGCACCACGGGTTGGAGGTTGCGATACGGCTGCTTAAACCAGCGAGTGAGGAGCGCAAAAGTCGTGAGTGCAGGCTTGTTGGAACCCTTCACGGTGCGCACTCCCAGATGGCGGTTGTTGTCATCGCCGATCACCTCCTCGGTCGCTGGCAGGTCGTTGATGCGATACCATGCGACGAGTGGCAATTCGCCGGTCGCCAACGCTGTGACGAATGTTCGTGCGAGGGCCACCGCCTGGGCTTCATCCGTGTGTTCGCCGCGGTATCGAGCGTGATAAACCTCCGACACGATGGTGCGTCCGCCTACTGAGCTGTAGCCGGTCTCCGCCATCCACAGTGGCTCGTCCTCGCCGTGTTCGCGCACGATCTCGGTCGCGCGGTTCACGTAGTCCGGCAGGGTTTCAATCGGATCGGGGTGCCAGGTTTCGAAGTAGCTGTGCAGGTTGACCACGTCCACGGCAGGAGCGATGCGGTCGCTACGAAACAGCTCTTCCAAGAAGTCGGTTTCACCCGCGATGCCGCCGAGCACAATGGTCGCCTGTGGATCGGCGAGGCGAACCGCCCGGCTGCCGGCCCGCACCAATGCGGCAAACTGCTCACGCGTGCCCAGCCAGTAGGCGCGATTGTCCGGTTCATTCCACAATTCCCAGGAATGGATCGCGTGTTTATACCGCCTTACCAGCACCGCCATGAATCGTGCGAAATCCTCCGGGTCTCGCGGTGGCGAACGCCAGAAGTCTTCACCTTGATCCGCGGCCGCCCACTTCGGCGTGTAACACACATAAGGGATTAGCTTGATGGAGTGCTCGTTCGCCATGCGCACGAAATCATCCCAGAAACTCCAATCGTAACGTCCACGCTCGGGCTCGATCGCGTCCCAGCCAAAGGCAATGCGCAGCACGCGGGCTCCGGCGTCTTGGGCGGTCTTGAGATCCACGCGGGCTGCCGCCAGCGAACGCGTTTCTTCCGGATAATCCTCACACAGGCCGAGCACCATCGTGTGCCAATCCGCGCCGGTCGAAGGAGGGTGCGTCGTGCAGCTTGCGAGCAGCAACCCACTGGCCAGCCAGCCCACTCGCATCCATTGCAAGCAGAAGGCCCGGCGTTTTCGTCGGGCCTTCTGATCGCAAAACATAACACAAACCCGCAGGGGCAGGGGATTACTTGGAGTCGGTGGCCGTCGATGTCTCGCTTTCAACCTTGAGCAAGTCGGGGATCAGAATCTGCCGGTTGCCTTGATCCTTGGTGCGGCCGCGCACGTTGACGCGCTCGCCCTGCTCCAGGCCGATTTTATCCGTTGCTGCCGCCGGCCCGAGGTCAATGGTCGCCGTCTCTTCGTTGTCGAGCTTGAGGGTGACCAAGGTGTGTTCACCGGAAGTTCCCTTTTTGATTTCAGTGACGGTTCCGGCGAGGGTTTGCTGACTCTGGTCCGACAGGCGGATCGTCGGGTTGGCATCGATGGTGCGATTGCCGGCCTTTAGTCGGTGAGCGACGAATACATTGCGACCGGCAATCTTGCCGCGGCGTCCGATGGATTCGATCACATCGCCTTTCTTCAAGTTGAGATCTTTCACCAGCGCTTCGCGTCCGAGATTGACGACCGTGGTCTTGTCATTGCCGAGCCGAACCTTGGCGACGGTGTAAGTGTTGATGGCGCCACTTTCCCGGCGGAGCTGCAGGTTGCGCAAGCCGTCAATTTTTCCTTCAAGCCGGGCCACTTGCTTGCGGCCGGCTTGGTCTGACGATGATGGGTCTTCCTTCTGCTTTTGCGCGCCCTTTGCCTCCTTTGCCTGGGTCTGTTTGGGGCGTTCATCGGATTTGGCCGTCTGCTTGTCGCGTTCCGCGGTGTCACGCGTCTTGGTGGTTTGAGGTTGAGCGGCGTAGATCACATAGCTCCGGGCTTTGCCTTCCGGTTCCTCGAGGCTGGCGGTGTCGTTCACCCATTTCTGTTTATCCCAGTAGTCGGCGTCGTAGTCGTTGGCGTTCCAGACTTCATAGCCCCAGCGACCATAGCTGGACCATTCGGCGTAATCGAAGTTTTCACCAAGGCCATAGTCATAACCGTAGTCATAGACTCCGTATTTATCGGCACCGGTCGTCTTGACGTTTTGTCCCGCGAACCAGTCGGTGGGATCAAACCATTCGTCGGTGTCTTGAGCGAGGGTGGGCAACGTGCCAATAAGCGCCAAGGAGGCGCCGACGAGCAACACGCGTAGCGAGTTTTTCAGGAGCAGGGGATGAAGATTCATGGTGATGGGGTTTATTCATCAACATAGTCGCGCCCGCAGTCCCTCGCCATGGGGCGCAGTGCGCCTGAAGGCTACGGGTCGAGCCCGGAATGTCAGTGGCCTTGCGCAGCGCGCACGAGCGGCGTGCGTGCCGGGAGTTCGATCGCGCGTCTTGGATGATTTCACCCGCCGGTGGTTTCTCCGCCCATCACCTGAAGCACGATTCCGGTGATGAACGAGGAGTCGGCGTCGGAGGCGAGAAACACGTAGGACGGTGCGAGTTCTTCCGGCTGCGCTGGGCGGCCCATCGGTGACTGCGAACCGAACTTGCCGACCTTCTCCTCGCTCGCGCCTTGGTCGGCGGCATTGAGGGGTGTCCACACGGGGCCAGGTGCAATGGCGTTCACGCGAATTCCTTTTTCGATGAGATCCATCGAAAGCGTCTTCACGAAGGCGTTGATTGCTCCCTTGGTCGCCGAGTAGTCCGGCAAATTCTTCGCGCCCATGATGCCCGTTTCCGAACTCGTCGCGATGATCGTGCCTCCTGGTTTGAGGTGGCGCAGCGCCGCGCGGCTTAGGCGGAAGAGTGCGTAGATGTTGGTCTTGAACGTGCGGTCGAATTCCTCGTCCGTCACTTCACGCAGATCGGCTTTTCGATTTTGGTGGGCGGCATTGGAGACGAGGATATCGAGTGCGCCCAACTCCTCCACTGTGCGCGTCACGAGGGCTTCGCAAAACGCCGGGTCGGTGAGGTCGCCAGGGATCAATACGCAGCGTCTCCCCAAGGCTTCCACGGCCTGCCGGGTCACCTCCGCATCGCTCTGCTCCTCGGGCAGGTAAGAGATAACAACGTCGGCCTCCTCCTTGGCGTAGATGACCGCGACGGCGCGCCCGATGCCGGAGTCGCCGCCGGTGATGAGCGCGGCTTTGCCTTTGAGTTTGCCCGCGGGTTTGTAGCGCGGGGCTTCGTAGCGCGGCGCAGGGTCGAGCGCGGATTCAAGGCCGGGTGATTCCTGGTGCTGGGGCGGAAAAGGCGGCTTGGGCTCGGCCTGCATTTGGGTTTGGGGAACCTCGGTTTCGATGGCGGATGAAGTGATCATGGGGAAGGTCCTTGATGGTGGCTCAGATCAGTCGTGGCGGCTCACGAGCTTGTTGAAGTTACTTTTTTTCCCGTCTGCGGTCTCCTCCTGGTAAACGAGGGCAAGACCGGCTTCATCGAACTTTTTGAAGAATTCGTCCCAGGTGATTTCCTGCAGTTTATCCGCCCCGGAATAACCGGGAAAATCCAAGCGGATGATGCCCGTGTCACCCTTGCCACCGGTGCCTTTGACGGTTGCCGGCTTGGCTTTGCGGGCTTCCGCCCAGCGGCGGATTTCTTCGTGGTCGGTCGTGGTGTGCGAAAGGTGTTCGGTTTTGGATTCCTTGTGCGTCGTGTGTTTCATGCAAAAACCATCACGACGTCGCGCCTTCCCGCAACCGGCCCGAGGTCAGGTAACTGCTCGCCGTGAGAGTGGGGGCGTCGTCCGATGGCGGAAGCGAGCGGGCGGGCTATTGTGCCGCACCATGAAAACTGTCCGCGACATTATGACGACCGAAGCGCATTGCATCGCGCCCGATGAAACCCTCGCCGAAGTGGCGAAATTGATGGGAGATCTCGACGTGGGTTCGTTCCCTGTCTGTGACAACGATCGCCTGATTGGCATGATCACCGACCGCGATATTGCGGTGCGAGCGGTTGCCCGCGGGGAAGATCCGCAAAAAGCGACCGCGCGCGAAGTGATGACGCCGGAGATCGTCTATGTCTTCGACGATCAGGATGTCGAAGAGGCCGCACGTTTATTCGAAGCCAAAAAGATTCGCCGGCTCCCGGTGCTGAGTCGCGCGAAACGACTGGTTGGAATCATCTCGATCGGAGATCTCGCGGTGAATGCCAGCACGAGTCTCGGCGGCGAGGTTTTGAAAGAAGTCTCGGAGCCATCTCATGCGCAGGCCAAGTGACTGGCGTATGGGGATACTGTTACCACCATGGCCTCTCCGAACGATAAGCCATCATCCTCCGAACATGATCGCGGACGTGAAGCTCACAAGCCGACGGATATTCCCGCTCGTGGTTGGAACGACATCGTCAGGCGAACGTTTCAGCAGCTGAGCGAAGACAACCTGTCGATTGTCGCGGCAGGTGTGGCGTTTTATGCGTTCACGGCGACCGTGCCCGCGCTCGCCGCGATGATCGCGACGTATGCGCTCATCGCCGATCCGGCGACCGTCACCGGGCACATCGAATCATTTGCGGGCGTTTTACCCGACCAGACACGGCCTCTTCTGCACGATCAACTCACGCGGCTTTCATCGAATGACAATGCCGCGGGCTGGGGCGCGGTGATCGGCATTGGCATCGCCTTGTTTGGCGCGATGAAAGCCATGACGGCATTGATAACCGGCCTCAATATCGCCTACGACGAAAGCGAGCGTCGTGGATTCGTGAAGCTCAACCTCACGGCGTTCCTGCTTACGTTGGCAGGGATCTTGGGCGTGCTTATCGTGATAAGTCTTCTCGCGGTGGTGCCTGCCGTGCTCGGCATCTTCGGGAGTGGTGAGACGGCGAAGACGATCTTCGAGGTGTTGCGCTGGCCGCTGCTCGCCGGCCTGTTCGTCGTCGCGCTGTCCATCGTGTATCGCCATGCTCCGTGCCGCGATGAACCACAGTGGCGCTGGGTGAGCTGGGGCGCGGCGGCCGCCACTCTCCTGTGGCTGGTGGGCTCGGGTCTTTTTGCGTGGTATGCATCGGGCTTCGGCAACTATGAGGGCACCTACGGCTCTCTCGGTGCGATCATCGTTTTCCTCACGTGGCTTTTCCTCACCGCTTACGTGATTTTGCTGGGGGCCGAACTGGATGCGGAGATGGAGCGGCAGACGGTGAAAGACACGACTGCCGGACCAGAGAAGCCGATGGGGGAGCGCGGTGCCTACTCTGCGGATACCTTAGGCGAGGCAAAGGGTAAGGAGTCGGGGAGCGATGAACGTCGTGCGGCGTGAGTCATACCGTTCGCGGGTAGGATGAGAACCGGCGAAAAGTAGGTGATCATTAAATTGCGAGGACCGGGTCCGGGGATTCGGCTCCTGTTAACTTATGGTAAACATCGCCACACCGATTCAGGCGCCTTCGACCTTGGTGATTGAAGGCAGGAAGAACAGTGATCGGGCCGACCCGATGGATGGCCGGCGCCCTGCTATGCCGCAACATGCGCCCGTATCCGAACGTCGGGAGATGTCCGTGGGGAAAGACAACCTAGTCAGCATGTGTGCGCACGATCTGCGCAATCCGCTTTCGTCCGTATGCGGGCTGGCGGAGTTTCTCCTCGATCCATCCATCGGGTCGCTCAATCCCGAACAAATCGAGCTCGTAGGTTCCATTCTGGAGGCGAGCCATGGCATGCTGAAGATCGTCAATTTGCTCCTCGACAATTCAATCATGGAGGCGGGCAAGCTGAAGCTCACGCTGGCACCCGCTTCCTTGCGCGAATTCGCCCAAAAGGCCGTTTTTATGGCCGCCGTTGTCGCGACCCGTAAAGGCACTCGTATCGTGCTGCAGCCTTGTTCATCCGACGAACCCGTGCTGATGATCGACGAGACGCGCATCCGAGAGGTCGTGGACAACCTGCTGAGCAATGCGGTCAAGTATTCGCCGCCTGGTTCATGTATTCGTGTGATGATCGATACCATGCCCGCCAGCGCCGGGGCGGGTGCGCAGATCCGCTTTTCGGTGCGCGACGAGGGGCCGGGAATACCTGCGGCGGAGCGAGATCTGCTTTTTCGAGACTTCAGCCGGTTGTCGGCGTGTCCGACTGGTGGTGAGAAAAGCACGGGTCTGGGTCTCGCCATCTGCCGCCGGATCATCGATCTCCACAATGGCTGCATCGACGCGGTAAACCACCCGGAGGGCGGTTGTGTATTCAGCTTTAGATTACCCATACCGCCATGCAACTGACCGATTCCGTTCTCATCACGGACGACGAGCGTCACGTCCGTCACTACATCAGCCTGATCGTGCGCACGCTCGGTCCGGAAACGATCCATCAGGCCTCATGCGGGGAGGAGGCCATTGCACTCTTCGATTCACTTTCGCCCAAGCCGCGACTGGTGATCCTGGACATCAACATGCCGGGTATCGGCGGCATCGAAACGCTTCGGCGTTTACGCACAGCGGGTGCCACGTGCGCGATCGTCATGATCACCTCGCTGGCCACGCGAGAGACGGTCGAGGATGCGATCGCTGCCGGAGCGACCGCCTATATTCGCAAAGACACCTGCAAGGCTGATATTGTCGCCCTGCTTACGGAGGCTTGGAACGGCCACGCTGGCCAAGCGGGCGATTTGGAACCGGCGAATGCGTTTCCTGCAGCAGCCCTTCCGGGGCCTTGAGAGGGGGAGATCGGAGGATGTCCGGTTTTTCCCTAAGCGGACATGCCGAGCTTACGGGTCGTATCCACCAAGGCGGCTGCGAGGATGCGCACCGACTTCTGGGCACGGGCGTCGGTGAGGAGGCCGCCGGTGTCGAAGGCTTGGTCGGCGTGCGGGAGCGCCGTATTGCCGGGCACAATGTGGCAGCCGAGGTGGAGCAAGAGTTGTTGCGCCAGTTTGAGCGAACGAATGCCGCCAAAGGCCCCGGGCGAAGCCGATACGATGGCAGCCACCTTGGCGGGAAAGGGGTTTTCATCTCCGCGCGTGCACCAATCGATGGTGTTCTTCAGCAACGGCGTGAGCATCGAGTTGTATTCGGGCGATGCGATGAGCAATGCGTCGTGCCTCGTGATCAGCTCGATCAGTTTGGCGGCGTTGCCCGGCAGGCCCTCGGTATCCTCAAGGTCGCCGTGGTATAGCGGGAGCACGTAGTCATTGAGGTCGATGAGCGTGACTTCGCCGCTCGCCTCGCGCACGGCGGTGACCGCTGCGTTGAGGAGCTTTCGGTTTAACGATTCACGGCGAGCGCTGCCGGAAAACGCCAGAATGCGGGGTGTCGTGGACATGATGAGTTACAAAATCTCGGCGAACAGATCCTTCATATGCTGCCAGGCGCGACGTGCCGCCTCTTCATGATATCCGAGGCCGGGCATTTTAAACGTTTGAGAAATGCGCGTGGCATCGGGATTGGTGAACGCATGGAGAGCACCCGCGTAACTGATGAAGGTGTAATCCACTTTGCCCGCATCGTAGGCGGCCAGGAGGGCGTCGAGCTGGTCGGGCTTTACGTGCGGGTCGATCGCCCCGTGACAAATAAGCACCTTGCCCTTGATGGCGGCCGCCTGTTCGCGCGTCGGCACGATCGGGTTTCCGTGAAAGCTCACCACACCCGCAAGCGGTGCGCCCGCGTAGGCCAGCGACTGCGCGACTGAACCGCCAAAGCAGAAACCAATTGCCGCCACTTTCTGGGGCGTGACCAACCCGGTCGCCAGCAATTGGTCGAGGCCGGCCTGCGCGCGTTCAGCCATGTTTAATTTTCCTTCATAGAATGGTCCGGCCCACGCACCGGCTTGCCTGGGGTCTTCCGTGCTCACGCCGGCTCCATACATGTCGGGTGCAAACGCGACATAGCCGAGTTTGGCGAGCGCCTCGGCCTTTTCCTTCACAAAGGTGTTAAGTCCCCACCATTCGTGGATCACCAGCACGCCTGGAGCCGGACGGGCGGCGGAAATCTGGGCATCATCATAAGCGAGGTAACCCACGTATCCGACGCCACCGTGCTCGTAGGTGACCGGCTTGGTCACCACGGCGGCCTGGGACGTGGTCAATGCGGCCCAGAGCGAAAGGAAAAAACATACGGTTTTCATGCGCAGCCAACGTTCGTGGCGCGCCACTGCGGTCAAGCGGCCGAGCGCGTTACCCCAGTGACCATTTCATCGCAAATCCAGCTGCCGCAAGACGAGCGGTTACCGGATTGCGAAACACCGGGATTACACCATGCTACGGCTAACCCCGATCCCCATGAATTCCACATCATCCCGCCATTTTGGCTGGTTGTTGGGAAACGTCCTCCTGCTCCCAGTGATGCTGGCCGAGGAATCATCGGCGGAAAAAACCGAGCCCGCGCCCGAAGTCGCACCGATTCCCGGGGTGTTCACGACGGAGCTTCCTCGGTTGATTTTGCCTGAATCGTTGCGGCTTACCCTGCGCCCGCACTTTCGCGATTTCATCAACCACGACTACTTCCGTCTCACGCTCGGTGCTCGCTACGGGCTCACCTCGCAGTGGGAACTCAGCGGCGACATGGACACCTATGTCTCCCATGGGGTTGGCGATGTCCGGGTGGGCAAGGAGGTGGGCGTTTCAAAAATCCGGATCGGGGCGAAATACCGATTCAGTGATTTTCTCCTTCCGTATTGGGACACGGTCGCGGGCATCACTTACAGTTTTCCGGTGGGAAGTCCTCCGGCGGATCTTACTGACAGGGTTCGTCACCTCACGCCTTACATGACGCTGGCCCACAAGTGGGAAAGCCGTCCCAACGTCACCAGTTTTGTGAGCTATGGAATAGATTTTGTAAGCAACAGCGATGTGGTGGACACCATCAAGGACGGCTCGCTTGCGGCCAGCACGTGGTTCATCACGCCGGGCGTGTTATGGCAACGGGGTGCCTTCGACTACTCGTTGGAAACCACGTTTTCCAGCACGTGGGGCTTGGACTCGAGGGACGAATACGCGGTGACGGTTCGACCTGGGATCAAGTGGATATTGCCCCGCCGGCTTACCTTCAACTCGCACAGTCGGTGGATCGTGGGTGTGAGCGTGAATGCCACCTACGGCACGAGCGGAAGCGACTTCGGCTCAAGCCTCCGACTGCAGACGGATTTTAACTTCAAGCATTTCTTAAAACGCCTGCCTCGACTCAACCCCACACCGCCTCCCTGATCCGTAACCATTCAGGATGAACGAACCTGTTTAACCGGTGTCCGTCCGGTGCAGGTTCGTTCGTTGATATTGTGCAATCATTGACCCACGCTCTGTCCGAAGGAAAAAGCCATGCCCACCCACACCATTCGACTGCACCGCGTCCTGCGTTCATCCCCAGAGAAAGTGTATCGCGCGTTTCTCGACGCCGATGCCATGTGCCGCTGGCTTCCGCCCTTCGGCTTCATCGGCAAGATGCATCACTTCGAGCCCAAGGTGGGCGGAAGCTTCAAAATGTCGTTCACCAATTTTGGCACGGGCAACACTCACAGCTTTGGCGGCAACTTTCTCGAACTCGTGCCGCACGAACGTCTCCGCTACACCGACAAGTTCGACGATCCGAATCTGCCGGGTGAAATGACCGTGACGGTGGTGCTGAAAGCCGTGCTTTGCGGCACCGAGGTGAACATCGTGCAGGAAGGCGTGCCCGAGATTATCCCGGCGGAGATGTGTTACCTCGGCTGGCAGGAATCGCTCGCGCAACTCGCCAATCTGGTCGAGCCCGATATCAAGGAGTGAATACCGCCGGCAAGGCGGCCATGCCGGGGCAGGGCGGGGAAGTTGGAAGGCCGTAGTTGCGTTGAAGCGCTCAGCCGAAGACGGACCAGCCGGTGCGCTGGACAAGCATTTCGAGCGCGGCAGTGCCGAGCAGGGAGTTGCCGCTGGCGTCGAGCCCCGGCGACCAGACGGAGACCACGGCTTGGTTGGGCACAATCGCCAGGATGCCGCCGCCCACGCCGCTCTTGCCGGGCAGGCCCACGCGGAAGGCGAAGTCGCCCGCGCCGTCGTAGTGGCCGCAGGTCATCATGAGCGCGTTGATGCGTCGGGCGCGGCGTGGCGACACCACGTTGAAACCGGTGAGCGGGTTGCGTCCGTTGGCGGCGAGGAAGAGGCCGGCCTGCGCGAGTTGGCGGCAGCTCATGGCGATCGCGCATTGGTGAAAATAAACGCCAAGCACCTCGGCGGGCGGATGCTCGATCACGCCGAAGGAACGCATGAAGTGGGCAAGCGCCATGTTGCGGTCACCGTGGGCTTGTTCGGATTGGGCGACGAGGCGGTCGATGTTGATGGCGTCGTCGTTGGCGAGAAAACGGATGAAGCGCAGGATCTCGCCGATGGCTTCCTTGGGACGGTGTCCGCCGAGGATGACATCGGTGACAGCGATGGCGCCCGCGTTGACGAAGGGATTGCGCGGTTTGCCCTGCTCGTGCTCAAGCTGGACGATCGAGTTGAAGGCGTTGCCGGAAGGCTCGCGATCAACGCGTTCCCAAAGGCGGTCGCCGATTTCGCCGAGTGCGAGAGTCAGCGTGAAAAGCTTGGATATGCTCTGGATCGAGAACGCCTCGTCGGCATCGCCCGCAGTCACGACCGGACCGGAGACGGGCGCGACCGCGATGCCAAATTTATCGATGGGGACTTTGGCGAGTTGTGGAATATAGGATGCCACCCGGCCTTTCTCTGTGCGGGCACGCAGCTCCAGACAGATTTCGTCCAACAACGGCTGAAGGGATTCCATGGCGGAGAGAGGTTAAGAGCCTAGCGATGGGCGCCGGTGATGGCGCGCAGGCGTTGTCCGATGGATTCGGCAATGGCAATCATCTCGGCGGCCTCCTTTGCGGGCAGGTGCGCTTCGCAATGGCGATGCCACAGCCCGAGCCAGGCTTGAAAATGCGGTTCTTCAAGACGCAGGGGAATGTGGCGCGCGGCCATGCCTCCGCCATAAAGCGCAGGCCCTCCGGTAAGCCCCGACCAGAACCCGGCGATTTTCTCCAAGTGCGCGGGCCAGTCCTCGATGTGCGCTGCGAAGATCGGTCCGATCTCATGGTGCTGGCGCACGTCGGCGTAAAACCGGCGCAGCAGGAGATGCAGCCCGTCGTGGCCACCAATCCGTTCGTAGAGCGTGGGGGGAGGAGTCATGGAAAACGGGAGCATGGGGGATTTAACTCCAGCGACAACCCGGACCATGACCGGTTTGATTGCATCCGCAACTCGACCAACAGCTAAACCGTGTTGCTGATGCCGAGCCGAGCCAAACGTCTTTCCTTTTTTGGCAAAGAATAGGAGCGCTACTAGGTGAGGTGACGCCGAAACCGCTGTGGCTTTTCGGAGAAAAAAGGTGCATACAAGATCTTGGAGAATCCGGACCGAACCCCTACCTGCCGGCCTCTGATTTCTCCTCGCGTGGTCATCGAGTGTGATCCGATGCATACGATGGCCGCTGTTGGTCGATCGTAGCGTTTTGCCCGTTGAAACAAAAGACGCACCCCGTCATGACACGTTCACCCTTCTATCAATCCTCGGTGCCCGACACGCCCGGGGATCTTGTGATTACGCACGAGGTAATTTCCTCGCGAGCCCGGGAGCTTTGGCTGGAACAAGGCTGCCCGAAAAACCGGGACGAAGCCATCTGGCTTGAGGCGGAGGCCGAACTCCGCGCCATTCAGCAAGGCTTCTTCCGTCATCCTCACCTGCAGGCCACCGGTTGAATCCCGTTTGGCCGATTCAAGAAAGGCCCACCATGCTTAATAAATTCTCCATCGATTATGTGATGTTTCCGAAACATGGGACGCACGAACGCACGCACACCACCGACGACCCGATCGAGGCCGAGGAAATTCTTATGCAGTTGTTGCTGGCGCATGCGTCCATCAAGGCGATCCGTCATGAAGGGGTGCCGCTGACCGGGCATCAATTCGATCGCATGCTCAAGGTGGCGGCCGACCGCATCATTTCGGACCTGTTGCGCGAATCGCTGCATGTTGACGCGTTGGCAGTCAAAACACGGTTCGGTTTTGCAGCCTAGGCGGTCCTTGTAAGCGAATAAACTCGGGCAGGCGCGCGGCACACGAGAACAGTGCCGGGTTCCTCGCACAGCCGGCGGTCACCGGGGCCGAACCAATATCGGGAAAAGCGGTCCGTATGTCATAGGTGGCGAGCCCGTTCGCCGCGTAGGTTTAACTCCTGTCCCCAAATACCTATGAAACTCCATACCGTATCACTCCTGCTTGTTTTCGCCGCCAGTCCACTGCTGGTGTTCGCCTCCTCCGACATGGATCGCAAGATCGAGGATGCCGCGAAGGCGTCCTACAACTTCAGAACCGTGCTTGAAGATCACGTGAAGGTGAAGGCCAATGAGGGTGTCGTCACCTTGTCAGGAACCGTGCAAGACGAGGACGCCAAGGATCTCGCCGAGGACACCGTTAAAAATCTCCCCGGTGTCACGTCGGTGAAAAATGAAATCATCATCAAGCCGGCGCATCCCGAGTATTCGGATTCGTGGATCGCCTTCAAGATTCGCGGTCGCCTGCTTGTTAAGGCGCATGTTAGTGCGGCCACCGGAGTCGCGGTGAAGGATGGCGCCGTCACCCTCACCGGCACGGCCGACAACGTCGCCCAGAAGGAGCTCACCGCCGTATACGCCCGGGAAATCGCGGGCGTGAAGTCGGTTAAAAACGACATCGTGGTGAAACCCGCCCCGGCTCCCGGCGAGTCGATGCGAGACAAGATCGACGACGCCTCCATCACCACCCAGGTCAAATATGCCTTGGTCCGTCACAAATCGACCAGCGCACTCAAGACCAAGGTGACGACCACCAACGGCATCGTTGCGATTACCGGTGAAGCCGCTTCCGAAGCCGAAAAAGCCCTGGTCACCAAACTCGCAGGGGACGTTCGCGGCGTGATGGGTGTGTCCAACGAAATGACCGTGAAAACCCCGAGTCAGGACGAGCCCTCGAAATAAACCCAAGCTGATCCGGGGCTAATCTCGGCAACTCAGTCTCCCTGCCGGATGCGTATCGGGCAGGGAGACCTCATAACCTGCGGCGACAACTCACGAGAACTCCGGCTGCCCCGAGTCCGAGGGCGAGGCCGAGCCAGGCGAGCAGGGTCGCCCATGTGGCGGGTGACTCCAGCGATTCACCGCAGATCTCCCGGCCGCCCGTTCCGAGCGCGACGCCGAGGCCGGCGTAGGCAAGCACGCAGAGCACGCACTTGGGTGTGAGCGCGAGCAGCGCCGCCGGCCACAACCAGCGGACGGCGCGGCGGGAAAATCTAGGCCGGCGTAAGTGCATCGGAGGGCTGATCGTAGCGATCATGATAACGAACCCAACTCATCGGTGCGTCCGGATTTTCGTCACGACCTTTCGGCACCAGGTCGAGCACGGTGTAAGTGCCGATCAACGGATCGAGACCGCGGCCATAAGTCGAATATGTGTGGTAGATGTCGCCGTTGGCGTCCTTGGCAAAGACGCTTAAACCCGGCGCTTCCTCCATAGGAAACTCCATCAGCTCGTAGTTGTAGTAGACCTTGCCCTTCGCCATCTCCTCGGCGGTGAAGGAAACATGGTAGTCGTAATTGAAATCACTGCCGTCCGACGACACCCAGTTGAACGTCCAACCCATTCGCTGCTTAAACGGCGCAAACTCCGCGAGCGGTGCATGAGAGATGGCCGCGAACGCCACGTCGCGCGCCTTCAGGTGGACCACCGTGGCGGCGAGGTGATCGGATACATAGGAGCAACTCTTGCAGCCTTCCTCCCAGCCGGGGCCGAACATGAAGTGATAAACGACAAGCTGGCTGCGCCCTTCAAAAAGATCCGCGAGTGACACGGGGCCGCCGGGTGATTCGAAGGTGTAAGCCTTGTCGACTTTCACCCACGGCAGTTCGCGGCGGCGTGCGGCGAGTTTGTCCCGCAACCGGGTGAGTTCTTTTTCTTCGCGCAAAAATTCGCGGCGGGCCGCGAGCCATTCTTCGGGGGAGGCGATGGTTGGATTTGAGAGCGTCTGACTTTTCATGGGAGTGAGTTTTAAACCTACGACGATTGAGCCCGGAGGTTCCGGACAGGTTTTGTTTTTGGCGCAAGGCAGTGGCCTTGGTGTGGTTCTGACGTGTAAAAGTTACGGGTGAGTGGTTACGCGTTCTGCGCCTCGCTCAGGAGCTTTTCGTAAATGGGCCTGAGCTTCAGGTGTGTCGCCCAGAACAGGGGGCGCGGAGCGCCTTCGAGTTCGGCCACGAGGAGGGCAAGGTGCGTGTGCCAGCCCGAGCCGTATTTGCTGATTTCGGCCTGTTCCTCCGCGCCCTGCGTGCGATGCGTCAGGACCAGTAACACCTGCTTGCCTTGCGGTGTAAGCTCGAAGGTCACAACCGAGTCATCGTTGCCGAACGTATACGCGAGGAGTCGCGGCGGCTCGCATTGCACCACGCGGCCTTCGAAGTTCACGCCCGCACACTGCACATGGGCGTATTCCGCCGGCGGCGTTTCGTCCGAGAGGTTTTTGTGAAGCATGGCGAACTCAACCTTGCCGCCCTTTTTCTGCTCGGTCACCCCGCCGCAAAACCAGCGGGCGCGCTTTTCCGGAACCGTGAGATAATCCCAGACACGCTCGATGGGGCCGGGCAGGATGCGCACGATCCGCACTTCGGTCGGGCTGGTGAACTTTCCGTTTTGTTCGTTGGTCGTATTCATGAAGAAGTTTTCTTTTTTGCCTTTCGGGCATTGGCCGCGTCTTCCGCGCGCAACTCGCGTTCGAGGGCGTCGAGACGGCTCGACCAGATCGAGCGTGTTTGCTGGAGCCAGGCCTCAAGGTCATCGAAGCCGCCGGGATTAAGGGCTTGGATGCGCGACTGACCTTCGGCGCGGGTGGTGACGAGTCCGGCTTCGCGAAGGATCTTCAGATGCTGGGAAATCGCCGGGGCGCTCATGTCGAACTCTCCGACCAGTTCACCTGCGGTCCGTTCACGCACGGCGAGCAGTTCAACAATCCGACGGCGGGTGGGATCAGCGATGGCGGCTAGGCTCTGCATGTCTACATAAATTAAGTTAAAACTTAATTAAGCAATATCTAAATTATTCGCCGACTGTGAAAGACGCGAATTTACCGGGCCGGGGTGGGGCATTTTCCCCGGACGCGTGCATGGCCGGACACACCATGCCGCTCGGGTTGCACCTCTGTTTTGCGTGAAGACGTTGGGCAACGATGATGAACAGGCTTTTATTCCTGACGGTCTGGCTTGTCATCGGTGTTGCGCTGAGGGCAGGTGAGGTAAACGGCGCCGCGCGACTCATTGAGATCAACGGTGCGATCGGGCCTTCCACCGCCGGCTATGTGTCTCGCGCCATCAAAATGGCCGGGAGCGAAGAGGCCCGATGCCTCGTCATCTTGCTGGATACGCCGGGCGGATTGCTCGATTCGACCAAGCAGATCGTGCAGTCCTTCTACGCCTCCAAGGTGCCTGTCGTGGTTTACGTGGCGCCGTCCGGTGCCAACGCCGGCAGCGCCGGTTGCTTTATCACCCTTGCCGCGGATGTCGCCGTCATGGCCCCGAACACAAGTATCGGAGCGGCTCACCCGGTGGAGCTCGGAGGCGCGCCTGGTGGGGGAAAAGACAAAGGCGACGACATCATGACGAAAAAACTGGAGAACTTCGCCGTCAGCAGCATCGAGGCGATCGCCGAAAAACGCGGACGCAATGTCGAGTGGGCCAAGTCCGCGGTGCGCGACAGCGCCAGCATCACCGCCGAGAAAGCGCTCGAGTTGAAGGTTATCGATCTCATCGCGCACGACGTGCCCGACCTGCTCCGCCGCCTCGACGGGCGGGAGGTTGGCGGGCGCGTTTTGAGGACGGCCGACGCCCGGGTCGAGCGCATCCCAATGGTCGCCCGCGAACGTGTTTTCCAGACGCTGTGGCGGCCCGAGGTGGTTTTTATTCTGATGCTGGTGGCGATCTACGGGATTATCGGCGAGCTCAGCAACCCTGGCGCAGTGCTGCCGGGAGTGGTGGGTGTGATCGCGCTGATTCTCGCGCTCTACATGTCATCGGTGCTGCCGGTCAACATAGCCGGGGCCGCGCTCATTCTGCTCGCGGTGGGGTTGTTCATCACCGACGTCTTTGCGCCGTCGCACGGGGTTCTGACCATCGGTGGTGTCGCGGCGTTTTTTCTCGGTTCCCTGTTGCTGTTCGAGAGGGCGGGACCGGCCTTCCGGCTTTCGCTGACCATGATCGTGCCCGCCACCATCATCACCGCGCTTTTCTTCCTGTTCGTGGTCGGCGCCGGCCTGCGCGCGCAGCGACTGCCCCGCCGGGCCGGGAGCGAAACGATGATTGGTCAGGTCGTGCAGGCGCTCACGCCCATCGATGCGCAGCGGGGCATGGTGTTTGTGGAAGGTGAAACGTGGAGCGCCCGCAGCGACGTTCCCATCGATAGCGGTCAGCCGGTGGAAATCATCGGGCGCCAGGGGCTGACGTTGAACGTGAAGGTCCGAACCTAGGAGGTCATCATGGAAACCGCGCAAACATGGCTCAACGCCCTCTCATGGCTGGTGCCCGTCATCATCCTCATCCTGTTCATCGCGCCGACCGCGATACGCATCCTGCGTGAATACGAGCGGGGCGTTGTCTTTCGTCTCGGAAAATTACTTCGCGCAAAAGGCCCGGGCATCGTGCTGCTGATCCCTATTGTTGACCGCATGGTCCGCATGGACCTGCGAGTCGTCACCATCGACGTGTCGCAGCAGGAAATGATGACCACCGACAATGTGCCGGTGACGGTCGATGCAGTCCTGTATTTTCGCGTCATCAATCCCGAGGATGCCGTGATCAAGGTGGAGAATTACCTGAAGGCCACGTCGCTGATCGCCCAGACCACGCTGCGCAGCGTCATTGGTCAGGCCCACTTGGACGAATTGCTCGCGCGTCGCGAAGCCATCAATCAACGGCTGCAGGAAATCATCGACCGCCAGACCGATCCGTGGGGCATCAAGGTGACGGCCGTCGAGGTGAAGGACGTGGTGTTGCCCGATAACATGAAACGCGCCATGGCTCGGCAGGCGGAAAGCGAGCGCGAGCGCCGGGCCAAAATCATCAATGCCGAAGGCGAGTTTCAGGCGGCGGAGAAACTCGTGCAGGCCGCCGCGATGATCAACGCGCAGCCCATCGCGCTCCAGCTCCGGTTTCTCCAGACGATGCGGGAGATATCCAGCGAGCATAACACCACGACGTTCCTGCCCATTCCTCTGGATCTGTTCACGCCTTTCCTCCGGCGCGGCGCTGAAGAGCCGCCGAAGAAATGAACGTCGGTTTCTGAACTGTCTGCTGGCGACCTGTTCCCTTTCGTCCCGATTCGTGCCAATAAAAAGCACCACGCCTCGCGGTGTGGTGCTCGGGCTCGGACCGCCGGCGCCGATACGTCGTTTAGGCAAGGCCCTTGGCCTTGAGGAGGGCGGCGAGCTCGACCGGATCAGCCACGCCTTGGACGGTGTTGAGGAGGCCGAGAACCTTGAGGCGCTCGTCGGCGCTGCAGCTGGAAATTTCAATCATCCAGTCCTCGGACTTGGGGGCGGCGACGATCACCTCGTCGGACCACGCGATGACCTCGGCGGCATCGATGACGCCGGAAGTGATGCCTTTGATGTAATATTCAGCCTGGGTGCGATAATTCATGGGAGCACGGACTGTGAAGCGACGGAGGCGGGAGCCAAGACGGAAACGCGTCCGACGCACAAGAGCGCGAAAGCCGGTGCCGAGGGGGAAATTTATTTCCGCGTTTTCGGGGAGAATTCATCCCAAATGGCGTCGCGGCACGGGTGCTCGTTAACACCCGACGGCGAGAGCTGCCAATGCCTACCGTGATCGGCGAGAGCGCCGCAATCGGCCCCACTCTCAGCTTTCCGACGGCTGATTCGGTTTACGGTGGTGGATGACGACCCAGTTATCGTCGGGATCGGCGACGACTGCCATCCAGCAGACCGGGGTTTCCTGTGGTTCCCAGATGAACTTCACGTTGCTTGCGCGCAGTTTGGCGACATAGCCGTCGAAGTCGTCGACCTCGAACGCAGCCGCAGTGCCGGCGGGGTGCGGCGGCCACTTCGCCCCGCCTCCGCTGATCAACGCGAGACAGCCGGGGCCGATGTCATATTCGACCCATTGCTCCTCGCCTTCGTGCTCACCGAAACCGCGGGATCGTTCGAGGCCGAGGAGGCCTTCATAGAAACCCTTCGCCCGCTTCATGTCGGTGACGGAGTAGCCGGTGAATGCGATTTCAAGGACCTTCATGGGGACAACACTTTCGCGCTTGGACCTGCCCCCGGGGTGTTGGTTCGGTGACCTCTGTGGGGAGCCCAGTGCCGATCATTCATCGTCTGGCGGTGGTCGGAGTGACGGGATCAACGTCACTTTCACCGCCTCCGGCTTGTGTTCGGGGGCGGTGCCTCTACGTGGGAGCTTCGGCCACCAGATAGGATCATAAGCTTCGATCAAACGCTCAGGGGCATTGTTTCTATATAGTCGAATTCCGATACGCCAAAATGTATCCAAGTTTTGAGCCGGAATATCGAAACTCAGCGATGATCCCGGGGATAGCATTTTGAAGCCGAAACCGGTTCCTCTCCAGTTGGCCGAGCCTGTATTTACCCAAGCATTTCCTTGGGATTTTTGGCCTAAATAAATCGGAGGCACGGATTTTTCATCGAAGCCGCCGTAATAAACCGGTGAGTCGGAAATGTTGGTTAGTCTAAAACGGCAGGGAAATTGAAGCTCGTCATGATACTCTGCTTCCAGCATCACCTGTTGAGGCGAAGAACCAGCGGGTGGCATTCTGGCCAACGTGTCACTGGTTGGCAGGGGGGAGGAATGAATGTTTGGCTTGTAGTATATTCTCGTCTTCGAGCGAGGTTCCAAATCAATGCGGACACGCCAGCTTGCATCGCCACTTCGGGGTGGAACGAAAAAAACGAACGAGTCCTCCGGTGCCATAGTCTGCAACTGCATACCGTTGCCGCACCATCCCAAAGGATTTTCCTGCCAGCGGTCGTTGATCAACACCTCAATCGAATAGACGGGGCTCGATTTGGAATATCCCCAGAAAGCGAAGACTTCCGAGGTCTTATTACTTACTTTAAAGTAAGGGAGGTAATTCCCGTAGGCGTCCCACTTGTAGCCCGTAAACGTGATGGATGGCAGGTCGGGACCGGCTGCCAGCCCAACTCGGAAGGTTAGGAAAAGCAGAATGCCTATGGAGAACGATTTCATCACAATTGTAAGACGAGGGTCAGCGAGGGCGGGGCGCCTCGGTCACAATGCGAAGCGGGCGTGTTGGCCGGCGAGTTTCTTGATTCACTTTTATACCCTTTGGTTTCGGTCTGTAGATTCAATGCCGGTGGATGAAAATTTGAACGCGATCCGGCGTAGCTGGCGATTTCTCAATGTAAAAGTGCGCGGAAGCAAAGGAGCTAAACGGCATTTCCAGTATTTCGAATTTATCCGGGTCCGGCGCTACCCAAGCCGGGAGTTTGGGGCGCGGTTGATCAAAGCGCGGCGGAATAAAGTTTGCCTTCACCTCATCCACCCACGCGCGAGAGGCGATCATCTCAAAAGCCCATTCACCAATGCGGGTGGGACGCTCCATCCCAAAGCTGACCGGGATGTAAGCCTCCGCATAACTGTTCACAATCTCAGGCTGCTGAGCTTTGACCTCCCTGAAGATCGCTGTGTAGAGTTCCGACCCTGCGATTGGCGGCGCCGGACGAGTAGTGCATCCGGAGCCAAGCACGGCGCCCATAAGACAGGCGATAACGAAAAACCAGGAGATCCTCATTGGTGTCTGTTTAAATAAAAGACTACCTAGGGCCCCGTTTGCTCGACTGCGGGCTGCTGTTTTTGCACTTCTTCGCTGACCTTTATGCGGTTCAGCTCAGATTCGGCTTGGATTTGCAGGATTCGCTTCAGGTCCGCGAGGCCTTTGTGTTGGCCGTGATAGAGCACGTGGAGACTCGGAGAATGGATACTCTCCTCGATGGTGGGCTTCCCCTTTTCGATAAAGGTGAGCGTGATCTCGCTCTGGGTAGTCGAGCCGCTCTCGCCGCTTCGCTTGATGATCGTCAACCCGGTGCTTTCCTTTCGTTGGGAGCGAAGCGGAGTCGTTCGGAACTGAACAATGTCGGAATTGATGCCTTCGATCTGCGCCTTCGTCAGCTCGACCGGTGCAGTGCGGACGCGTGGATGCCGTTGTGGGGAAACGTAGTCGGGGAGGACGTGGCCCGTGCAGCTGATTTTGCCCTCCTTCATCTCGAATCGATAAATGTTATCTTCCATCTGGAAGCAGCCCGAGATCCAAACTGGATTTGATCGCCTTCCTCCATCCATGTAAGAAGTGGCTGGGCGAATGCGCTGGCTGTGCTAGCGATAACAATGAGGAATAGGCAGCAAAGCCGGTTCATGGGGGATTTGGAATGGGCACTGACTATATAAACACCGCTGGCATGGGGAGTCGGTGCGTGATTTGGCGACGAATCAAATCTATCCGGTAAACAGAATATTCCATCACGTTTAGGCCTTCATTCCTAGGATCGCCGATGCCGGCGATCACATCGATTTCGGAGTCCGAAGGGGAAACGTGCACGATCCTCGAAATCCATGACTCCGTTTTGCCGGTCATGGCTATGAAATCGCTTTCACTTACCAAGACCTCCTCCTTCAGGGAAGTTAGGCAAAATTTATTTAGTGAAACCCAGTAGCCCCCGAAGTGTTTCATGCCCTCTGGCTTCCTGTAATGCATGACCGAGTAATATATCGAGTCTGAGGAAATGGACGGGGTGCAGGAGTCGAAAGAGTAGTGCTCGTTTTTCACCGGGATCGCTGTGTATGAGTCTTGTTTGGCCCGTCGCCAGAAAACATGGCTTACCTTAGGCTCTTGTTGTTGGGAGAAAACGCACACTGCTATATTCCCTGATGGGACATAAATAAAAGACTCGAAATAATATGAGTCGGGGATTCCAAGCTCCTGATAGCTTGCCGGTTTCATTTGAGAAAACTGGTGTCGGCAACAGCCCAAGATGTCACGCTTGGACTCATTACAAGGCAGGCGGGTTGTCGGGATCGGCGGGCGGACACCGCTGCCGAGACCTCCACAACTTCTAAGGTTGCCATCGGGAATGCCTCCTTTGGGATTTGCTCGTTCGGTTCCATCTGCCATCTAAAACAGTTTTTCCGATATTCCCCTCGACCCCATCATGATCAAAACGACCCTCCGCATTCTTACCCTCAGCGCATCCATGCTCACCGTCGGTCTTTGGGCCGCGGAACCCGCGCCCGCCGCCGCTCCGAAGCAACAAAAACTCATCAAGGTTTGTTCGATCAACACGGCGGCGGGATTCCAGGAGTTTCAGGCCAACGTGCAGGTCATGCAGGCGCAGCGACAGAAGGTGATCGATGCCAATATCGCCTACGAAAAAGAGACCGATGCGAAAAAGAAAAAGGACTTGAAGGTGAAACTCGACGAGCTGCTCGCGAAGCTCAACGAGGACAACCAGAAGATGGTCCAAGCCTACGGTTTCTCGCTCGATCGCTCCTATACGGTCGCGGTCGAAAAGGCCGACGTTTACATGCTCGTCTCCGACGAGGAGGCCGCGAAGTTCGAGCAAGCCCAGGCCGCCGCCGCGAAAAAGTAATCCAGTCCGGATCATCCAAGCGGGCGCCAATCAGGCGTATGACTAAATAAAAACGTGGCCGCGAGCGCCGGCGGGCCGGATCATGGTCCGAACTGCGCCGGCTGGCCGGTGGCCTCCAGCACCGACATCCAGAGGTCGCCTTGCAGGCTTACTTTTCGGCGGCGCACGGTCACCACGCGGATCGGCAGGTTCACATGGTGGCCGTGCCAACGGCCGACGACCATGTCGGTTTTGCCCGCCATGGCGGCGTGGACGGCATGTTGCGCGAGCCGCAGACAAAAGATGGCGTCCTGCGGCGAGGCGGGCACGCTGCGGATGATATAGCTCGGATCGATATACTTGACCGTGGCGTCGAGCTTGAGGGCTTTGAAGTGCGCCTGAATCCGGTCCTTCATCCAGGGGCCGATATCGCCGAACTTGGCGTTGCCCGAGGCATCTTTGGCCGAGGCGTCGGTCTGCATGAGATCCTGGCCGGCGCCCTCCGCGACGACCACCACGGCGTGGCCGCGGGTGGTGAGTCGTTTTTCCAAGTGCGCGAGAAATCCGTTGGGCCCGTCGAGATGCGCGGGACACTCCGGGATCAGGACATAGTTGACGCAGTTGTCGGCCAGCGCGGCGAAGGCGGCGATGAAACCGGAGTCGCGTCCCATGACCTTTACGAGGCCGACGCCGCGGGCGTGGCCCTTGGCTTCGTTGTGGGCGCAGCGGATCACCCGGACCGCCTCGGTAAAGGCGGTCTCGAAACCGAAACTTTTGTCCATGTATTCGAGGTCGTTGTCGATGGTCTTGGGGATGCCCACGACCGCGATTTCGAGACCCCGGAGGGAGACCTCCTGGGCGATCGCGGACGCGCCGCGCAACGTGCCGTCGCCGCCGATCACGAAGAGCATGTTCACGCCGAGCGAGACCAGCTTGTCGATGATCTGCCCGACCGGCTGCGGCCCGCGCGAGGTGCCCAGGATGGAACCGCCCTCCGTGTGGATTTCGCTGACCGACTCGGGCGTGAGGTTCACGATCCGGTGGCCATACTTGTCGATGAAGCCCTCGTAACCATAGGGAATCCCGTAGATGGTTTTGACGTTGTAGGAATAGTTGAGGGTCATGACCAGCCCGCGAATAACATCGTTCAATCCCGGGCACAGTCCGCCACAGGTGACGATGGCGGCGCGGCTCTTTTGCGGGTCGAAGAAGATTTTCTGGCGGGGGCCGGATCGCTCGATGGTGATGGGCTCGGTTTCCCCCTCGATGGCGGCGGAGATGCGTTCGAGCGAGTGGTCGAACAACACCCGGTGCCGGTCGTCGCAGACGAAGTTGGCGCTGGCCTCATCACGGCGCGATTGAAGGGGCGAATCGTGGCTGGCGATCCCCAGGTTTTTGATTTCGAAATCTTCGCGCTTAAATCGTCTCATGATTCGAGGCTTGGTCCAAGTGGTGCATGATTCAGCAGCTACCGTTCCGCCTGCGAAGGAGCGGATCCGCGTTCGGAATACGCATCAGATTGGAGGGACGCCAAGATCATCGGGCTTGATGAGGTGGTAGCCTTGGATGGGTTTCATGGATTTCCGAAGTGGGGCGTGGCATGGGTCTCGGCAACATTCAAACAGGGAGCGAGCCGCCGAAAGACAGGGGCGGGCTACACCGCGATGCGTCGGCCGAGTTTATCGCGGGCGAAAAACTCGATCATCGTGCCCTCGGGCACCTTGGCTTGGCGGAGCGTGGTTGCGACTGCGTCGAGGCTTCGCGCGCCGTCGAAGATCAGAAGATCGATGTAAAACCGTTCCCGCCCCATCGCGCCGCCGAGGCAACGGCCGAGCCCGGCGGGTTTCAGCGCATTGTCCATCGCGTCTTCGAACTCGGCGCGCTTGTTCACTTCGTCCCCCTTGGGCAGTATGCTGTTGGGCAGCGAAACATAGGCGTAGTCCGCGCCAAGTCCGGCGAGCGGGTCCTCGAAGTTGTCTTCGGCGCTGAAGTAGTCGCGGATGAGGGGCGGAATCACGGTGGCCTGCGTGAAGGAATCGCTTCGGGGAAACGTGGCTTCGATTTCGTTAAAACGCAGGAGACTGATGCATTCGCCGGGCGGGTATTTCTTCCATCCCTCGGTTTCCGAAATTTTGCGGATGTGCCCGGGGAGTTCTTCAAGCGGGAAAGACTCCGCCAGTTTGTCTTTCCCGAAGTCGATTCGGCCGATCCACCATCCGGTTCCGTATTCTCCCAACGCTTCGTCGAGGAAGAGGAAGGTGACCCGGAACTTTTCCGATTTCTCCAGGTTTTCCCACGCGGGGTGCCAGAAGGTGAGATCAAAACATTCGTCGTCGCTGTCCATCGCCGGGGTCACCCAGATTTCCTTGGAGGAAAAATCGATGCCTCCGATTTTGATCGAGATGTTGGCGATGGACCCGCTTTGACGACTGGCGTGAAAAATCCAGCCGGGCAGGCGGGGGGCTCGTGAAAGCCAGTGGAGGGCGAGCAACTGTTTGTGCATGATGCCTTCGCCTGAGAGCGTGAAGGAATGACCGCCGTTTTCGCCGGGACCGAAAACCCAGGCGAACCCGGGGAGCAGTTCGTCCACTTTCGCCGAGACCTCGTCCGCCAGATCTGCGCAGCGTTTATCATCGATGGTTCGATGGAAGCGGTCCGCGACGCCCGCATACCAAGTCCAGAAGGTGTCGACGCGTTCGTTGAAGGTGGGCTCGGTCGGGACAGGCGGGGCGGCCTTGCGCCGGAAGAAGGAGAACATGGGCGGATTGAATATAGTTGGACGCGGCTTTTCGGAAATGGGGTCAGGCCGTTACTTGCTACTTTTCGCTCGATTAAGGTAAACACGCACAGTGCTGACGGATCCCATGTGTAGCTGCTGAGCGATCCAAGCGTAGGGCGCTCCGACGTTCCTGAGTTTTTTGGCGGTGGTGATCTTCCATGGTGTATTCGCACGGGCGGACGCGGCCATCTCGCGGGTCTGCATGTGACGCTCCAGCTCCTCATCAAGCACCTGAGTCCAACGTGCCTCCTTCAAGGTCCGCAGTTCAGCGGTTTCGACCCCGGGAGCCAGCGCGCGGTCTGCATGCTCCTTGGCGATCTCGCGACACCATCCCGCAGTGCCGATGGCCCAACCTTTCGATAACTGCTCCAATCCCAATCTCTTTTGCTCGGTCTCGTCTCCTTCCAGTGCGCCCAGGTGATCCACATAAGCCTGCAGTCCCTTCGTCGTATCTCCGAGTCCGTGTTGTTCGAGCCAATCCTGACAACACAGGGCGGGTGTCCGTGGCCCGCGTAGAAACCGCCGCAGACTGCTCCATCGAAAATCCGCCAGTCGCTCTGCCGGCACGATCTTCGCCCGGGCCGGGTTGAGGTGAATATAATCAACGACCTTCGCCAGCGCCGCCATATCTTCGACCAGCAACGCCTGATAGCGTCCTTGAAACAAATGCCCCCGTTCCTGGCGGAACCGGTTGAAGCGCGTCGAAAACGTGCTCTGCAGCCAGTGCATGCCCTCCACCAAGTTCGCCTGCGGAGTTTCCACTGCCAGGTGGTAGTGATTGCGCATGACGACGAACGCGTGCAGCCGCCAAGCGTTCTCTGCGCACGCCTCCAGCAAAGCTTCCTCAAACGCCTGCGCCGCCCCGACCGATTCAAAAACATCGCGGCGATAATTGCCGCGGTTGATCACGTGGTAAATTGCACCCTCGTATTGAATCCGGAGTTTGCGAGCCATGGGCGGAGCAAGAGGAAGGGCGGGGCGCGTGTCAGGTCAAAAGTAGCAAGTAACGGCCTGACCCCATCGGCTCGTTCGACCCCATCGGCTCGTTCGCTCCCACGGTTTCAAACACATCCCGGCGATAGTTGCCGCGATTGATGATGTGGTAGATTGCGTCGGGGTATTCGAGCCTCAGTTTTCGGGCCATGGGGGCATTGCGGAGAATCCGACGGGGCGATAAAGCAAGGACTGATGGCTGGTGTGCACGACTTCCTATTCGGAAACCTAATCGTAGTTCGCTTCAAATCCGGCCCGTTGTGCTTCTGATATAACTTCTTCTTTTCGGCTTTCGTATTGTTCGAGGGAGATCACGTGATTCTCCTTAAGGAAATAAAGATACTGGAGGACGGATTGGGGCCCCGATACAAAGAGCATCTCTGAGCACTTGCGCCTGATATGCGCGATTTTCTTCAAATTGAGGGCGTTGAGGAATTCATTTATTTCGGCCAGTTTCCCTCGGATGAAAATGTCCGATAGTCCGTTTAGTAGTCGGATTCCTTCGTGTTTATTCACTTTAAAGCATGCGTAGGAAATCACTGAAATGATGAACCAGACTACCCATGCAAAAGGATCGGCGAAATCCCAGATCAAGTATGATACGAGCGTAATGATAGTGAGCGCTGAGAATGCGAAAAGGCACACACGGGCAAACATTGAGCTATGGACGAAATACGACTGCTCTGAGCTAATCCTATCGTATTCGATGGTCTGGGATCGACATCCTTGCATGTCTCGCTCCCTGATTTGCAGCCCGTGCGGGAAAAGCTCGTAGGTTGTTTCGCTGAGAAAATTGATTTTTTTACTCTTTAGGACCATAGGATCAGGGTGCACATGCCTTGTTGGGCCACTTCTTTTCTTTTTAGGATACGCGCTGTCGGAGGCAAAGAATAATAGGAGTTGAATACATTGATAACCTAAAAACTAGCATCTAAGCGGCCTGACTCTTTTAGCTTGGCCCGCGTCGGGGTATTCGAGCCTCAGTTTTCGGGCCATGAGGGCATGGCGGAGAATCCGACGGGACGATCAAGCTGAAAATACAACAATACTCGGCCTGACTCCATTGGCTCGACCGACCCCATTGGCTCGACCGCTTATAGGCTCGGACGTATTGGAAGCTTCATCACGGACTTATTGCTCACTGTTAATTTGAGAACTCCGTTCATGAGCGTATTTAATGTCTTTTCTCCTATTTCATCTTTTGTTCGGATATGTGTTGTTCTCATCATAACGCTGTAGGTTTTTGATGAAGGCGGTTTTTCCTCTAATGTTATAGGTGTAAATGTGCCACCAAAAACCATTTTCCATTTATTTACTTTAGCATGGCCATCTAGATCGTTTACCAGCCCTTCAAATTGTAGGCGGCCAATCTTGTAGCCTCTAATCAACTTGGATTCTGCCCCTGTTTTTATCTTAGCTATTTCAGGTCTCTCTGGGCATAAACATTCAGATTCCTGAACCCAGGATCGATTGAATTTTTCTGTGGGAGTTGCGGCGTCCCAGATTTTTCGAAGCAATGTGGCGAGATGGCACGTTTGATTCGTCTTTTTATCAGTAAAATCAAGTCCTTCGTCTGTAGTGATGTCCTCAATCGATCCATCTTGGTGTATAAATTGGGCTAAGGTCGGGGTTAGATCCCATATCTCAAGCAATACGTTTGTCTCAAGGCCATTTGGCCATCCTGCAGTAATGGTGTCTTCGTAGCGGTATAGGTTTATTCCTTTAGCTTTGGCTGTATTGTGGGCTGCTTTAGTGAAGCCCTTCGTGGATATCATGATCCCGAGATTGGCGCTGACGTCCTCCTTTACGCCTGCGAAGGCCTCAACTGCTTTTACATCGGCTTTTCGATTCCATTTTTTGCATTCAATGATGATGAGGATGTCTTCTCCGCCTACGTTCAATCGAACCGAGATGTCGATTTGGCGTTTTTTTTGCGAGTTTCGTCCGTAAATTTTATCATTGGGCGTTACTATGCCACCCGCCGCGAAGTTTCGTTGTAGGTTGGCGACTATTGCTTCAAACTCTTTCCATGAAATTCCTCCTGCCATATATGATATATTGATCGCCCTTAAACGCTAAGTTTATTTTCTCTTGTTTATCTTTACTAATTTAAGGCTTCCGGGTTTCTCGTGGAGATGGAATTAAGGGGTCGTGGAATTAAGGGGTCGGGCCGCTAGGTGCTAGAATTGATCCGTTTGTGTGTCGGACTCTATTAATTAGTAGCATCTGGCGGCCTGACCCCTTCGGCTCGATAACGTTTACAGCCATCAGGCCTTTTTTGCCTCTTTCCACCTCGAATGACACTTTATCGTTTGGCTTTATTTGATCTACAAGACCCGAATTATGCACGAATAGTTCTTCACCTGAGGCTGTTGTAATAAACCCAAATCCTTTTAAGTTGTTGTAGAGCTTTACCGTTCCGGTTTGCATTTTATTTTAGCTGTAATGGTTATGAGTAGTAACGTGGATGACAGAAGTGGGTGATGATTTAAACCAATCGGGATGTCGCTTAAAGCTTTGTGAGCGGGCGGGGCAGAAGCAAGCACTCCAGCGAAGCGTGGTCATTGATCAAAGGGCGTAGGAATTGGGTGATGTTAACATGTTTCGGCCTTGTATCTTGAGCAATGAAGGACTGGTTGCGGCTTCCGAGAATGGGCAATTAGCTCGTCGGAGGAAGCCGCAACCAGTCCGGGGTGAGCGGCCAACTTTCCCAAGTCAGACCGATTCGGCCTAGAGACGTAAAAGCGATCTCGCGGGTCAGCAGGGTCGATTTGGGGATCTTCATCAAAACTCGAACCGTTGGAAGAGCGCGGCGGAAGCCAGCAGCTCGCATCGCAAGACAGAGCCGTATGAAAACCAAAGAACAAAGTCCGGCGTATGCCGGAGTGGACATCAGCAAGGACCGGCTGGACGTGTCGTTGGCGGGGCAAGGACCGAGCCACTACGCGAACAGCGCGTCAGGAATAGGACAGTTGATCAAGGTGTTCGAATCGTTGCCGGGACCGGTGCGCGTGATCTGCGAACCGAGCGGAGGCTACGAGCGGGCGTTGTTGGAAGGATTATGGGAAGCGAAGATCGCGGTGAGCCTGGTGAACGCAGCCCGGGGCCGGGCGTTTGCGCGTGCACAGGGCCTGCTGGCCAAGACCGATCAGATCGACGCGACCGTGTTACGTGAGTTTGGGGAACTCCTGCAGCCTGAGGAACAGGAAGCGCCGTCGCCGCCGCGGCAGAGACTGGCCGCGTTGGTGCAGCGCCGTGAGCAATTGGTGACCATGCTGTTGATAGAGGAGCAGCGGCTGACACAGACGCGCGACAAGGTGGTGCGCAAGCTGGGCGAGGCGCTAGTCAAGGAGCTGGAGAAGCAGGTGAAGCATGTCGAGAAGTTGATCGAAGAACAGATCGACGATGACGACACGCTCAAGGGCCAGAGCGAACGATTGCAACAGGTCAAAGGCATCGGCAAGGTGACTGCCTCGACACTGCTCGCGGAGTTGCCGGAACTCGGGAAGCTCACACGAAACGAAGCCGGGGCACTGGCCGGAGTTGCACCGTATAACCGGGACAGTGGCATGCATCGAGGCCGACGAACGATCCGAGGCGGACGAATCAAAGTCCGCCGGGTGCTCTACATGGCCGCCACCGTCGCGGCCCGGTTTAATCCTATACTCAAGGCGTTTTACCAACGCCTTGTCGCCGCCGGTAAACCCAAGAAAGTCGCGCTGACCGCCGTCATGCGGAAGCTCGTCGTCCTCCTAAATCAACTCCTCAAAAAACCTGAATTTACGCTCGCCTGAAAGACCGTTGCTGGCCCCCTCGGCTCGACGCGGTTGATCACGTGGTAAATGGCACCCTCGTATTGAATCCGGAGTTTGCGAGCCATAGGCGGAGCAAGGGGAAGGACGGGGAGCGTGTCAGGTCAAAAGTAGCAAGTAACGGCCTGACCCCATTGGCTCGTTGACCGTCTTCACTTGTATAATCAGAAGCGTGTGCCCAAACACAACTAACAGGTCGGCGGCTTCCTTGGTTTGGCCGCCGGTCTTTTGATATCTCGGACTCCGAATCGTGAAGTCTGCGAGAAAAGTCGCTGCGCAGAGCTGCTCGACCCAATCCTCTGCTATTTGACCGAGATTGGGATTCTGACCTGCCATAAGGTTACGTAAGGTTCGATTTTCTGCGCCTCCAATCTAGCACCTAGCGGCCTGACTCCATTGGCTCAGCTCCATTGGTTCGGCACATTGGCTCCACCTGTTTGAGCGGCCTAATCCCTGTCAGGCCACCCCGTATGATGTTAGTAGGTGATGAACTCGGTAATGATTCTGTTTAACTTATCTAAATCTGTAAATCTACTGCCGAGCTGCAGATAGATGTTAGCGTAGTCTAGCGTTTCTATGGTTCTTTCTACGTTCCTTCTGGATTTTGTGTAGCGGAAGCCTGCCAATGCGTAAATCGTATCCAATACATGTGCGGGATTAGACAGTGCTTCTAAATCGTGGGTTGCTGGATTGAATCCGGTGGAAGTTTGAATGCGCTCAAGCGTGAGCGTGTTGTGGATTTTTTCATAATGTGAGATCTCGCCTATAAACCAACTTTCGATCTCCATTACGCCAAATATGTAAACTGGATTGATGGGTTTTGTCGGTATGCCATAGCCGATTAGCCTCCTCAATTCTGGGATCTCTGACGCCTTAAAATCCGGAAAAACATCGCGGATGCCAATGATGGCTTGATAGCCGTTCGATGCGAGTCCGTCGTATCGATCCTTAATGTCTGATGCGACGCGGTTATCGGTGCCGCAGTCAAAAATTAATACATAGAAATTTGCCGTATCAATTGGGGCATGTGATCGAATTAATGTAGTAATGCGTGGTGTTCCGTTTGCTCCCCCACTTGCCTTTCTACTATCAATCTGGATGTGGTTCCTTCCCGCTATTTCCAGTATGAGTTTTTCTATGAATATTTGCTCTGTTTGCCCTTCTACAAAAATAGCTAATTTCTTCATTTTAGTCGATTTTCCGATGCAGGAAATCTCCCGAGAAGAAGTCGAAATTACTTAACCCTGTGAATCTGAACTCATCAAACAAATCACGGGAGTTTTCATAAGTGTAAAATCGGCAAACGCTATTTGTTCGATGAAGAAGCTTCCAGTGACTCAGCGGCACTGCATTCATAATGAATCTGTCGTTTGTTGACATGATCAACTGCAGTTTGGAGTTATTGGCGTGTTGAATTAAAAGCTTTATTAAGGCGCATGATCGTTCGAAGTCGAGCCCCTCACCGATATCGTCAATTATTACGCAGCTTGGGGATTCACTTAATTGAGCATAGGTTAATTGTATGATTATTGATAGTGCCCTGAACATGCCTTGTGACATGTCGTGTTGATCTGTATTTGAACTTAAAGCGGCCTCTTTTACGTAGATGCAGACGGCCGGGGTTGCTACGCCGTCCTTGTTTTTAGCTTGGATAATGATGCTGCTGGGTGTTCCGGTGCCGATGTCAGTAATGTCATATTGCAGCTGCTGCATGCCTTCGAGAATGCGATCCTTGAATTTGACACCGTGGGATTTTTCTCCTGTTCGAAATAACTTTATGACGGCTTCGGAGTCCCATTGGTCAATTTGGCTTGGTGCGTCTTTGACCAAGAGCGCCACGCTATTTTTCCCCAAGCTTGATCCAAATTGAAAATGCCTAACGCCTTTAGCCCAGCAGTGTAGTGGCTCAAAAAAATGATGCTGTAAATTATCGCGTCTGCTAACCGCAGCCAATTGATTTTGGGGAGTCTGGAACTCAAGGAAAGTCCTCGCCTTTTCGGCGTAAATTCGACCTTCCCCTTTTTCGCTTCGCTCTAACAGAACATTTTGATTTTTTGAAAAAACCTCGCGAGTAACTTCCTGGTCTTTGAATGTTAAGTGATACTCATATGTGTCGTCCCCTTCGCTGAAGCATGCAACGTATGTTCCACTATTCAACGCGTGCTTGAAGCCTCCGGTGAGTAGTCGGGCCAGCCCAGATATGACATTTATTGTCCGAGATTTGCCGCTAGCATTTTTCCCAACTATGAGATTTATGCCCCCAAAGTTTAGTGGTTCTAATTTCCACTCGCGCGGCTGTCCTTCGAATTCGCTATAGCTGAATTTTGTTAATTGCATATAAACTCCTTCGAGTTTGGGGGATTATTTAATGATGTGACCCATACGCCCGCTCGGGACGTCGACATTAGAGAGTCGCGAGGGCGGCGTTTAGCGTTTGGCTCGGGCGCAGCGCGGCGGAGGCCTTGGCGTTATCCGGCTTATAGTAACCGCCGATGTCGGCGGGTTTGCCTTGGACGGCGATGAGTTCGGCTACGATCTGCTTTTCGGCGGACGTGAGCTTCTCAGCAAGCGGGGTGAAGGCTTTTTTGAGGTCGGCGTCCTTGGTCTGGGCGGCCAACGCCTGGGCCCAGTAGAGGGCGAGATAGAAGTGGGAGCCGCGGTTGTCGATGCCGGCGCCGACTTTGCGGGCGGGGCTCTTGTCGTTTTCCAGGAACTTGCCGTTGGCTTGGTCGAGGGTCTCGGCGAGCACGGCGGCTTTCGCGTTTTTCTGGGTGATGCCGAGGTGCTCGAAGCTGGCGGCGAGAGCAAAAAACTCACCGAGTGAGTCCCAGCGGAGGAAGTTTTCCTCGGTGAACTGTTGCACGTGCTTGGGGGCGGAGCCGCCGGCGCCGGTTTCGAAGAGGCCGCCGCCGTTCATGAGGGGAACGATGGAGAGCATCTTGGCGCTGGTGCCGACTTCGAGGATGGGAAAGAGGTCGGTGAGGTAGTCGCGGAGGACGTTGCCGGTGACGCTGATCGTATCGAGGCCTTTGACGATGCGTTCGAGGGTGAACTGGCAGGCGTCGGCGGGGGCGAGCACGCGGATGTCGAGGCCGGCGGTGTCGTGGGCGGGGAGGTATTTTTTGACCTTGGCGATGATCTCGCGGTCGTGGGCGCGGGCTGGATCGAGCCAGAACACGGCGGGGGTGTTGCTGAGGCGGGCGCGGTTGACGGCGAGTTTCACCCAGTCTTGCACGGGGGCGTCTTTGGTCTGGCAGGCGCGCCAGATGTCACCTTCGGAAACCTCGTGCTGCAGCAGCACTTCGGGTTGAGAGTTGAGAGTTGAGGGTTGAGAGACGGAGTCCGGGATGCGGACGATGCGGACGGTGCCGGCGGCGGGGATTTGGAAGGTTTTGTTGTGCGAGCCGTATTCTTCGGCGGCCTGGGCCATGAGGCCGACGTTGGGCACGCTGCCCATGGTCTTGGGGTCGAGGGCGCCGTTTTTGCGGCAGAAGTCGATGACGGTCTGGTAAACGCCGGCGTAGCAGCGGTCGGGGATGACGGCGAGGGTGTCCTGTTGTTTGCCGGCCTGATTCCACATCTGGCCGGAGGTGCGGATCATCGCGGGCATGGAGGCGTCGATGATGACGTCGGAGGGAACGTGGAGGTTGGTGATGCCTTTGTCGGAGTTGACGTAGGCGAGGGCGGGGCCGGTGGCGAGGGCGGCGGCGAGGTCGGCCTCGATGGCGGCTTTCTCGGCGGCGGGGAGTTTTTCGATTTTGGCGACGAGGTCGCCGAGGCCGTTGTTCAGGTCAACGCCGAGGGCGGCGAGGGTGGCGGCGTGTTTGGCGAGTGTTTCCTTGAAGAAGACCTTCACGGCGTGGCCGAAGAGGATGGGGTCGGAGACCTTCATCATGGTGGCCTTGAGGTGGAGGGAGAAGAGGATGCCTTCGCTCTTCGCGCGGGCGATGGCGCTCTCGTAGAAGGACACGAGGGCGGCCTTGCGCATGACGGTGGCGTCGAGGATCTCGCCGGCCTTGAGGGGGGTCTTGTCCTTAAGGACGACGACGGTGCCGTCGGCTTTGACGAGTTCGATGCGGACGGTGGTGGCGGCGGGGACGGTGACGGACTGTTCGTTGCCGAAGAAGTCACCGTCGGTCATGGCGGCGACGTTGGTCTTGGAGGTCGGGGACCAGGCACCCATGGAGTGGGGGTGGGCCTTGGCGTAGGCTTTGACGGCGCCGGGGGCGCGGCGGTCGGAGTTGCCTTCGCGGAGGACGGGGTTGACGGCGGAGCCAAGGACTTTGGCGTAGCGGGCGCGGGCGTCTTTCTCGGCGTCGGTCGTGGGGTTTTCAGGGTAGGCGGGGAGGGCGTAGCCCTTGGCCTGGAGCTCGGCGATGGCGGCCTTCAGCTGGGGGATGGAGGCGGAGATGTTGGGGAGCTTGATGATGTTGGCCTCGGGCTTGAGCGTGAGGGCGCCGAGTTCGGCGAGGGCGTCGGGCGCGCGTTGGGCGGGGGGGAGGAGGTCGGAGAATGCGGCGAGGATGCGGGCGGCGACGGAGATGTCGCGGGTTTCCACGTTGATGCCGGCTTGCTTCGCGTAGGCCTGCACGATCGGCAGGAAGCTGTAGGTGGCGAGCGCGGGGGCTTCGTCGGTGATGGTGTAGAGGATCGAGGGCGCGGTGATGGCGGACATAGTTGAAAGTTGAGGGATGAGAGTTGAGAGACTCGGAAGCGGTGAGGGGGGAAGTGGCGGGTCGCGATTAGGTCGGAGGCTCGGAAACGGAAAGTAAGGGCGGTGAGCTAAGGGTGGGCCAAATGCTCGGTCAAAGGCATTTGCGTGTGAATGGCCGGTGAGAAGCAGCGGAGACGGGGTTTGGTTTACCGCTAATGGGCGGTGGGAAGTAGCCGTTGGGGGAAGTAGCGAGTAGCGGGTAGTGGGTAGCGCGTGGAGCGGA
>Ga0307409_100000028_pt1 | contig 50344 bp, 43 predicted proteins | sample 322Ometagenome_2_FD_203888 | JGI IMG/M metagenome (GOLD analysis project Ga0307409, IMG submission 203888) | Maize rhizosphere microbial communities from greenhouse at UC Davis, California, United States - 322HYB-O-2 | ecosystem: Host-associated > Plants > Roots > Rhizosphere > Soil | place... | reverse complement strand
AACGATCGTGTCGCAGAATCAGCTCTGTTCTCAACGCGTTTCGTCGGCTCCTCCTGCAGATCGGCGGCGCGAACATCGCGGGCGCGGATCGCGCTTGGTTGTCGCCTACTTCGTCGGCACTCGGGAACGAAAAGCGTGTCCCCTCGCTTCTGCTCAGCACGGCGGCGCGCGATCCGTTTGCGTTGAGCCTATTGGTTTGAAGATCGCCGCTAGTGGAGCGAGGCAACTAAATCCGCGCCGACCGAGCTATGCAAGCAAGGCAATCAAATCAGTCCGGAACCTTCAGTGCCGTCACGGTCTGGTTGGAGTCGTCGCTCATCAGCAGCGTCGCCTCACTGCGCGGCATATCGAAGGCAACCGTGCCGCGAACCCGCTCGCCGGGGTGCAGCGTGCCGGTCTCCAACATCGAGTCACCGGCACCTTCGATTGCCGTTTCGAATAGCTTGCCGGTTTGGTCGAACACTTGGAAGTTATAGGGGTCGTAGTCGACCACACCGGAGTCGCAGATCAGCTCCACATCGACGCGGAGGTAACTCCCTGACGTTGGCGGCGCCTGTCCATAGCCCACCCAGGAGTGCCGAAGCAAGATCAATTGCCCGCTCCCGTCGCTGGTAGTGAACTCAATTCGGTCTCCTGGCGTGCTGACCTGAGGGAGCGGTCGCTTGCTAACGGTTGGTGCACTGACGTGGGTGTCGGCGAAGTGCGCGACGAGGCTCGCAGCGCCAACGACGATCGCGACGAGGAGGATGACACCTGCGCTGATCAGATTCGCGCGCCGGGAGGCGCGTTTGAGCACCGACTGATAAGAACGTGTTGGACTTGTGGCGGGCTTGATGGGCGGCGTGGCTCCCGGGGCGGGCGCCCAGGGAACGAAGGACGGCCCGCTGGGCGTCGGTCCCATGCCGGTGCTTTCTGAACCGCTGGGCTCGTCCATTTCCGACCACGGTAGCGCAGGATTCTCTCCGTGCCGAGACCGGGATTGCCCAGCATGCGTCCGTCGACCGCTGCACCAACCCACGTTTCCCGTCTCAAGCGGTCCAACGGCTGCCTGCCGCAGATTCAATACCCGTTTCTCGTCTCAGGACGGCAGACGCAAACCGGGCGGCACTGTCGCTGAACCGCAGGCGAGTGTTCGGTTAGGCGAGCGATTTATCCACAGCTGCGCGGACCGACGGCTTCGACTATCCACAGATTCGCGGTGAGGCGCACGATTTGGCCTCGCGTCCGCAGGCTTGAGTCATGACAGCTTCGCGGAAATCAGCACGTAAGAGGTCCGTACGCAGGAAGGCTCAGCGGAGTCGGCGCAGGCAACGGCCGCAGGCGGAGCCGCGCACGACAATCAAGGTGCGCTGACCAGATGATCTTCTGGCCATCATCCCGTATCTGATCAGGTTCCACCCCGAGGAAGATCTCGTTGTGGTCTTTGTCAAGTCGGATCAAATAAGGCTCACCACCAGGACCGATCTGCCACCGGAATCGGCGGCCGATGAGCTTGCCGAGTGGATTGATGCGCTAGCCAAACGAGAGCAGATCGATGCGCTCGCGCTCGTCGCCTACAGCGCGGCGCCGTTGGCCGCCAATCGACTATTGACTCGTCTCATGGACCGGCTCAGTGATCACACCTTGACCGATGTGCTCTACGTCGGACACGGCCGGTGGTGGTCGCTGACATGTGCAGATGAATGCTGTCCGCTTGCAGGCACGCCGTATGACCTCACGACCCACCCGATCTCGGCTGCGGCAGTCTTCGCCGGGCTCGGTCTGCATGCCAGTCGCCGTGAGATTGAGAACTCGATCAGCGGTCCACCAGAGGCAGAACTGCCCCGCCTGCTAGACCTCGCTGCCGATCTCCTCGCCGAACTGACACCGTTCGACAGTCGTGCCGCCGCCGAAGAGCTCCTCGTCAGCGTTATGGATGCGGCGACGGCCGATGCTTCTGATCTTGATGAGAGAAGCTCCTTGCTGTTGGCCTTGTTGGTGACTGATGTCTACGTTCGCGACTTCGCTTGGGCGCGGATCAGTCGCAGTAACGCCGAGCAGCATGTCCGGCTGTGGACGAGCGTAGTTTCGCGTGTCCCGCCGGAACTTGCAGCCGCACCGCTTTGCTTGCTGGGCATGGCCGCTTGGGTCGCCGGTGAAGGCGCCCTGGTCAACTGCTGCTGGGACCGGGTTTCTCAGATTCATCCTGATTACTCCATGGGAAGGCTGCTCGCCGACATCAGCGAGCGCGGAGTTCCGCCCTCGGTCTGGCAGGAGATCCGAGACGACATGCAGGCTGACTTGAACGCTGAGCGCGCACTGTTGGCCAGCTAGTGAGCCAGCTACTCCGCGATCCCACCTCGGCGGTGCAACAACCACTAGGTTGTGACCATGCCTCGCTTCGTGGTCTGCGGAGAGACACTGATTGATCTGGTTCAGTCCGATGCCGGATCCAATTCGTTTGCTTCAACCTGGGTCGCCCTGTCCGCCGGGGGGCCCATGAATTCCGCAGTTGCGTTGGGGAAGCTTGGCGCCGATACCCATTTTCTGGGCCGGATTTCCAGGGATGCGTTCGGCCGTCAGCTGCGGCAACACATTCTCGAGGCGAACGTCAAGCTTGACCTTGCCACGGAGTCCTCCCAAGCCACCTCAATTGCAGTGGTGAGCTTGGATGAGCAGGGTGTGGCCAGCTATACATTCCACTTCCACGACACTGCCAACTTCGGCTGGCAGATCGATGACCTGCCTGAACTGGCAGCCGACGATTGGCTGCACATCGCCTCGTTGTCGTGCGTGGTGAGTCCAGGGGCGGAGGTGCTGCTCGACTGGATGCGTGATGTCAGGGCAGGCGTCTCGTACGACATCAACGTACGACCGACAGTGATCACCGACCCGGACGCATATTGGAGCAAAGTGCAGCCTTGGCTGCACGTGGTTGGCCGCCGGCAAGGCATCGTCAAGGCAAGTGATGAGGACATCAAGTTCCTAGCGAAGGCAGAGGCCAGCGGCGGCGCAAAGGTTGCCGGCGACCCCCTCGAGCTGGCTGGCATCTGGGTTGAGCAGTACGGGCTGGGCCTCGCCGTCATCACGCTTGGACCTGGTGGCGGCGTGGCGGTCGAGCCGGGAGGAAATATCACGCGCGTATCCGGCTTCCCGACCAACGTCGTCGACACCGTCGGAGCGGGGGACACGTTCATGGCGGGCTTCCTCGATGGATATGTGAGGCTTCAGCTGGGCCTCGAAGCTTCTCTGGAACGCGGCGCGGCGGCCGCCTCGATCGTCTGCTCCAGACGCGGAGCGCAACCACCGACTTCAGCCGAAGTTGACGACCTCATCGCCGAGCGGACTTAATCAACAACGGTCAAGTCGGGGGCCGCGAGCCTCGGAAGTCGCGGAGCAACCGAAACGGATCGCGCGCCGCCGTGCTGAGGAGGAGGGAGGCGACGTGCTTTTCGTCGTCGAGTGACGACGAAGTAGGCGGCTAACAGGCGCGATCCGCGCGGAGCGAGCGCAGCGAGTGGAGCAATCAAACACGGATCGCGCGCCGCCGTGCTGAGGAGGAGGGAGGCGACGTGCTTTTCGTCGTCGAGTGACGACGAAGTAGGCGGCTAACAGGCGCGATCCGCGCGGAGCGAGCGCAGCGAGTGGAGCAATCAAACACGGATCGCGCGCCGCCGTGCTGAGGAGGAGGGAGGCGACATGCTTTTCATCGTCGAGCGACGACGAAGTAGGCGGCTAACAGGCGCGATCCGCGCGGAGCGAGCGCAGCGAGTGGAGCAATCAAACACGGATCGAGCGCCGCCGTGCTGAGGAGGAGGGACGAGACGTGCTTTTTCGTCCCGGAGTGACGACGAAGTAGGCGGCTTTCAGGCGCGATCCGCGCGGAGTGAGCGCAGCGAGTGGAGCAATCAAAACTGTTTCGCGGCTGCCGGAGCAGCCGGAATGCCAGCGGCCATGATGAGCGCCTCCACCGCCTCACGAGCACGCTCTGGGCGCGGCACCGAGCCGTCAACTTCGGTCACATAGAACGTGTCGATGGCCTGTCCGGCGAGCGTGCTGATATGTGCCGATCGGATTGAGAGTCGAATCTGACTCAGCGAACGTCCCAGCGCATAGAGCAGTCCGGCTCGATCGCCGGTCCGGACCTCGATGACAGCCGCTGTCTCGCTCGCATGACGAACCAACTCCACGTATGGATTAGATACCACGCCGCTGCCGTGGGCACGTGCTTCGCGGCGCTGCACCGGCGTCAGAATGCCCGTCTCACCTGCCTCGAGCCGGCTGAGCTGCTTGATCAAGTACGCGGTGTCGGGCAAATCACTGGCAAGCTGCTTGTCAACGCGCCAGGTATTGACGGCCACCCCGTCGACGGTGTGCAGCACGGCGGAGCGTACCTGGACCGAGTGAGAGGCAAGTAAGCCAGCGGTGTCGCTGAAAAGGCCCAACCGGTCGCTGGCGGCTATGGTCAGCTCTACACCGCCTGGCTGGGCCTCGATTCGGATTCGCGGCCTTCCATCCAGCTGCACGGACCGGGCCAGACCAAGATCTACCAGCTGGGCGACGTCGACCCTTCTTGTTTCATCGACCAGCAGTCCTTCGGTTTGATCGGCAAGGCTGTTGATCAACTCTGCCCGCCACGGCGACCAAGCGGCCGGACCGGCAGCGCGAGCGTCAGCCTCGGTGAGATAGCGCAGCAGATCCAGGATGTCGGCGCGGCCTTGCACCGCCTCGACCAGGGCGTCCTCGGTAGCGGGATCGGCATGATCGCGCTTAGTCGCCAATGCCGCGAGAGTCAGATGGTGTTTCACCAGGAGTTCGACAAGATCAGCATCGTTCTCATTGAGTCCGATCGCCTCGACGGCCTGGCGAGCGATTGGCGCTCCCCTATCCGCGTGATGGACGCCGGCACCTGGCAGCTTGCCGATGTCATGAAAGAGGCTCGCCAGCAACAAGATGTCCGGACGATCAACCTGAGTTAGGTGCCGCTTCACCTCCGCGACGGTTTGTACCAGGTGCCGGTCGACGGTATGCCGGTGGATCGGATTGTGTTGCGGCCGGGCTCGGATGGGCTCCCAGGAAGGGATCCACCTGCTGATGCATCCGGCAAGATCGAGCGCCTCCCATACCGGCATCACGTTTGGGCCAGCAGAGAGCATCTCGAGCAATGTCTCTCGCGCCGCACTGGGCCACGGCGTTGGAAGCGCGCCGCCTTGCTTGCCCAGGTTCTCCGCCGTGATGGGGGAGAGGACCAGCCCACGTTGGGCAGCTAGGGCTCCCGCCCGCAGCCCGACGAGTGGATCGGCGGCGCTGATCCCACGACCGAGCCCAATCTCTCCCGAAGAAATGATCAAACCATGGTCAGCTTGGACGTATTGGGGTTTGCGTTCTCGCTTAATGAAGCTGAGCACCCGATGTTGGGGAAGTGCCTGACGCGCGGCGCGTACGGTGAGGTCGACGGCATGCCCAATCCGACGCGCAGACAAACTGACGTCGCGATGAAGATCATCAGAATGCCGGTACCCCAGGCGCGTGGCCACCGCTTCGGTCTCACTTGAGATCAACCGGTCTAAGGTGCGACCGGCCGCCAGGTGAAGTGCGTCCCGTACGTCGAGCAGCCGTTCGTAGGGCTGTTTGATGCCGACATGTGGACGGTCGGTGAGCCAACTTGCAGCGAGAGCTCGCAACATCGTGACGTCGCGGAACCCCCCGCGTGCCTCCTTGAGGTCAGGTTCCAGAAGATAGGCGGCATCGCCGAAGGTCGCCAGACGCTCGTCCAGTGATGCAACCAGCTCCGGTAGCCGCTTGCGGGCATTGCCCCGCCAGCGGTCCAGGAGCGCCGTACGGGCACCCTTTACCAGCTCGGCGTCCCCTGTGATCACACGCAAGTCGAGAAGACCGACACCTGCACTCAGTTCGCGACCAGCGACCTCGGCGCACTCCGCCGGCGTTCGTACCGAATGATCAACGCGAATCCGCGCGTCCCACAGCGGATACCACAAGTCGGTCGCCAAGGTGTTGATCTTGCTCGATGACTTTCCGTCGTGCATCAGGACAAGATCGATGTCGGATCGCGGACCTAGTTCGCGTCGAGCCAGACTTCCGACAGCGGCAAGGGCGGCCCCGCTTGCAGGGCCGCCCACTTGCGCATACAGCTCAACCAGCGCTGACTCGACGCAGTCGGTAATCAAACGCCGACGATCCGGCCCTGCGGTGGAAGACCACTCAGACCGGATCGCGACGTTGAGACGCTCGCTGGTTAGATCACGCTTCAGAGCGCGTCCAGCCCGCGCTCCCCGGTTCGGACGCGGACGATTTCGTCCACCGGAACCGACCAGACCTTGCCGTCACCGATGCGACCGGTCCGAGCACTCTTGACCAGGACATCGATGATGTCTTTGGCATCACCGTCGTCCACGAGCACCTCAAGTCTCACCTTCGGCACCAGGTCCACGGTGTACTCCGCTCCCCGGTAAACCTCGGTGTGGCCCCGCTGACGTCCGAAACCGCTTGCCTCGCTGACGGTCATTCCTTCGACGCCAAACGACTCGAGTGCGGTCTTGACCTCGTCCAACATATGCGGCTTGATGATCGCTGTTACGAGCTTCATGCCGTCACCTCCTGACCATTCTTGCTGTCTTCCTCGACCTCACGTGGTGCCGAGCCGCCGTAGGACAATCCGCGCATTCCCGCACCTAGCGTGCCGAGATCGTAGCTGGTCTCGGCGTGCTCGGTCTCGTCGACACCCGTGCGCTCTTCCTCTTCGGTGACGCGGAATCCGATGGTCTTGTGCAGCAGGAAGCCGATGAGCAAGGTCATGATCAAGCTGAAGAACAACACCGAGAAAGCACCGACTGCCTGCCGCCACAGCTGGTCGAATCCGCCGCCGTAGAACAGGCCGTTGACGCCCGCCGGTGCTGCCTCGGTCGCCAGGAAGCCAACCGCGAGGGTGCCCCAAAGACCACCGAACAGATGGACGCCGACGACGTCGAGCGAGTCGTCATAACCCAACTTGTACTTCAGCCCGATAGCCAGCGCGCAGATTACGCCGGCGAGAACTCCGACGATGATCGCTCCGACCGGTGACACCGAGGAGCAGGACGGCGTGATAGCAACCAGACCGGCAACGATGCCAGATGCGGCGCCAAGCGAAGTCGCATGGCCGTCGCGGATGCGCTCGGTGATCAGCCATCCCAGAGATGCTGCGCCGGTGGCGACCATGGTGTTCACCCAGACGGTTGCCGCAGTGGTACCGGCAGCGATTGCGGAACCGGCATTGAAGCCGAACCAGCCGAACCATAGTAAGCCGGCACCGATCATGACCAGCGTCAGGTTGTGCGGCCGCATCGGATCACGCTTCCAGCCCAGCCTTTTGCCGAGAATGACGGCAAGAGCGAGGCCGGCCGCGCCGGCGTTGATGTGAACCGCGGTGCCGCCCGCGAAGTCGATCGCCTTCAAAGTGTTGGCGATCCAGCCGCCGACGTGCTCGCCGGCAGAGAAGTCGAAGACCCAGTGAGCAACAGGGAAGTAGACAACCGTGGCCCAGATCACGGTGAAGATCATCCACGTGCTGAATTTGGCGCGGTCGGCAATCGCACCGGAGATCAGAGCCGCGGTGATGATCGCGAACACAGCCTGGAAGGCGACAAACGCCATGACCGGGTAAGTACCGGTCTGATCGTTGAAGGAGACCTCGGTGGTGGCTCCCATGAGATCCTTCAGACCGAGGTACTGAGTTGGGCTGCCGAGCAATCCGTAGCCGATGTCGTCTCCAAAGGCGAATGAGTAGCCCCAGAGAACCCAGATGACGGCGATCGCGGCCAACGCCCCGAAGCTCATCATCATCATGTTGAGAACGCTCTTCGCACGGACCATGCCGCCGTAGAAGAGGGCAAGTCCCGGCGTCATGAGCAGCACCAGCGCTGCTGACGCCAGGAGCCACGCGGTGGTTCCAGTGTCAATCTCGAGTGGAGTCATGATTACTTCTTTCGGTGACAGGGGACTGGAAACGGACACAAACCCTCAGGCGGCTGGATCCTGGGACGCCCGAGGTTACGCAAAACTCTGCTAGCTGCGTGTTGCACCAAACGTGCGTTCGGTTACGCCCGCGTCACAGTTGCCGGGCCAATGTGACAGCCCTGTTTCGGGTGCTCTTAGAGGAAAGTGGTCAGAAACGACAAGAAATTCGCCGAAATCCCTGTCGTTCGTGACCACTTCTTGGCGAATGTCGTGTTGGTCGTTGCTTTCACTTGAAAATCCCCCAACCACCGCACGCGTTTCTCCGCACATAGCCACAAATGAAACCCAAAACCCGGCGCATGGACTCTCATTCGTGGACTTGTGCGGAGTAACGCAGATGGTGAGCCTGGTGGTTGGTGAGTATTCAGCCCGCCCGCTCGGCGGCCTGACGGGCGACCCATGCGGAGGCCACCATGTCATCCACGGTGTGCCGCATCTGCCAGTCAAGATCACGCGCGGCCAACTCACCGGTCGCCACGATCCGAGCCGGATCTCCGGCGCGGCGAGGCCGCACTTCTGGCGTGAAGTCGATGTCGGTGACCCGAGCCACTGCGTCCATGATTTCGCGTACGGAGAGGCCGCTTCCGCTACCAAGGTTGTAGACGGGCTGCAGCGGCCGGTCTTCCTCCAGCGCTTTCGCCGCAACGACATGGGACAGCGCCAGGTCCGAGACGTGAACATAGTCGCGGACCGGCGTGCCGTCTGGCGTCGGGTAGTCGTCGCCATTGATGTATGGCACCTCGCCGGCAACCAGTCGGTCGAAGATCAGCGGGAAGAGGTTGTGCGGGCTGGTGTCGCGGAGATCCTGATATCCGGAGCCGACGACGTTGAAATAGCGCAACGACGTCTGACGCAGCGGCGTGGGACCGGATGCCGTTGCGCGGGCCTGGTCTCGCAGCAACCACTCGCCAACCAACTTCGATTCGCCGTACGGGGATTCTGGCTTGGTCGGATCTTGCTCGCCAACCACGTCGGTTGACGGAGTGCCATAGACCGCGGCACTCGAGGAGAACACGAACAAGGCCACGTCATGGGCGGCCATCGACTCCAGCAATGTCACCATTCCGGTGACGTTTTGGGTGTAGGTGTGAAGCGGTCGAGTCACCGAGACGCCCGCGTACTTGAAACCAGCCAGATGCACAACGCCTGCAATCTGGTGGTCGGTGAAGATCTGTTTGAGGAGTTCGCCTTCCAGGATGCTGCCCTTGTAGAAAGGGCTGTCCTTGTCAACGAAGCTGCGATGCCCGGTGGACAAGTCGTCGATCACTACCGCCGGCATGTCGTGGCTGAGGAAAGCCCGCACTATGTGGGAGCCGATATATCCGGCGCCACCGGTTACCAACCACGTCATGGGGTTTCCACCTTCCCTCGCTCGGTCAGCGTAGCGGTGGGCGGACCCTCAGGTCAGTGATCTTCAGATCCAGAATCTGTTCCATGGCGGCGATCGCATCAACGAATAGCTCATCGGCCAGCACGGGATGCGGATCAAGCATGTTGACCTCAATATCGGTGCGACTGCCTTTGGTGATCGTTTTCCAGCTCGCCACCAGCTGCCCGTCGTAGAGCACCACTGGTGAGAAGAGGCCGTTTACTTTGGTCCAGACCTTTGGCAGCTGCTGCTCGGTGAGGAAGCGGGTCCGATTTCGGCCCTGGTATCCAACCAGGAGGCCGTCGTACTCAGGCAGTAGGCGCAAGCCCGGATCTGCTGTGCCGCTGCGAGGAGGATCGGCAAGATCGAGATAATCCTCACTATTTGGACCACGTACGTGGACGATCTCATCGCCGAGCCGACGTACGGCATTCGCAACAGCACCGAGCCCGGCACCGAAGAAGAAAGCGAGGTCCTCTCGAAGCGCTGGTCCGTACGAACCCAGGTGCACGCGTACCAGCTGAGCCAATGCCGACGCGAAATCGCACTCTGGGAGGTCAGGCAGGAGGCTGCGGGCTCGTCGGTGGTAGATGTCGGTCCGCTTCTCCCACCGGGTATCGCCAGGACGTCGCAGTAGGTCGCTGTGGCCCCAGATCAGGCTGTCGGAAAGTTGATTAGCGGGATGGCCAGCTTCGTTTGTCTCGCGGTCAGCCAACCAGGCTCGCGCATGCGACACAATCTCGGCCCGGGTTTGCCAGTCTTCAGCAGCGAACGCCTCAATTTCGGCTGCCAGTTGTTCCGGCGTAACTCGCTGCAGTTTCAACACGTTGCGTACTTGCCTGGCTCGCTGGTCCCGAGCGACGGCATCCAGCCAGGCGAACTGCTCAACGACGCTGGTATGCACCGTCCCCCGGATATTGCTGGTCTTCACAAGCTGGTGGGACTCAAATAGCCGGCACACCGTCTGATAGCTGACCCCCGGCAGCCTCGAGGAGATGGTCAAGAAGGGTGCTCGTGGCACCTGAGACTGAATCGGCCCAAGCCGTCGGAACAGTTCCACAACCGCTTCGGGACCCCGCCCCCGGATGGGCGGAAATTGGCGGCGCAGCGTACGTCGCCGAAGTTCGTCATAAGTCAGTCGGCGCACGGATCCGACGCTAGTCGTCACCTCAGACACCCGACACCGAAGCGCATCGCACAAGCTAGGCAAATAACCGGCGGAGCGTCGGGATTGGTTGCGCTACCCTGAACCGTATGCAACGCCCCAGGGTCATCGACACTGCCCTCCTCCTTATGTAGCCGCGTAGGTACTCCTGCGCGGCAGCCCCTCACGCCCACGACGGCGAGGGGTTTTTTCATGTCCCGATCAGCACGCATACGCACTGCACAGCCAAGGAGACGAAACAAGATCATGACCGAGCAGATGGAGCGGGTCGAGGCGACCGATGGGGCCGAGACGCCGACTCGGGATCGGAGTGGCTACGACGCCCGTGCAGCCCAGGAGAAGTGGCAAGCCTTTTGGGAGGCCGACAAGACCTTCGTGCCACGAGATGATGGCTCCGCTGAGCGTCGCTACATGCTGGACATGTTTCCCTATCCGTCGGGTGACCTGCACATGGGCCACGCCGAGGCCTTCGTGATGGGCGACGTGATCGCTCGCTACTGGCGGCTGAAGGGCTACGACGTCCTGCATCCGATCGGATGGGACTCCTTCGGCCTGAATGCTGAGAATGCCGCCATCAAGCGCAACGCCCACCCGGCTGAGTGGACGTACACGAACATCGAAACCCAGGCCACCTCGTTTCGCCGCTACGGTCTGAGCTTCGACTGGAACCGTCGGCTGCACACCTCCGATCCGGAGTACTACCGCTGGACCCAGTGGCTGTTCCTGCGCTTCTACGAACGTGGCCTGGCCTATCGCAAGGCCAGCTGGGTCAACTGGTGCCCCCAAGACCAGACGGTGCTGGCCAACGAGCAGGTCGTCGCCGGACTGTGCGAGCGCTGCGGATCAGTCGTCACCAAGCGACGGCTGACCCAGTGGTATTTCAAGATCACCGACTACGCCCAGCGACTGCTAGATGACATGGCCGATTTGGAAAGCGGCTGGCCAGAGCGGGTGCTGATCATGCAGCGCAACTGGATTGGCCGCTCCGAAGGCGCCTATATCGACTTCATGATCGAAAATCGGACGGAGCCGGTGCGGGTCTTCACCACCCGCCCGGACACCTTGTATGGGGCGACCTTCTTCGTGATCGCGCCGGATGCGCAATTGGCCGCAGAGGTCGTCATCGATGAGCAGCGGGCGGCATTTGAGGAGTATCTGGAGCAGACCAAGCACGAAACCGAGATCGAGCGACAGTCCTCGGAACATCCCAAGACCGGGGTTTTCCTGGGTGTGCATGCCACGAACCCGGTTAACGGGGAGAAGATTCCGGTCTATGCGGCTGACTATGTGTTGGCCGAGTACGGCACCGGAGCGATCATGGCGGTGCCGGCTCATGATCAGCGCGACCTGGACTTTGCTCGCCGCTTTGATCTGCTGGTTCGTGAAGTGGTCGCGACCGGCCAACCCGATCCTGCCACTACCGGGACGGCAACGCCGGGCGATGGAACCTACATCAATTCCGACATCCTGAATGGGCTGACCGACAAAGAGGCCGGAGTTCGGGCGATCATCGCAAAGCTAGAGGCCGAGGGCGTTGGCGAGGGTGCCGTAACCTTCCGCCTGCGCGATTGGCTGTTGAGTCGTCAGCGTTATTGGGGTGCCCCGATCCCGATCATCCATTGTGAGCGGTGCGGTGAGGTGCCGGTGCCGGATGATCAGCTGCCGGTGGAGCTGCCTGACCTGCGTGGGCGCGAGCTGGCTCCCAAAGGAGTCTCGCCGCTGGCTGCGGCCTCAGAGTGGGTCAACACCACGTGTCCCCGCTGCGAGGGACCGGCCAAGCGGGACAGCGACACGATGGATACCTTCGTCGACTCGTCGTGGTACTTCTTCCGCTACTGCTCTCCGGGCTACGAGGAAGGTCCTTTCAACCCAGCAGACGTGCGGCGCTGGATGCCTGTTGATCAATATGTCGGCGGCGTGGAGCATGCCATTCTGCACCTGCTGTACATGCGGTTCTTCACCAAGGTGCTCCATGACATGGGCATGATCGACTTCGAAGAGCCGATGCGCCGCCTGCTGAACCAGGGCCAGGTGATCAACCAGGGCAAGGCGATGAGCAAGACTCTGGGCAATGGGGTCGACCTGGGTGTGCAGATCGATGCCTTCGGGGTCGATGCAGTGCGGCTGACACTGGTCTTCGCTGGACCCCCCGAGGAGGACATCGATTGGGCCGATGTCTCCCCCGGTGGATCGCTGCGGTTCCTGCAGCGGGCGTACCGGCTGGCAGTTGACGTCAGCAGCGCGCCCGGCGCTGACCCCGCCATTGGTGATCAAGCATTGCGCCGGGAAACTCATCGGCTTTTGGCCGATATCGAGCAGTGCATCGATGGGCAGCGGTTCAACGTCGCCATCGCCCGGATCATGGAGCTGGTCAATGCCACACGTAAGGCGATGGACGGCGCCGCCGGTCCGGCCGATCCAGCGGTTCGAGAGGCCGCTGAGGTCGTCACGATCGCGCTGAGTCTGGTGGCGCCGTACGTTGCCGAGGATATGTGGGAGCGGCTCGGCCATCAGCCGCCGGTTGCCAACGCGACCTGGCCGGCGGTGGACTCTAGCTTGCTAGTGACCCAGGCGGTGACTTGTGTAGTGCAGGTTCAAGGCAAGGTACGCGGCCGACTGCAGGTTCCGCCGGATATCAGCGAGGACGAGCTGCGCTCCAGAGCGCTGTCAGAGGAATCTGTGGTTCGCGCGCTGGCGGGACGCGAGGTTGCCAAGGTGATCATCCGAGCACCCAAGCTGGTCAGCGTAGTGGTGCGATAACCACCTCTTACTCGGCGACAGAAACCTATGTACAGCTTGGAATTCAGTAGGCACGGGCGAGTGAGGCGAGCAACCCGCGATGGTCGGTGCCGCTAATCGCAAAGCTGGACACGGCGGTGGCCGTTAGCTCCTTGTTGATCATGACGTGATCGATGGGAAGTAGCGGTGGCAACCGTCCATTGGACTGATAGGTGGGCAGCCACCCGGCTCCAGCGACATCGGTCGCGGTCCGCAGCCCGATGCGACGTAAGGCGAGCATTGGTCCATGATCGTCAACAGCGTTGAAGTCGCCGGCGACGATCAGCGGATGATCAAGGTTGTCGATCACTGCTTCACGCAAGATCTCATGCTCGGCAGTCCAGCGATCACCACCGCAGTAGGGATTGCAGGGATGCACTCCCATAAGCCGGATACTGCCGACGTGGGGAACGCGCACGGTGGTCGACCATTGCTGAAAAGTAGTTCCTGCGATGGAGGTGCTGTGGCTCAGCGGAAAGCGGGAATAGATCGCGGTGTTGAAAGAGCCATCTTTGGGATCCCCCACCGAGTACGGAAAACGCTTATGCCAGCCCAGTGACTGCAGGCTCTCCAGAGCAGCGGGTGTAGTTTCGACCAAGATCACGATATCGGCGTGCGCTGCCCGCTTGGCGACTTCGCGGGAGTCCGCTTCGCCGTTGAACATGTTCAGACTCATGACGGAGAACTCCGGGCTGGTCGCCACGCGATGATCATTGATAAACAGCGGTGCCAGCCAGGCGAGATGAAGGGCGGTCAATGCCGCGACTGCCACAGTGATCACTGCCAGAAACAACCGGTGTCTACTCCGTACCAGCGCGAGCAATAGGCATCCGAGTGCTAGCAGATAACCGATGAGCCCGTAAGGAATGAATGCCGCCAGCTGGGCGGCTTGATCGTGGGTCGGCGGGACTACCCGCATGACGGTGGCGAGTATCGCTGGCAGTAAGGCAAACGCCGCGATGGTCAAGAGCAGGCCTTGGAACTTCGGCCCAAGTGATCGGCTGTCCCAAGGGGGTGGCACGGTTGGGACCGGGGCGCGCCGCGTCCCGGCAGATATCGTCACCGAGCCAGGATGCCTGCTTGAGGCAAGCGGCGATCGAAACGACACGGCCCTAATGCCGCGTTCACAGGCTGCGTCGTGGTGCGTGCGGGTTGGTACGCATCAGCTGGAGGCACTGGGGATGGGGCGGATACTCCAAATGGCGACGTTCTCCAGTCTCGGTCCAGCCCAGGGCTCGATAAAACGCCCGAGCGGCATGATTGTCGGTCAGCACCCAGCAGTACGCCTCCCGGGCACCTCCGGCATAGATCTCCAGGCAGGCGAATTCCAGCAGCGCCGACCCATAGCCGCGACGAGTCTGATCTGGTACGACGCCGAGGTGGTGCACCGTGTGCGCATTGAACGCGACGTAGCCCACGGGACCATCGGCTAACTCGAGAAGATAGGCGTGCATTCTCCGATCGCCGAGCAGATCTCGCCAGCGCCGGGTGATCGAAGCGGTGGGGTATGGATACTGCTCGGGAGTAAAGACATGGGCCAATGCGCCTTCGCTCGCCGCCCGTTCTAGTCGAGTAAGCAGCCCGCTTTCGTCGGGCCGCGCCCGGCGGATGCGGATCCCGGTCTCTTCATTCTCGAGCGGGGGATCGTACAACTCAACGACATCAAGAAGTTGGTTGGCGATTCGGTCAGCCCTGGTAAGGCGGCCACGGCGGCTCGCGAAGTTAGATTTCTGAACGCACCAGGCTTCCACCGCTTCATCTTCCGAACCGATGAGCAAGCCGTTTTCGCCCGGTGCGATCACGCTAATGTCATCCCACTGGAAACTGTGCCGGCGGAACGGATTGATCACCTCGATGTCGGAATCGGTAATCCGCAACTGCGGATGGAAACCGAATCGCCAGGCGTAGAGCAGCGCTAGCGCCGTTAGCATGATCAAGAGCGCCGACAGCCACAGTGCACTGCCGTTCCGATAGATCAAATAGGCCAGGACGGGAATGATGACCGCGGCCGCCAGGGCGAAAGCCGAGACCAGGATTAGCGTCACTGGCCCAGCGCGCCACACGCGTCGGGTCTGATCACTCATTCGTCTTCGCTTGCTCACGACATCAGGCGGGTGGATCCCCGAGGTTTGCTACCGGCTGCTGGCGACGTCTTACGCTGAGCAGATGGCCGGCGTCGCAGTGGTGACCGACTCTACGTCTTCCCTCCACGCCGCCGACGCTGAACGCGCAGACGTAACGATCATTCCATTGCAGGTGGTGATCGACGACATCAGCCGACCAGAATCAGAGGTTTTGCCGCAAGACGTGGCTGATGCCTTGCGGACCGGGCAGCAAGTGAGCACATCACGCCCTACTCTCGAGGTAATCGGGAAGACCTACGCCGAGCTGGCCCATGCTGGCTACGAGGCCATCGTCTCGGTGCATCTCAGCAGCAAGATCTCGGGGACCTGTGGTGCGGCTCAGGTGGCCGCTGCCTCGGTGAACATCCCGATCATCGTAGTGGACAGCATGACATTGGCGATGGCGGCGGGCTTCGCGGTATTGAGGGGAGCGCAAGTGGCAAAGTCGGGGGCCGCGGCGGAGGAAGTAGCGGCCCAGGTACGCCGGCGGGCCGCGGCGGCCACGACATACTTCTACGTCGACAGCCTGGAGTATTTGAGGCGCGGCGGCCGGATCGGTACTGCGGCGGCAATGGTTGGTTCGGCGCTTGCGGTGAAGCCATTGCTTACCGTCGCCAACGGGGAGATCCAACCGTGCGCGCGGGTCAGGACGGAATCAAAGGCACTCACGCGGCTTGAAGAACTGAGCCTCGAGGCGCTGGCACGAGCTGCAGCGGTCAACGGCGCGGTCGATGTCGCGGTGCATCACCTGGACAATCTCGCTGGCGCGCGGCGGTTGGTCAATCGGCTGAGCGGCCACGTATCCCCGGGTGACATCGTGATCTCCGAAGTCAGCGCCGTGCTCGGAGTCCACGTTGGTCCGGGAACCTTGGGCATTGTGGTGTCGCCGCGCGTATAGGATTGCTCCGCTCGCTGGCGCTCGCTCCGCGCGGATCGCGCTGGGTTGCCGCCTACTTCGTCGTCGCTCGGGGACGAAATGCGTGTCCCCTCGCTTCTCCTCAGCACGGCGGCGCGCGATCCGGGTTTGATTGCTCCACTCGCTAGCGCTCGCTCCGCGCGGATCGCGCTGGGTTGCCGCCTACTTCGTCGTCGCTCGGGGACGAAATGCGTGTCCCCTCGCTTCTCCTCAGCACGGCGGCGCGCGATCCGGGTTTGATTGCTCCACTCGCTGGCGCTCGCTGTATCTAGTGGCTCTCTCCGCCGCTCTGGTAATCCCCAAGCCTGAGGTGCCCTGAAGCGTCGTCCACAGGTGCCGATGGCTGGCGTACGAAGCCGCGCTGCGTCCTTAGTTTCACAACATGGGATATCGACAGAAGGCGGATCTCGAGTTAGCCCGGCTGATCAGCGATCGGCTGGCGTTGCTGCTGGCCGAGCAGCCGCCGCGCAGAGCGAGGGATCTTGGTGCGGTACAGGCCGAGGAGCCTGTGGAGCGCTCTGCTCCGCTCGTGCGGGCCGGTGGCCACAGTCCAAGCTCCGAGGAAAGCTCTGAGGTCAACGACGATCTCATCGATGAGCTGCCGAGGCAGCGGTTCGGCCGGTTGCACCTCGGCGTCATCTGTGCGCTGCTAGCCCTCGGCCTGATGACTGCTGGATGGCTCTTACTCCGCGCACGGCCAATCGCGGTCGCTAGTCCTGCGGACGTGGTCACGGTCGCAACACCCATGGAGACCGCAGCTTCTGCGACGCCTTCGACCGCCAAAAGTACATCGAAGATCGTGGTCCATGTCCTTGGCGCTGTGCGGCGTCCAGGATTGGTTCGTTTGCCTGAGAACTCTCGAGTTCAAGATGCAATCGACGCGGCAGAAGGCTTAACCCGTCGAGCCGATCCGGGTGAACTGAACCTCGCCCAGCAATTGAGCGATGGCCAACAGGTGGTGATCGGTACCACAAGTGACCCGGCGGGAGAGGTGCGACAGCAGGACGACTCGAGCACGGGCGCCGGCTCCACGGCGACCGGAGCGACCGTTGATCTGAACCGTGCTGGTCAGCCACAACTCGAAGAGCTGCCTGGGATCGGACCAGTCACAGCACAGGCGATTCTCACATGGCGGCAGCAACACGGACGGTTCACTCGGGTGGAGGAATTACAGGAGGTAGACGGCATTGGACCGAAGACGTACGCCCAGATAGCGCCGCACGTGCGGGTGTGAGCACCTGGATACGCCAGCTGCTAGATGCGGCACGCGTTGGAGCCCGCAAGGTTGTCGCAATGCACTGGCGGAGTCGCCAGCCTCTCGAGACGGCAGCCGCTCAATCGCCGGATCTACGCATGATGCCGATTGCGGCGACAGCGTGGGGAGCCGCCTGGCTTGCGACGTCGGGGACGACGCTGGGGCTTGTCGTGGCCGCGGCTGGCGCGACGGTTGGACTGGCCGCTGCGATGCTACGGCGCTCGGCGCTGTTGCTGACGCTCATTATCGTGATCAGCGGGATCGTCGGCGTTGGGCTAATAGATGTTCATCGACTTCGTCACGGACCCGTGGCCTTGCTGGCCGAGCATGAGGCAACGGTGTCTGCCGAGATTGAGATCCGCGCTGATCCCCACCTTGTGGCAGGGAGTGGAACGGCGCCTGACGCCGCCGCGATCAAGGCCGAGACCGTCCGGATTCAAGGCCGAGGCAGCTCATGGCTGGTCAGGGTCCCGGTGCTGCTCATCGTGAGTGGGCCGCAGCTTGAGACCTGGTTTCACACCCCTGTCGGTACCCGAGTCGTCGTGGCAGGACGACTTCAGTCACCCGAGCACGGATCGGAGGTGGCAGCCATACTCCGGGGCCGCGGCTCGCCGGTTGTCGTTCAGCCGCCATCGGCCGGGCTTCGAGTGGTCGAACATGTACGCGAGGGATTGCGGCGATCGGTCGCTGATCGCCGACCAGAGCCACGTGGGCTCGTGCCCGCCCTCGTTCTTGGCGACACATCGGGCTTGAACCCCGCGTTGAGCGAGGATTTTCGGTCCACGGGCCTAACTCACTTGACGGCCGTCTCCGGCGCCAACCTGACACTGCTGCTGGCCTTCTTACTGATGGTTGCACGCTGGCTCGGCCTGCGAGGATGGAACCTGCGCATCGTCGGCTTGGTCGGAGTGATCATCTTCGTCGCCCTGTGCCGTACCGAGCCAAGCGTGCTACGTGCCGCGGCGATGGGTCTGGTCGCATTGGCCGCGCTCGGATCGGGCACCCGGGCTGCCGGTCTCCGCAATCTGGCTGTTGCCGGCACGATCTTGCTGCTCGTCGATCCGTTCCTCAGCAGGTCGATCGGCTTCACGCTGTCGGTCCTCGCCTGTGCCGGCATCGTCTGGTGGGCCCGGCGTTGGACTGTAATCATCAATCGTTGGCTGCCGCTGATCATCGCGGAGTCGGTCGCCGTGCCGTTGGCGGCTCAGCTGGCCACGACACCGGTGCTGGCGGCCGTCTCGGGACGGGTAAGTATGTCCGGGCTAATCGCCAATGCGCTGGCAGGGCCGTTCGTGGGCCCCGCGACGGTGTTCGGATTTGCCGCGGCCGGCGCCTCGCTGATCAGCGGAGTTGTGGCTGCTGTGCTCGGCTTCGGTGCCGCCTGGTCTGCGCAGATGATCATTTGGATTGCGGGAGTCGGCTCACAGCTGCCCGGGTCCGATTGGCAGCTACCAGTGAGTCCGCCTGTCCTGATCTGGCTCAGCGTCAGCTCTGCGGTTCTCGCCCTCGGTATGGCCTACGTGCTGGCGCGGCCTTGGCTGGCGCTGCTGCTTGCCGGCAGCTTGATCATCTGCATGTGTGGCGCGCCACGCCAGCCCGGCTGGCCTCCACGTGACTGGCTGCTGGTTGCCTGCGACGTCGGGCAGGGTGACGGTCTGGCAATCCGGACGGGCCGTAGAAGTGCCATCGTCGTGGATAGCGGCCCGGCGCCTTCGACCATGCGGGAATGCCTCGATCGGCTTGGGATCCGCCAGGTCCCGTTGCTGATCATTACTCACTTTCATGCCGACCACGTTGACGGCCTGCTCGGCGTGCTGCAGCACCGTCGCATCGGTCAGCTGTGGGTCAGCCCACTCGCACCAACAAATCCGCTGCTGCCCATTGTCAACGAGCAGGCGGTGCGGCACGGGATCCCGATGCGTGCGCCCTTGCCCGGTACGCGTGCCAGCGTCGGGCAGGCAGATCTGCAGGTCCTCGGGCCGGTGGACCATTTCGCCGCTGATCAGGATGATTCTTCCCAGCAGAACGACAGCAGCCTGGTGATCATGGCGAGGATCGCAGGCTTGCGACTGTTGCTCACCGGAGATGTCGAACCGCTGGCTCAGCAGGCGATCATGAACTCCGGCGCTGATCTTCACGCGGACGTTCTTAAGATTCCACACCATGGTTCGGCGCGGCAGGATCCCGGCTTCATTGCCGCCAGCCATGCCCAACTTGCGATCGCGAGCGCGGGCAGCGACAACGACTATGGTCATCCCGCGCCGCGTACGGTGCAGCTCGTCCGATCACTTGGAATGACGTTGCTGAGAACTGATCGAAACGGCTCGATCGCAGTCCGGCTGCGCCACGACCGACTTGCTGCCGTGACGCAGCGATGAGAACGGCTAGGTCACGGCCACCGGAAACCGGAGTGGCCCGCGCAGCGTTGTGCCGGGTCTCATCGTGATCGGCGCCGTTTGCCTCATCTTTGGAAACCGCTCCGCCAGCGCCCGAAACGCCTGGGTGAGCTCCAACCTGGCGAGTGGTGAACCCAGGCAGTAATGAATGCCTCCAGAAAAGGCCAGATGCTCCACCGGAGTCTCGCGCGTGATATCGAAGCGGCCGGGTTCCGGATAGACCTCCGGATCACGGTTTGCTGCCGCCAGCAAAGTCATCACCCACTGGTTTTTCGCTACCAGTACGTCACCGACCTTGACGGATTGAAGCGCCACCCGGGCCGTCTGCTGCACAGGTGGGTCAAAGCGGAGTACCTCCTCGGCCACCGAGGCTGCGCGACTGCTATCGGCTACCAGCAGCTCCCACTGCCCGCGATCAGCGAGCAGCCAGTGCATGCCATTCCCAATCGCATTGACTGTGGTCTCAAAGCCGGCAATGAGAAGGAGCCGTACGAGTGCCGACAACTCCGTCGCCGTGATCGCCTGGTCCTGTTCTGCGACTAGCGCAGATACAAGATCATCGCCCGGCTCGGCCGCTCGATCCTGGAGGAGCTCTACGAACGTTGTCCGAAGCTCCGCGTCCGCCGCCGCCAGCGTACGCGCTTGCCCAATGGACCAAATGCCGTCCAAAGCTCGCGCGATCGTCGAGCCGAGCTGGCGGAATCGCTCGGGCTGGTTGGGCAGACCGAGCAGATGGGTCACCACCGCAATGGGGAGCGGTGCCGCAAAGGATGCCATGAGGTCGAACTCATGGGTGCGTTCACAGTCGTCAAGCAACTGTTGGATCGCTTGATCAACTAAGCTCGCGTAGCCCGAAATGCGCCGTGGGGTGAAAGCAGGCGCAGCGAGCCGGCGGATCCGGGTGTGATCTGGTGGATTGAGTTCCAGCAACGACAGGTCAAGTCCTGCAAGGCTTGCGAGGTCCTCACTGCCATCCTCAAGACTGACGCCGAACTTTCGACTCCGCAATACTTCATTGCACAACCGGTGGCTGGTGGTGCTGTAGTTGCCGAGGCGCGTCGGCAGCATAGGCCCGCGCCTTCGCATCTCCTCATAGATCTCGTACGGATCCCGGTGGCCGCTGGGCAAGATCAGACGGCTGAAAAGATCACCGCGAACATGCGCCCAATACAGCACCCGGACCCGCTCGGTGTACATGCCGCTGATGAACTTGGCAGTCTGGAGCGCCGTGGTCGCCGTATTCATCTGGGCTCCGGATCTGCAAGCTGCTTGCGCGGTGCCGATGCTCCGATGATCAAGGTCCGGTCGTCGGGTTGATGCGAACGGTCTCGCCTTGACAGGTCACCACGGCCTCAGGATTCAGCTCACCTTGTGTGATATGACCCTCGGCTGGGTTGTCGCCACCTGGCACATTGGCGAAGCGCAAGCCCATGGAACCACGCCCGCACCTATAACGCCACAGCTGGGCACTGTCGTTCAGGCCGACGCCCAGCAGCTCGTTGGCATTGACATCGAATCGAGCACTGCCTGCGACGACCAGGACATCACCGTACTGGGCCGCGACAATCCGCCCCGAGATCCTCGCGCCGTCTGGCGTGTTTGCGATCACAGGCGAAAGCGACACGGGCAGGTCGTGGGTCGAAAGCTGCTGGTAACCAGAAAACGCAGTAACGGTGCGGCAGGTGAAGCCGCTGATAACGAGCGTCTTCGCGGGCTCCCGCTGCGGAACAACCGAAGTGGGTTGATCAAGGATCCAGGCGCCGCAGTTGAAATGCACTTCCTCGGCCGGACTGGAGTAGGTCAGCTCGGTCACCCGCTTGTTGGCCTGAGTGTTCGCTGGCCATCCGACCGCGGCAGTAATGATCAATAGTCCGATCACGATAAGGGCGCGGCCGACGAACGACATCTGGCGCCGTGGCGGCCACGCTTGGTAGGCCACCCAAACAGCGGCTCCCACCAGGAGACCGGTCAGGTAGAGCAGAGCTGTGCTCGCCGTCCATAAGGCGGCAAGTCGCAGCGCCACAGTGTTGTCCTGCAGTCGCGCCGCGGCGTAGCGCATCTCAGGGGCAAACAGCCAACGCCCCACCGCTATCGGGGCAGGGATGATGATCGCGTACGCGACAAGCAGCGGCAAACCGCTGTACCACCTCTTGGGCGGCAACGTGCCGAGATTGTCCAGGAGGCCATGAAGGGCGGCATAGCCCGCACTGAACACCCAGGTGATCAACAGCAAAACACCGATCAACGACGATGACAAGGTGCCTCGTACCGCGAGTCCAATGACAATGGCCAGCGCAGCCACCAAACCGAGTGCCGCGGGAGCCAGCATCGCGGTTCGGCCGAGCCAGTGACGGGTACGCGAGAGCCAAAACAGTGCAAAGGCACAGACCAGTAGCACCAGAGCAGGCAGTCCCCACTGGCCGTTCTGCGCCTCAACTTGTGGTTGGCCGTCACTAGTGAGGGCAACTGAGGCCAGCGGCGCAAGCTGAGTGAGCCATATTTCGTTGGCAGGAAAAGCGCTCGTCTCAGGAATCCAGTAATGGATGAAGAAGACCCATTGGGCTCCGAGGGAAATGATCAGGGGAATGGTGGCGGCCTGCCTGATCTTTTTGGAGTCCTCTGCGCGTTCTGGTAATGATGGCCCAAGCGACCCCACGTCGGGCCGCCCAGCCAGCGGGTTGGTGTAGGCGATCTTGCTCACGACGTGGCGCCGCTCATGATCATCGGACTACCCGGTGGTGTCCGCCGCCACGAAATCAACCCGCTCATGGGGAACAAGCCGCCGCAAGGCCTCTCGATCCGATTGGCTGCCAACAGACAGTCCTCTCGCACGCTCCTCCGCCGATCGTAGTGCCTGATCGACCCCAATCCTCAAAGCCGAGTCCTCTTCACTGGACCGCACGGAGATGAGCCGACCTGGACTGCCGTCCACTTGCTTGAACCAGGCGCGTACAAGATCTTCATACGAATCTGCCACAGCGGCAACGACATGCACATTGCGATCGTCGTACAGGTTGCCAAAGGCCTCGCGCACCCGGCTTCCCTCATAGGCGCCGGGTTCTCGATCTACGACAGCGATGACCGTGGCGGAATTTCCAATCTTGGCGCCGGCAATACCTCGAACCTGCGGCTCGGCATGGCGCCGCCAAATTCGCCGAAGCCGTGCATCCATGCTCAAGTCCATCGCAGCCAGTACCGGAGCGGGATGCCTAATTGGAGTCGGCGCCGGCCTGCGGGCAGAGAGTGGCGGCTCTACCTTCGGAGACTTGGTCAGCGGAATCGGGACCGATATGGGCCCGTCCTTGGGCCAGATGACTTCGCGGACATCGAAATCCCGACGTAGGAGCGTGCCGCCGGCAAAGGACCTTGGCAGCCACCGTTCGGCCAACTCCTGTTGCACCGTTGGGCGACGCAGGTCGGCAAGCCGGTTCATCTTCACAGCGGCGTGCATCCCCATCGCCACATCGGTTTCAACCCGCTGGAGTAAGTACGCCTCGAGTTCGGTGCCAAACTCAGCTGCCAGGCTCGCGACCGAGGCATACCCGTCGCGATCTGACAACTGCACGGTGACCCGGACGGTGCATTTCTCGATGTCATGACCATCCATGGTGACGAGGTGGTCGACGGTCACATCGAGATCGACGGGCGCAGTGTTGACGGCTAGCACTTGTACGGGGCGTAGAGACGGAAGCAGACCCGGCGTCAGGTAGTCGCCGGGATACTTCAGCCGTGGAGCGCTGTCCTGCTCGAAGAGCACCACAACCGTGTTGGGTTGGACCGTCACCATCCGATCCAGTGGGTGCGGCTCGCCGGTGAGTCTCATGCCAAGCGCAGGCTCCTCCACGGGACCCCTCTCCGGCTCTCCCGGGACAGTCGGCAGCTGCCGATCAGAAGCAACCCGACCGAACACTGAGGTCCACAACTTGCCGACCACCGACGCCCCTTTCGCCTCATATCCAGTGTCTCGCTCATGTATATCAACACCAATCGCGGCCAGGCGTGAATCTGATTTGTGTTGCGAACAGAACATCAACGCGTAGGGGCCGGCGGTCGACGCCGAGTGCATGGAATCAGTTCGCCGTGTCGGTGTTGGCTGGCATGCTGTGCTGCGTGGCGGCATCGAAGTCCCCGTTCGGCCAGCTGGTCTTAATCAGCGGACAAGAGGCGCTGTTGGTTGACCGCGCCGTCGACGGTCTGCGGCAACGCATGCGAGCGGAGTCGCCTGATGTCGAGCTCTCAGAAATCGAGGCCGCCAGGCTCGATGTGGGCAAACTCGCCGAGATCACCAGCCCGTCACTGTTCTCCAGCCGTCGCGCGGCCGTGATCAACGACTTGGAGAATTTGCCTTCCGATCTTGATTCCGAGCTAGTGAACTTGGCCGCCGCGAAGATATCCGATCTTGCTGTGATCGCGGTACATAGCGGAGGGCTTAAAGGCAAGGGGCTACTCCAGAAACTCAAATCCGCCGGGGCGGAAGTGGTCGATTGCGCGGCCGTCAAGACCTGGGAGCTGCCACAGTTCGTCTCCGCGGAAGCGAAACGGGCCGACAGCTCGATTGATGCGGGCGCGGCATCGGCCCTGGTGGACGCTGTCGGTCACGATCTGCGAACCCTGGCGGCGGCCGTCGCGCAACTCATCTCGGACGGGGAAGGCGGTCCCATCACAACCGATCAGGTGCGTCGATACTTCGGTGGTCGGGCAGAGGTGACCAGTTTTGCGGTGGCAGACGCTGCGCTGTCGGGACGTACCGGCGTGGCAATGGAGCAGCTCCGCTGGGCGTTGGCGACCGGCGTAGCTCCAGTGTTGATCACTAGCGCGCTGGCGTCGGGCGTCCGCGGCCTGGGCAAGCTAATTACCGCTGTCGGCGGTCAGCGGGACGCAGACTTGGCACGTGAGGTGGGCGTACCTCCCTGGAAGCTCAAGTCAATGCGCTCTCAGGCGCGCGGTTGGGACCAAGGGGGCCTAGCAGCAGCCCTGAAGGTGGTCGCGCTGGCCGACGCGGACGTGAAGGGCGCAGCCGACGATGCTGCGTTCGCGTTAGAGCGAGCGGTGCTCAGCGTTTCGCGGTCGCGCCGCTAGATGCGGTTACCTTACGTGTTGACGCAGTCCCTTTTCGCCGAGATGCCGTCTCCTTGCGCGGCTTGTTGCCGGAGGCGTCCAGGCGGGCGGTCTTGGCTGCGATCGCAGATTTGCGATTGGCAGCCTGGTTCTTGTGGATGATGCCCTTCGATGCCGCCTTGTCGAGCGCGCGGGATGCGGCGTGGGCCAAGTCAGTGGCTTTGGCGTTATCTCCAGCGTCCGCTGCCTCGCGGAACCTGCGAATAGAGGTCTTCAGCGCCGACTTCGTCGCCTTATTGCGCTGATGTGCCTTCTCATTGGTCTTGATTCGTTTGAGCTGCGATTTGATGTTCGCCACGAACGCCTCTGAAATTCTTCTGTGATTTGGAATGGGGGCGCTGCTGTGCAGGCGCGACCGACCACGGTACCAGCGCTGCCACAGGCGGGCCAAATTCGCGATATCAGGTGAGGATGTCTGTTGTGAGTCCTCTGTACGTGCCCCGAGAAGGAGGACCGGCGCCGGGCGGCACTGATCCATCGGTGATTCGCAACTTCTGCATCATCGCTCACATCGATCATGGAAAGTCGACCTTGGCCGATCGGATGCTGCAGCTGACCGGTGTGGTCGACGAGCGGTCGATGCGCGCCCAGTACCTGGACCGGATGGACATCGAGCGGGAACGCGGCATCACCATCAAATCCCAGGCCGTACGGATGCCGTGGCGAATAAACAGGCTGGAAAACGGCCTCGATGCCGAGCAGACGTACGTCTTGAACATGATCGACACGCCGGGCCATGTCGACTTCACCTACGAGGTCTCTCGATCACTAGCGGCCTGCGAAGGTGCCGTGCTGCTTGTCGATGCCGCGCAGGGAATCGAGGCGCAGACCCTAGCCAACCTCTACCTGGCATTGGATGCCGACTTACATGTCATCCCAGTACTGAACAAGATCGACTTGCCCAGCGCACAGCCGGACAAGTACGCCGCCGAGCTCGCGAGGGTCGTCGGCTGCAATCCAGACGAAGTGCTCCGGGTCTCGGCGAAGACCGGTGAGGGCGTCGCACATTTGCTCGACGAGATCGTCGCTCAGACCCCGGCGCCGGTTGGTGATGCTGCCGCGCCGGCCCGGGCGTTGATCTTCGACTCCGTCTATGACACCTACCGAGGCGTCGTTACCTACGTTCGGGTGGTAGACGGTGCGCTGTCGCACCGCGAGCGGGTGTTGATGATGTCGACAAAGGCGGCGCACGAGACGCTGGAAGTCGGCGTTATCTCGCCCGAACCAACCAAGGCGGCGTCCCTGGGGGTGGGCGAGGTGGGCTACTTGATCACCGGCGTGAAAGACGTCCGCCAGTCCCGGGTGGGTGACACCGTGACATCCCTGAACCGGCCGGCCGCCCATGATCTTGGTGGCTATCGGCCGCCGAAGCCGATGGTCTTCGCCGGTCTCTATCCGATCGACGGAGCCGACTATCCCGAGTTGCGCGAAGCCTTGGACAAGCTGCAGCTCAACGATGCTGCGCTTAGCTATGAGCCGGAAACCTCTGCAGCCCTCGGCTTTGGATTCCGGATCGGGTTCCTCGGCCTACTCCATATGGAGATAGTGCGGGAACGCCTGGAGCGGGAATTCGATCTTGATCTGATTTCCACCGCTCCTAACGTGGTCTACCGCGTGATCATGGAAGACGGCACGGAGGTGGAGGTGACGAATCCTTCTGAGTATCCGAGCGGCGGGAAGATCGCCGAGGTGTATGAACCGGTCGTAAGTGCCACTATCCTGACGCCGGCAAGCTACATCGGCACGATCTTGGAACTGTGCCAAAACCGCCGCGGCATCCAGCACGGGATGGATTATCTCTCCGAAGATCGTGTTGAGATCCGCTACACGCTGCCGCTGGCTGAGATCGTCTTCGATTTCTTCGATGCCCTGAAGTCGCGGACCAGAGGCTATGCAAGCTTGGACTACGAGCCCTCTGGCGAGCAGCCTGCTGACTTGGTCAAGGTCGACATCTTGCTGTATGGCGAGCCGGTCGACGCCTTTTCGGCGATCGTGCATAAAGACAAGGCCTACTCGTACGGAGTCATGATGACGGCCAAGTTGAAAGAGTTGATTCCTCGGCAGCAATTCGAGGTTCCGGTGCAGGCTGCGATTGGATCTCGAGTGATTGCTCGCGAGACCATTCGGGCGGTACGGAAAGATGTGCTGGCGAAGTGCTACGGCGGTGATATCACCCGAAAGCGCAAGCTGCTCGAAAAGCAGAAAGAGGGCAAAAAGCGGATGAAGATGGTCGGTCGTGTCGAAGTGCCGCCGGAAGCATTTGTCGCCGCGCTCTCTAGCGTCACCGAGACGGCGAAAGCGGATAAGAAATAGGTCTGTGCAAAGATCACTGACGCAAGCAGACGCAAGGAAGGGGTTGAACAACGTGTGGACGCTGCAATTCTCCGAGTACGGCGGCCCAGAAGTGATCAAGTTCGGTGAAGCGCCCGAGCCGCATGCCGGCCCTGGGCAGATTCGCATCAAGGTGAAGGCGGCAAGCGTCAATCCGGCTGATTGGAAGTACCTCACCGGAATGTACGCACAGGGCAAGCCGCTGGAGGGCACCGGCTATTTGGGCTACGACGCCGCGGGTGTGGTTGATGAGGTCGGAGATGGCGTCACCGGCGTTGCGGTTGGCGATGACGTTTTCGGCAGAGGCAACGCTACCCAGGCCGAGTACGCCGTCCTGGATGCTTGGGCACATAAGCCCCCATCGGTGGACTGGGCGGCAGCAGCAATTGGCGTGGTAGCTGAGGCGGCCGAGCGAGTGTTGCGGCTGCTCGGGGTGACGTCCGGCAGCACCCTTTTCATTGATGGCGGTGCCGGCGGGGTCGGGTCAACCGCGACTCAGATCGCAAAGGCCCGGGGTGCCACCGTCATCGCCTCCGCAAGCGAGGCACGCCAGGACTACCTCCGCGAAATCGGTGCCATTCCCGTGGTCTACGGCGAAGGCATGATCGACCGTGTCAAGGCCCTCGATGTTGGCAAGATCGATGCCGTATTCGACGCGGTCGGCAAAACTCCGATCGAGGATCTGATCAGCCTTGCGCCGGAGCCGTCTCAGGTGGTCTCAATCGCCAATTTCGCAGCCGCTGCCTCAGGTGCCCGAGTGACCGGCGGCTCCACCGATAGCCAGCCTATGAAGGCTCTCGCCGAGGCGGCTGAGCTACTGGAACAGGGCAAGCTTGTGATCAAGTTCCAGACGTTCCCGTTCGACCGTGCCGTTGAGGCGTACCAGATCAGCTACAGCGGACACGCTAGAAGCAAGCTCGTCCTCGTTCCCTGACTCATTCACGCCGACTTGTCAGACTCTCAAAGTGCTATAGCACTTTGAGAGTCTGACAAGTCGGCTACTAGCCTCAGGGCATGCCGTCGGCCATGCCTGAAGGACAACTGGCCCCCAGCGATGGCTCGCTGCCGGAGCATGCCTTGCACGAGCTCTCCCGCCGGCCCCTCGGGATATATATTCACGTGCCGTTCTGCACCACGCGCTGCGGCTACTGCGACTTCAACACCTACACCGCTGCCGAGCTCGGCTCTGAGCCCGGAGCCAGCCGTGCGGGCTACGTTGAGGCCGCGATCCAAGAGCTCGATTTGGCTACTCGAGTGCTTGGTCCGGAAGCACCCCAGATTTCAACGATCTTCGTGGGCGGAGGCACACCGACAGTGCTGCGCCCTGATGATCTTGGCCGATTGATCACTGCCGTAGGTGATCGTTTCGGTCTCATCGAGGGCGCTGAAGTGACCACCGAGTCGAATCCGGAATCCGTCGATGCCGCGAGTCTGCACAGGCTTCGGGAGCTCGGTTTCAACCGGATCTCGTTCGGCATGCAGTCTGTCGTGCCACAGGTGCTCGCCACCCTCGACCGAGTGCACTCGCCTGGCCGGCCGCAGCAAGCCATCGCCGAAGCAAGGTCGGCCGGATTTGGCAACATCAGCCTCGACCTCATCTATGGCACGCCAGGGGAGTCGACGGCCGATTGGCGGGCCAGCCTGGATGCGGCCGTGGGCGCCTCGCCGGAGCACATCAGCGCCTATGCCTTGATCGTCGAGGAAGGCACTCGGTTGGCGGCCCGAATCCGGCGCGGCGAGCTGCAACCTCCAGACGATGATGATCTTGCCGACAAGTACCTGATCGCAGATGAGCGTCTCGGCGCCGCCGGCTACACCGCGTACGAGGTGAGCAACTGGGCAACCAACATCGCGACGCGTTGCCGGCACAATCTCGGGTATTGGCGCAGTGATCACTGGTGGGGCATCGGCCCGGGTGCACACAGCCACCTTGGCGGCGTGCGATGGTGGAATGTCAAACATCCCCGGGTGTACGCGTCCCGGCTTGCCGAAGGCCTGTCGCCGGCGTACGCGCGCGAGGTTCTGACCCCCGAAGATCGACGGGTCGAGCGCATCCTGCTCGAACTCCGCCTCATCGATGGCCTTACTACATCGCTGCTCACCAGCACCGAGCGCGGCCGCCTTGCCGATCTTCGTACCCGCGGTATCGCGGTTGTCGAGGATGGCAACCTGATCTTGACTCGAACGGGTCGACTGCTCGCTGACGGCGTGATTCGCGAGCTATTGACTGAAGCGCCACATTGAGCCGTGTGTGTGAGACCGGTCCCGATCAGCGCTCCGGCGTAGGTCCGGTGCTGCTGCGGATCACCAGGCTGATCGGTAATAAGACCTGGCGAGGCTGGCTTGCTGGGTCAATGAGCAGCCGGCCGACGTGTTGCCCCTTGTCGCGTATCGGTTGACGAACCGTGGTGAGGTTTGCGGTTTGTGCCGCAGCGATGTCATCGAAGCCGCACACCGACACGTCGGCGGGGACCTGGAGCCCGCCCCCCGCCAAGGCCTGGAGCGCCCCCAGTGCCAATACGTCGCTCAGCGCGACAATCGCGGTCCGGGTTTCCTCATGATCAAGCAGCCATGAGGTCGCTGTGACGCCAGACTCGATCGAGTTGTGACCGCCGGAGATGATCATGACTCGGCCAGGAATCGCTTGCCGTAGGCCGGCGACACGGACGGCGTAATCGAGAAAGCCGAGCTGAGCTTCATTCAGGCGTTGCCCGGGACTGCCAGCCGGTTGGTTGGTCTCGACGAGGACAGCAACGTCACGATGGCCCAGGCTCGCCAGATGTTCGCCCACCATGACACCGGCGCCGAAGTCGTCGATGGCTACCCAGCTCGATTCCGGATCGCTGCTGACGTCGGTTGTCACGAGCCGGATGCCGCGTGCCTTGGCCACCATGGCGGCAGGGTGGTCTGTGGGCAGCGAGAGGATCGCTAGTGCATCGATGTTCGCCTTTCGGACGGCGCTCACGTCATAGTCGTCCATCTTGGATTGGGCGGCTGGGTCAGCCGTACGCGTCGCGAGAGGCATCAGCACGATGCTGATCCCATGCTCTTCGACGACCTCGCTGAGACAAGTCAAGAACTCGACGGCAAAGGGGTCGGAGAAGGCGTACGAGAGCCGCTCAGAGAGAAGCACCCCGACAGCCTCGGCCCGACCGATTCGCAAGGTTCGACCGGCAGCGTCAGGGCCGGGATAGCCCATATCTTTGGCAGTTGCGAGGATTCGGTCGCGTAGTTCGGCTGACAGCTGATCAGGACGGTTGTATGCGTTTGAGATGGTTGCTGGTGAGACGCCGACGGCAGCGGCAAGGGTCTTGACGGTCATCCGCGTCATTGAGTGCCTCGCCTTTGACTAGCAGCTAAATCGTTCTAGTCAGCGTACCGCCGACTTGTCAGCGTCTCAGAGGGCTATAGCACGTTGAGACACTGACAAGTCAGAGCTGTTCGGGTCAGAGGCGCTTCTTCTTGCCTTTTCTCAAGTCCCAGTCATCGCTTCCTGGAGTCCAGTTCAAGACACTGGCGCGCTCCATGAACTCGTCGCTAGTGATGTCACCGCGCGCGAAGCGTTCCGCCAGGATCTTCTTGGCCTCACTCTCCGGCGACCGGCTGCCGACCAACGACTGGGGTCCGAACTGACCGTGCCGAACCAGGAAGAACACCAGAGTGCCGAGCACGAGCAACATGAACAGGAAAAACATGACACCTCCTAAGAAGGGTGCGAAAGGCGGCACTGCGCCGCTTGCGAAGGTTGAAGACGGCTCGCCGGCTCCCCAGGGAGGGCCGTGATGATGATGACCGAAGCCGCCCTGCAGTGGAATCAGTAGTGGGGTGGTCATGGATCAATTCTGCGTGTGACCTGGTCCGGCGGCATCCGTCGTAAAGCGGCTCTTTGGCTACGTCCGCTGACGTAGCCGGAATACCTTCCTCACCCGATGTGCCGTCACCGCTGCCGGTCTAGTGTCAAAAGACACCGCACGGCGATCACGCTGATCGGTTGCAGCAGTCGAGCAGATCGAGGAGGAACCATGCGGGTCCAGGCCCGACGTGCCCTCGTCGTCGACTGCGTGATCGGGCTGGTATTGGCGTTGGCGAGCTGGATGGCTTCCTTCTACGTCTGGGATCGCTCCGAATCCAGCCGACCTGACTGGGGTCACGGACCGCCCAGCCGCATGATCACGACCGTCGATCCGTCCCCGTGGGTACTCCTTGCCGTCATCGTTCTCGCACTGGGCATCGCCACCAGACGGGTGTGGCCCCGCGCTGCTTTCGTCGCGACCGTGGCCGGCGTCGGCGCATACCTGGCCGCCGGAGCCACATTCGGGCCTATCTTCCTTGGACCTGCCCTTGCTGTGTACGCGATGGCAAGCGGCAGCCGCCTCTTCGCTGACCAGCCGCCGGAGGACCCCGGCTCCGCGATGCCAGCGCTGCGCACCTGGGTGCCGTTGCTGATCTTGCTGGTACCAATGATCATGGCTGGGCACTGGCAGGAACCGTATCTCGGACTACTCAACCCGGTCTTCTACGGTGCTCTGCTGAGCGTGTTCGCAATCGCTGTCGTGCCAGCCATGATCGCCTTGCTGGTCCGGGCGCGTCGGGAGGGTGAACGAGAGGTTAGGGAACAGGAACGTCGTCGGTACGCCTACGAGGAACGGCTGCGGATTGCGCGCGACGTGCACGACGTGGTCGGTCACAGTCTTGCGGTGATCACTATGCAGGCCGGCGTGGCGCTTCACTTGCTGGACAAGGAGCGCACGGCACAGCAGCGTCCAGATCGGGTCGCTGAGTCACTCGAGGCGATCAAGAAAACCAGCCGTGAGGCATTAGCGGAGCTGCGATCCACGCTCGAGGTATTCCGATCCGATTCAGATGAGCCGCGGAGCCCACTGCCTGGACTTGCTCGGCTCGATGATTTGGTGGATGGCCTGCGGTCGGCGGGTCGAGAGGTCACAGTCGTCCGCCACAACTTAGATGATCATCAGTCTGATGATCGTCAAGGATTACCAGCCGCTGTCGACCAGGCAGCTTTTCGGATCATTCAGGAATCCCTTACTAACGTCGTCCGACATACCGGGGCGGCACATGTCACCGTTGGAGTGTCGCGAGAGGCTGGCATGCTAACCGTCGAGGTGAGCGACGATGGACCAGCCACCAGCGTGCCGCTCGACGGCAATGGAATCCGTGGTATGCGGGAGCGTGCCCGAGCAGTGGGCGGCACCTTGGACGTTTCGGTTCGCGAACCGAGCGGACTGCGGGTGCGCGCCGATCTGCCGCTGGCGGCAGGGGAGTCCCGGTGACGATCTCTGTCGCCATTGCCGATGACCAGGCGCTGGTTCGGATGGGACTGCGCGTCCTGATCGAATCTGAAGATGATCTTGTACTGGCCGGTGAGGCGGAAGACGGACGGCGCGCAGTCGAGTTGGCTCGCCGTACCAGGCCGGACGTGATCTTGATGGACATCCGGATGCCAGAGCTCGACGGGATCGCTGCTTTACGGACGATCGCCGGCGATCCCACGCTTAAGGGCGTTCGAGTGATCATGCTGACGACCTTCGAGCTGGACGAGTACGTCTTCGAAGCCCTGCAGGCGGGGGCCGCCGGCTTTCTGATCAAGGACACCGAACCCGCCGACATGCTGCGAGCCATCCGCATAGTCGCTGCCGGGGAGTCGCTGCTATCACCCTCGGTTACGCGGCGCGTGGTCGAATCATTCGCTTCTCGATCACCGATCCGCAAAAAGCATCCGCAGCTGTCCGAACTCACTGATCGGGAACGTGAGGTGTTGACGCTGATCGGTGAGGGGCTGAGTAACGACGAGATCGCTGAACGCTTGGTGGTCAGCAGGGCGACGGCGCGTACCCACGTCAGTCGAGCCATGATCAAACTTCGAGCCCGCGATCGGGCCCAGCTCGTAGTGATCGCCTACCAATCCGGCCTCGTCCGTTAGTTGAAGTCTCAGTGGCGCCGAATAGTTTCAACGCCATGGGGGAGAGAGGACACTACAGTGATAGCTATGACAGCGGCCGCGACCGAGCCAGGGTTGCCGTACAGGCGACCGCTGACTCGCGAGCATCTGCGGGCCATTCCCGATGATGGGCATCGCTATGAGCTCATCGACGGGGTCCTGCTAGTGACGCCGGCGCCGAGTCCACAGCATCAGGTGGTGCTCGCAAAGCTCTTCCGGCTGGTTGAAGCAGCGGCTTCAGACGACCTCTATGTACTCTTTGCGCCGCTAGACGTTGTCCTGGCCGACGACACCGTTGTGCAGCCGGATCTTCTGGTAGCGCCCAAGGCGCGGTTTACCGACCGTGAGCTTCCTGCTGCCCCACTCCTCGCCGTCGAGGTTCTCAGTCCGCATACTCGACGCATCGACCTGGGCCTCAAGCGCTTGCGCTACGAGGCCGCAGGCTGTCCGTCGTATTGGGTCGTCGACCCTGAGGTGCCGAGCATCAGCGCGTGGGAGTTACGAGGCGGCACCTACGAGCTGGTGGGCGAGGCCAAGGCCGATGAGTCACTCGAGGTTGCCAAGCCGTTTCCGCTCGTGATCGTGCCTGCCCGTCTTATCGACTAGCTCTTCAGACGAGCGGCAACTCACGTCCGCGTGGCTTGTCTTTTGCCGCTGCGCGCGCAGCGATCTGACCGCGTTGGGCGAAAACGAACTCGCGATCGACCGGCTCTCCATGGCCCGGAATCGCCAAGGTGCTGGCTGTCATGAGCCCAATCACGCCGTCCAGCGTCGCAGGCCACTCCTGAGGAACCGAGTCTGGGCCGAATGACGGCGGCCCGGCCGATTCGATCAGATCTCCTGCGAACAACACGTCCGCATCAGGCACGACAATGACCAAGTCGCCATCCGTGTGGCCCTTCCCAAGATGGACGATCTCTACCCTGCGCTCGCCCAGCTCGATCCCCGCCGCAATCGCTATCTCGACATCGGGCTGTCCGAGCTGACCATGGGCAACACCTAGTCGTTGGGCCTCCCCCGCAGCCTCGGAAGAGCTAAGCCTGATGCGGACCGACTCATGCGCGACCCGTGGGATATCGAGAAAGGCCGCTAGCCCGAACGCATGGTCAAAGTGCCAGTGCGTCAGGACGACAGCCGCCAGCGGATTGTCGGTTACCGCGATGAGCGACTCCCGAAGGGTTCGGCCCTGGTCAGGATTGGATCCCGTGTCCACTAGGAGTGTCCGTTCCGCACCAACGATCAATCCGAGATTGACTGATTCGGGCTCTGCAACAGCCACGTACACACCTGAGCGGATCTCGCGCCAAGGCGCCACCGCGAACCTGACGGCAGGTTCGACAGCCGATGGCGGCTCGGTCATGAGGCTAGACTGGCACTCTGTTTGTGCGAGTGCCAAACGGCCCCAAGTTCGTCGTAACGCTCGCCGGGCATGTGCAGGAAGGAGACGCATGGACGACCGCAAATTGGAAGTGCTTCGTGCCATCGTCTCCGACTACGTCTCCAGCCAGGAGCCAGTGGGATCCAAGTCATTGGTCGAACGCCATGACCTCGGTGTCTCGCCGGCGACGGTCCGAAACGATATGGCCGCCCTCGAGGAAGAGGGTTACATCATGCAGCCGCACACCAGTGCCGGCCGTATCCCCACAGACAAGGGCTACCGACTTTTCGTCGACCGCCTTGGATCGATCAAGCCGTTATCTCCCGCAGAGCAGCGCGCGATCCAAACATTCCTGTCTGGTGCCCTGGATCTGGATGATGTGTTGCTGCGCACGGTCCGACTGCTTGCCCAGGTCACGCAGCAGGTGGCGATTGTTCAATACCCGACGCTGAGTCACTCGGTGGTACGCCACGTGGAGATTGTTTCGATGTCCCCGACGCGCTTGCTGCTGATTCTCATTACTTCCACAGGCCGGATCGAGCAGCGCGCATTGGAGATCCAAGAGCATGACGAGGAGACGCTTGCCGAGCTACGAGCCCATCTCAATGCTGCAGCGGTCGGGAATACCTCACCTCAAGCTGCAGTTCGGCTGAGCAAGTTAAGCGAAACGCTGCCACCGTCGCTGGAAATCATCGGCCAGGCAGCGATCGCGACATTGCTGGAAATGGTGAGCAGCGAGGCGTCAGGCAGGATGGTGGTCGGCGGCATGCCCAACTTGACTCGCTACGGCGCTGAGTTCGAGACCACGGTCAAGCCGGTGCTGGAAGCCTTGGAGGAGCAAGTGGTGCTGCTGAAGCTGCTCGGCGAGGCAACGAGCGCCGACGATGTCACCGTACGGATTGGTCACGAGAATCCATATAAGGAATTGCAGTCCACATCGGTGGTCGCCAGCGGTTACGGTAGCCAAGTCGACACGTTCGCGACCCTCGGCGTGGTCGGGCCTACTCGGATGGACTATCCCTCGACGATGGCGTCGGTCCGCGCCGTTGCTCGCTACGTCGGCCGATTCCTCTCCCAAGGATGAGCACAACCCGCATGAGTTCCGACTATTACGAAATCCTCGGCGTACCGCGTGACGCGACACCTGAGCAGATCAAGAAGGCTTATCGGCAGCTTGCCATGAAGCTGCACCCTGATGTCGCCCAGGCACCTGATGCGGCCGAGCGATTCAAGAGGGTCGCCGAGGCGTACGAGGTGCTACAGGATCCGAAGAAGCGGGATCTGTACGACCGTGGCGGCGATCCGCTCGGCGGCGGATTCGGCGGGTTCAACGGTGGCTTTGGCCCGGGTGGCTTCGACTTCACCAACCTGGTTGATGCGATGTTTGGTCAGCAGACCTCCCGCGGCCCGCGGTCGCGCGTGCGTCGAGGTCAGGACGCCCTGGTCCGTCTGGAGCTCGAGCTTGCCGAAGCCGCCTTTGGCACCACCAAGCCGCTGAGGGTCGATACCGCGGTGCTGTGCCCACGCTGCAACGGCTCGGGTGCCTCCGAAGACTCCCGGCCGGTCAGGTGTCCCACCTGCCACGGTCAGGGCGATGTCACTCATGTCCAGCGCTCTTTCATCGGCGATATTCGGACCACACAGCCATGCCCGACCTGCCACGGCTACGGCACCGTCATCCCCGACCCCTGCGTGGAGTGCTCCGGAGATGGCCGAGTGCGCGCGACCCGAACGATCAACGTCAAAATTCCGCCTGGCGTCAGCACGGGGAACCGAATCCATCTGGCGTCCCAGGGTGAGGTCGGTCCCGGCGGTGGTCCAGCCGGCGACCTTTACGTCGAACTCCAAGCGGCGCCGCACGAGGTGTTCCGTCGCGACGGTGACGATCTTGAGGTTGTCGTCAGGATCCCAATGACGGCCGCCGCGCTCGGTACTGAGATCATGGTCGCCACTCTCGAGGCGGATCTGGAGGACTCACCGACCGAGGCGAAGACGGTCCGAGTCGCGGTCCCGTCCGGAACCCAGTCCGGTACGCGGATTGCAATCGATGGCAAGGGCGTGCCGCGACTGCGTGGCAACGGGCGTGGTCAGCTCGGAGTCACCTTGCTTGTCCAAACGCCAACGCGTATCGACGACGAGCAGCGTGATCTGCTGCGTCAGTTGGCTGAGCTGCGGGATGAGACGAGGCCCGAGGTCACCGTACAGAAGCACAGCCGAGGCGTTTTCGGTCGGCTCCGGGACGCGTTCGCCGGCCAGTGAGACGGCTCCTCAAGCATGACGGAGCCGCTTTTCTTGCTGGACGACCTGGCAGATCCACTTCCCATGGTTGGTTCGCACGTCCGGCTTGCTGGGGATGAAGGCCGGCACGCGGCGATCGTGCGGCGGATCCGGCCGGGCGAGATCATCATGATCGGCAACGGTCGAGGGCAGGGCGTACGCGGCGTGGTGCTTGAGGTAACGGGGCCAAGTCTGATCATCGAGGTGATCAATCACCTCAGCTCTTCCTCGGAGTCACGGCGCTTCGTCGCTGCTCAGGCGTTGGCCAAAGGTGATCGAGCCGAACTGGCAGTCGAGATGCTGACCGAGATGGGTGTCGACGAGATCGTTCCCTGGCAGGCATCCCGTTCCATTGTGCGGTGGTCGCCGGACCGCGCCATGCGCTCATTGGAGAAGTGGCGTAGCACCGCACGAGAGGCAGCCAAACAGTCTCGTCGCCTTACGGTTCCTAAAGTCTCGGACCGTGTATCCACTGCGCAACTGGCTCAGCGGGTGGCGATTGTTGATCTTGCACTGCTGCTCCATGAGGAAGCTAAGGAATCTCTTGCCGAAGTTGATCTTCCGAGCGCCGGCACGATATTGATCATCATCGGTCCGGAAGGCGGAATCGCTGCCGAGGAGCTGCGGCAGCTTACCCAGGCAGGGGCACGTTCGGTATCGATCAGCGAGGCGGTACTGCGTACCTCCACAGCAGGCGTTGTCGCCCTCGCCGGACTAAAGCTGCGACGGGAGTCAGATGCGCCCTGAGCGGCCAAGTCTGCGGCCTGAGCCGCCCGCCCTGCCTCAGCCCGTCGGAGGGCGCTTAGGTTTCACACCACTCGCATCGTTGCCTAGCGGCCTCGGCCGCTCTGGAGTGATCACCACGCCTCATGGAACGATCAAGACGCCGGCATTCGTTGCCGTCGGCACGAAGGCCACGGTCAAGGCGGTACTTCCCGAGAGCATGGCAGCGCTGGGTGCTCAAGCCTTACTTGCGAACGCATACCACCTCTACCTGCAGCCGGGTCCAGCCGTGATCGAAGCGGCCGGCGGTCTGGGTCGCTTCATGAATTGGCCGGGCCCGACATTTACCGATAGCGGCGGTTTTCAGGTCATGTCGCTCGGTGCCGGCTTCAAAAAGATTCTCGCTATGGATACCGATGGCCTGACCGATGACGATGTGATCGCCGCGGGCAAGACCCGACTGGCACACGTGGACGAGGATGGCGTGACGTTTACGTCGTATCTGGACGGCTCGCAGCATCGATTTACACCTGAGCTTTCCATGCAGATCCAGCACCAGCTCGGCGCCGACATCATCTTCGCGTTCGACGAATGCACCACGTTGATGAACACGGGCGATTACCAGGAGCGGTCGGTGGCCCGGACACAGCGGTGGGCAGAGCGCTGTCTAATCGAACATCGTTGTTTGACGGGGAAGCATGCGTCCCGGCCAGATCAAAGTTTGTTCGCCGTGGTCCAGGGTGCGCAGTATGAGGATCTGCGGCGCCAGGCAGCTCATGATCTTGTCGGACTCACGACGGATGGATCTGGATTCGACGGATATGGCATTGGGGGAGCACTCGAGAAGGACAAGCTCGGGACGATTGTGCGCTGGGTCTGCGAGGAACTGCCGGAAGACAAGCCAAGGCATCTGCTTGGCATCTCAGAGCCGAATGACATTTTCACCGCGATCGAGAATGGCGTCGACACCTTCGACTGCGTGTCGCCGTCGCGCGTGGCGCGCAATGCTGCGGTGTACACAACCCGCGGCAGGTACAACGTCAACGTGGCACCGTCCCGGCGCAGCCTTTCACCGATCGATGAGGACTGCGACTGCTACACCTGCGCCCACTACACACGGGCGTACCTGCATCATCTGTTCAAGGCTCGCGAGATGCTCGCCTCCACACTCTGCACCATTCACAATGAGCGATTCATCGTACGCCTGGTGGACCACATTCGCGCCAGCATCGAGGCCGGCGCATTCGACGATTTCAAGATCGACTTTTTGGGCCGCTATTACGGAGCGTCGTTGGCGTTGTGAGTCGGAGACTCGAACGGCCGACGGGCCCGCGCCCTGCGGCGAACTGTGTACCGGATCGAAGAAGATCAGTAGCGCCGGCGCGACGATCACATCGAGAATCGCAACACCGAACAGCGCGATGATCGCCAGCCGGAAGATTCCCAAGGCATCGATAATTGCGTTGGCGGTGGCGGCCGCGTCGCCATCGACGATCAATCGCTCCAAGACCGCGAAATTGGCCCGACCTGCGAGCACGGCCATCAGCAGCAGGCCGAGGCCAGCGACCAATGCCACTCGACGCTTGGACACGGAGGCGGTCGTCCCAATGGTGATCATGCACTGACCTTGAGCCGATACGACGTACGTGATGGCTCGGTGGTTGAAGGTTTCCCGTCTCGTTGCTCGCGTGCGGCGACGTTGCGCCACCATGACGCCATGCTCGGGACGCTGCAGGCGGCGGACTTCTCGCTGCCGCTGACGGCTCACGCGTACGCGATCATCGACGCCCACGTCTACGGCTTCGCGCTCCAGGAGGGCGTCGCTGCCGTTCGAAGGTGCCGAGAGCGCCGGCGAGGTGGCCGGTTCGATCATGCAGCGCTTCGCCGTTGACGACTACCCACATTTCGTCGAGTTCGCGACGCAACACGTGCTGTAGCCTGGCTACGACTTCGGAGCGCAGTTCGACTTCGGCTTGGACCTGATCTTGGACGCGCTGGCTGCTCAGTTAAGATCTTGGGACACTTAGGGGAGGGCAATTCTTATCCCTTTAGAGACACGCAGCATCGTCTTAACGGAGAGTGCACCGTCGAGACGGTTGAGTTCATCTCGATAAAGCTGAACAAGATCATCACACAAGACGTACCCAACGAGCGGATCATCACTGGAAAGCTCGATGATCGTTGGCAGCTCGGCTCTCTTGCGCGTCGTCGTGATTCGCGCTGCAATGACGGTTTCCAGGTTGCGGTTTCGCTGGTTGTTGCTGACGACGACCCATGGCTTGGGTCCATGTCCCAGATTTACGCGGAACACCTGGCCGCGCATTGGCGGCGTCATCTCTCAGGTGTTGCCTCACCGCGCCGCACATAGCGCCGTCGAGCCTCGTCGCGTTCTGACTTTTCCATCCTGTTGGCGTCGGCAGCCAGCTGAGCATAGCCCTCGTCAAGCGCTTCTTCACGCAATCGCTCGGCACCCATTCGTAGCAGGACACGTAGTAGTGATGCCTCAGTGCGGATCTGTTCGGGACTCAGACCTTGAAGCGCCGTCCATTTCAGCACTACCCGTCGCTCGGGGGAGTCCTCGACTGCCAGGCGCGCCAGCATCGCCTCATCCTCACTCTCCAAGCTCAACGACAGTCGCTTTGCCATGCACCACATCATACATCAAGTTAAGGTGTCGAACCTACACCATATTTTGGTGTCAGCCCTCACAGATGCGGTTGGCCTCGCTGCGCCGCTCGATCAAGAACGCATCCATGGCGGACTTGGCGCAGTCTGAGGTGAAGACCGACGTATGGCCGTCGCCGGTACGCGTCAGCAGTGCGCTGCCATCGATCTGTGCTGCTAGACCGTGGGCCCAGGTATAGGAATCAGAGGGATCGTGAGCGGCGTGGATCAACAACGACGGCACTCCCCGGACATTCAGCGTCTTGGGCGGGTTGACGGGCTTGACAGGCCAGTCGATGCAGAAGTTGACCTGCCAGGTTTCTGAGGCACCTTGCAAATGGGGGGCGAGCTGGCGACCCAGCTCGAGCCGCTGTTGCATCTCGGCATAGGTGTGCACTTGCGGTGCGTAGTCCGAGCAGGCGTTGGCGAGCAGGCCGTGGTATCCATACTGTGGCTCCCCTGCTGGGCCGGCCGCGAAGGCGGACGCGTCACCGTCGATCGCCTTCTGTAGCTCCCGCGACAGCCCAGCCCATGATTTATCAGGGCCAAAGATCGACGGTTCCTTGAACCGCAGCAAACCCTTCGTGCCCATCCGGATGTCCTCGCCAGTGACTGGACGCAGCGCACCTTGAGCCTGAATCGGATTCTGATCTGCCTGCTGGACCAGGCGATCGAAGACTGCCCTCACGTCTTGACCGCGCAGCGCGCAAGTCTCCTGGGTCGGACACCAGTCGGCGAACCGGTTGAACGAGTCCTCGGCGGCAATAATCTCGTCGGCAACCTGGTGCACCTCTGCCTGGCTGTGCTCCAGCGGCGCATCCAGGACCATCGCCTGGGTGCGTGTCGGATACAGCTGGGCGTAGTTCGCGGCCAGCTGAGTGCCGTAGGAAATGCCAAGCCAGTTGATCTTGTTCTCGCCAAGGGCAAGTCGTAGCGCCTCATGATCGCGAGCGACGTTGACCGTGTCCATGTGCCGGACCAAGTCGCCCGCCTTGTCGAGGCAATCCAAGCCGACCTCGCGATTGTGGTTCACCAGTTGCTGAAATTGCTGTTCGGTCTTGGGAAACAACGTGGTCTCGGGAGTGATCACCGGCAGCGTGCAGCGAACCTCTGAGCTGTTCTCTACCCCACGCGGATCCATCCCCACCAGATCAAATCGCTCGATCAGGGTAGGAGTAAAGATGGTTTCGGCCTCGACGATGTATTTCGCTGCGCCGTCGCCAGGCCCTCCCGGATTAAAGAAAAGCGTGCCTACGCGGCGCTGCGGGTCCTTGGCTGGTCGGCGCGCGATCGCCAGTGAAATGGTTGCTCCAGACGGCTTAGACCAATCAAGTGGCACCTTCAAGGTGCCGCATTGGGTCTGTGGCGATTTCTCGCATGCCGACCAGGCGAGCTTGAAACGTGTCTGAGCAGGATCAGCCGAGGCGTGAGGGCCACCGATGATCAGGAGCAGCGCGGCAAGTAGTGCAACCTGCAGGCTGCGCAAGCGGAGTGCTGACGTCACGTAACCGGTCATGGCGGGCCCCTATGGAAAGTTAACCTGAGCACTTTCACGGTGACATTGACGCCGGCTGGTCGCCCAGGTGGTGGACTGGCGGCCTGACGGGCGGGTTTCTAGTGAATTGAGTGGCGGTGGTCGACTAGGGAAGTGCGATTCGTCGCATGACACTTCACTTGAAACTTCACTCCAGATGAGGCTAAGTGCCAGATTTTGCCGCAAAATGGGTATCTAGGGTGAAGTTTCCAGGGCGGAGATCCGAAGTTCGGTCGCGAGTCGCAACGGAAAGTGAGACTTGTGTCGTTTCCTGACCGGCCTCCATGTCTCGCCAACTCACCTCGCCTCAGTTACTCGATCTCCACCGCGTCTCCAGATAGTGCGAGACCGAGTAGCTGATGCGGAGTGATCTTCAGTGAACCACCGCCTTCTCGGCTCCTGCACCGGTAAGCGCCCGTACCGACAGCTCGTCGTAGCGCTCCGCCGGGTGGATTTCCTTGCTCATCAAGGTTCCGACGTAGCCGCATAGGAACCCGAACGGAATCGAGATCAGCCCGGGGTTGCGTAGTGGGAACCAGTCGAAGTCGGCGCTCGGGAACAGCGACGTAGGCGTGCCGGATACAACGGGCGAAAAGGTCACCAGCAGCACTGCCATGATCAATCCGCCGTAGATGCTGAAGGTCGCGCCCATGGTGTTGAACCGCTTCCAGAACAGGTTGTACAGCAGGGCTGGCAGGTTCGCCGACGCGGCGACGGCGAATGCCAGCGCAACCAGGAAGGCAATGTTCAGCCGCTGTGCTGGAATGGCGAGCAAGATCGCAATCGCTCCGATGCCAAAGGCGGCGATACGGGCGACGATCAATTCGCTGCGCTCCGATGCCTGTCCCTTTTTGAACACGTTGGCATACAGATCATGAGCTACCGAGGATGCCGATGTCAGGGTCAGTCCGGCGACCACTGCGAGGATGGTGGCGAAGGCAACCGCTGAAATCAGTGCCAGCAGGACCGATCCGCCGAGGGTGCCCTCGCCGCCGCCGACCGCCTGTGCCAGCAAGGGGGACGCCAGGTTCCCGGCCGAGGCTTGGATCTGGCTGCCCTTGCCTGTGGGGACCAGCGCTGCGGCACCGAAGCCCAGCACCAGCGTCATTAAGTAGAACGAACCGATCAGTCCAATCGCCCAGAGCACGGACTTGCGTGCCGCATGCGCGGTGGGCGTGGTGTAGAAGCGAATGAGGATGTGCGGTAGGCCAGCGGTGCCGAGGACCAAAGCCAAGGCAAGCGAGGTGAAGTCGATCTTGCCGACAAGGTCCTTACCGTAGAGCAGTCCAGGTTGCAGGAAGGCCTCTCCCTTGCCTGACTTCTCGGCTGCCGTGCCGAGCAGGTCGGACAAGTTGAATCCGAACTGGAGCAGCACCAAGAACGTGATCAAGATTGTGCCGATCATCAGCAAAACGGCCTTGACGATCTGCACCCAGGTAGTGCCCTTCATCCCACCAAAGGTCACGTAGATGATCATCAACACGCCGACCAAAACGATCACCAGGTTCTTCACAGCCGGACTGGTGACTCCGAGGAGCAGGCCCACCAGGCTTCCGGCGCCGACCATCTGGGCCAGCAGGTAGAAGATCGAGACAACGATCGTCGAGATAGCTGCCGCGCTGCGGACCGGCGTCTGACGCATCCGGTATGCCAGCTGGTCCGCCATTGTGTACCGACCGGAGTTGCGCAGCAGCTCTGCGATCAGTAGCAGCGCTACCAGCCAAGCCACCAGGAATCCGATGGAATAGAGAAAGCCGTCGTAGCCGTACAACGCGATGGCACCGGAGATGCCGAGGAATGATGCGGCTGACATGTAGTCGCCGCTCACTGCCAGACCGTTCTGGAAGCCGCTGAAGGAGCGACCACCGGCGTAGTAGTCAGCGGCGGTCTTGCTCTGCCGTGACGCCCAGAAAGTGATGTAGAGGGTGACTGCGACGACAGCGAGAAACAGGCCGATAGTCAGGGCCTGGTTGCCGGTGGCGAGCGGTACCAACAGTGCGGTGCTCATCTGTGGGTCTCCCTCTCGAACTCGTCCCGCAGCTCCGCAGCCAGCGGGTCTAGCGACTTCTTGGCATGCCGGGCATAGAAGTAGGCGATGGTGAAGGTCGAGACGAACTGCAGCAACCCCCACACCAACGCGATATTGATGTTCCCGACGACCTTGGTGTCCATGAAGTCGCGCGCCCAGTTGGCGCAGATGACATACAGGAGGTACCAGGCCATGAATGCGATCGTCGCCGGGAAGGCGAAACTGCGATATCTGCGGCGCAGCTCCGCAAAGTCGCTTTCCTGAGCGATCGCGTTGTAGACCTCATGATCATGAACGGGAAGTCGGTCAGCCTCTCCCGAGTCATAGACGGGAATGGAGCGGTCAGCCATGAAATACCTCCATCACAGAGTCCTTTACAAGACGGGATACCCATTTGTCTGCCGTGGAAGCGGCGTTTGCGCTGTTTAGCGACTCGTCTGTAGGGTAGCGGTCACGAACGGAGGAAGAGGAGCACTGCCAACACACGGCGGGACTCACTTCCAGTGGCCGGTATGCCCAGCTTGGTAAAGATTGTTGATACGTATTTCTCGGCAGCGCGCTGGGTGATCACCATGGCATCGGCTATGCCAGCGTTGGATGCTCCAGTCGCCATCAGCTCCAACACTTCCCGTTCCCGTGGCGTCAGCGAGTCCAGCGGATCAGAGCTTCGATGCCGTTTCAGCATGGTGGAAACGATCGTGGGATCCAACGCGGATCCTCCATCCGCGACCCGGCGGAGCGCCGCAATGAACTCTTTGACCTCGCTAACGCGGTCCTTGAGTAGGTAGCCGACGCCTTCAGCCGAGTCGGCGAGCAGCTGCATCGCCAGTGCGACTTCGACGTACTGGGAAAGAACGAGTACGCCTATCTCGGGATAGCGCCGTCGGATCGTCAGGGCCGCCTGCATCCCTTCATCGGTATGGGTCGGCGGCAGCCGTATGTCGACGATGACCGCATCGGGCAGGTCCTCTGCTACGCGTGTCAGCAACTCATCGGCTGTGCCGCAGCGAGCCGTGACTTCGATGTCGGCGTCGGTTAGCAACTGTGCGACGCCCTCGCGTAGCAGCACGCTGTCCTCGGCGATGGCTACGCGCACGGCATCTCCGCTCGTACGCGGGTGCCCTTGCCGGCTGAACTCCACACTCGCAGCCGCCCGTTCAGCGCCTCAACACGATCGGCCAGTCCGCGGAGTCCGGTCCCGCGTTCACTGTCTGCGCCACCGATTCCGTCATCGACGATCTCGACAATCAAAGTTTCCTCGCTGACACCCACATTTACGGTGACCCGATTGGCCTGCGCATGCTTTACGGCGTTCGTGAGACCTTCAGAGACGACGTAGTAGGCGGCGACTTCAAGCTGCTCAGGAAGTCGTGGCAGTCCAGCTGTCTTCAGCTGCACCTCGAGCGGCGTGGCGGCCGCCAGTGACTCCAAGGCGACGGCGAGCCCATGCCCGCTGACGACGGCCGGATGCAGGCCGCGAGCTATATCCCGCAGTTCGTCAAGCGACTCGGCCACTTCACTCCGCGCGCGTTTCAGCCGGTCTTGAGTGGCAGGATCATTGTTCGCCTGCTCCGCAAGCCGACCGAGTTCGAGAGCCAGCGCAACCAGCCGCTGTTGTGCCCCGTCGTGGAGGTTTCGTTCCAGGCGGCGACGCTCGTTCTGCTGGGCCTCGACCACCCGGCTGCGAGATCCCTGAAGCTCCTGGAGCCTAGCCCGAAGTTCTGCTTCTAGTCGTCCGTTTTCCAAGGCGATGCCGGCAGCGGCACTGACCGCCTCGACCAGCTCGGGCTCATCGCCGAGCGCGGCGTCGTAGACCAGCGCCGCAATCTGCTCCCCGTTCTGCTTGACAAAGGTGACCCGGTGATCGCTGTCAGGCGCGGGGAGCGCCCTCGGATTGCCGTCTTGATCGGCCCAGCTTCCGTACTGCGGTAGCCAGTAGATCAAGGACAAGGTCGGGTCACGCAGCGCCTGGGCCAAGAGCTCTTCGAGATCTCGTGCCGGATCAGTGCGCAGCTGTACCAGTAGCTCACCGACCCCTGCCTTTGCTAGCCGCGCATCGAGTAATCCGGCAAGGAAGGCGAGTGGGGTCAACCCGGCGGCGGTGAAGGTTGCCAACCGGATGATCTCGAAGCCGGGGAGTTGGAACGTGCCCGCCGTCAGCAGCGCGGCCAGCATTACCAGCGTCAGGCTGAAGCAGTTGATCAAGATCTGAGCAGGTCGCCGCCGCAGCCACCATGGCAGCGATCGCCAGCGCCACCAAAGCAACGCAACGCCAACGAGAGCGAGTGCGCTGAGGGTAAGAAGCTGGACGTTCTGTAACGCTTCGGCCGCGGCTTGCCGCTTGACGACTGTCAGCAGATGGAGATCGTTGAATCCGCCCAGGAGCAAGATCACAATCTGCAGTCCGAGGGCGGCGATATACGCCATGATCACCACAACTCGCTCCGGCCGCCGTCCAGCCAGCCGACCTGAGGGGTAGGCAAGGAACAGATGTAACCAGACAGCCGCTACCAGTAGGTCACAGAGCTGGCCCACGGTGTTCAACAGTGGCTGGCTGGTCCATTGCAAGACGGAGAGCTGGGTGACAAAGCCTGCGAAGATCATCAGCGGCCCAAAGAAGCTATCGGGCCGCCGCCGCCATGCGACGATTCCGGCGAAGATGTATGGCAGTGTCACCCACCAGACGAGCAGCACCCGCACAGCCGGCTGGTAAAGCTCCTCATTTACCGACGCTAGGGCAGCAGTTACGGCGCAGGCTGCCACAGCTGCTACGCCGAGGGCCCACAATAGGGCTGGCCTAGGAGCCGCTCTCTGCCGTTCGGGCAACAACGGGAGAACTGCAGCCATCCAAACCTCTTCTCCCAGTTCACGATAGTGCTGGCGGCTGGCCGAATTACAGGGACCGCAGCGCAATTCACCAGAAAACCGCCTACCGGGTCACTGGCCTGCCGTCTGTCGCACCACCTTCGTCGATGGGAGTTTGTGCTGTGTATCTACCAGGTGAGGAGCTGACATGAAGACCCGCATTGTGCAAAACGAGCCGAACGACCCGGCTTCCGGAGAAGTGTCTGGAACGCCGACAATCCAAGCCGCCGAGGTGAACGGAGCCTTCGCGACCGCTCCGACGAATGGATTTCGAGCTTTCGTACGTCGTCGCGAGTTATTGGTCTTCTTTGTCCTCTCGTACCTGATCGGCTGGTCAGCCCTGCCGTTCGGATCCTTCCTGGCCTTCGCGCCAATCGTGTCGGCGATTGTTGTCGTACTGATCGCCGAGGGCTTGCCGGGCCTAGCTCGGCTGGGTCGGCGCCTCATTCGGTGGCGGGTGAACTGGATCTGGTACGTGGCCGCGATCGGTCTGCCACTGTTGGTCCATGCCGTGGGAATCGGCCTCAACATGGCGGCCGGCGCAACACCCCCGTCACTGACCCAGTTCCAGCCGTGGTACTCGGTGCTCTTGCTGTTCGGCCTCCGGATGGTGAACTTCACCGACGGTCCACTTGGGGAGGAGCCCGCGTGGCGCGGTTTCGCCCAGCCGCGGCTGCAAGCGAAGTGGTCACCCTTGGCGTCGGCCGCCCTCCTCGGTGTGCTGATCACGGGCTGGCACTTGCCACTGGTCTTCATGCCTCAGTTCGATCTTGCTTTCCCCGACATTGCCACGACCGTAGTAGTCACCTTCTGGTACGCCTGGTTGTTCAACCGGACTGGTGGCAGCGTGCTCCTACCGCTGATCGCGCACGTCACCGAGGGCTGTGTCAACACCCAAGCCCTGTGGGCAGCGGGACCCGATGCCGACCGCCTGTCCTGGACCTGGCTGATTGCCTGGGCGCTGCTCGCCATCGCTCTGTTGATCTTCGATCGCAAGTCTTGGCGCACGGCACCGGAGTCGGCAATTGATCGGGTGCCTGGCCGGATCACTTGATCGGATGGGCGACTGCAGGCTGCCTTAGGCCAAAAGTGGTCACGGACGACTCCGATTCCACCGAAACGGATGTCGCCCCTGACCACTTTGCGCAAACAGCAGCACCATTTAGTTGACTCCTAGCTCCTGGCCGGTGGGTTCACCGTTGTCCCAAGCTCAGTGAAGATCGTCAGCTGCACATCGGCCGGTCCCTGCAGCCGAGCATTAAGCGAGTTCCACGGCGTCACAGTCGGCGGTGCTATCAGCTCGGCACCGGCGGAGGTCAACCGATCGGTCACGCCAGCGGAGTCATCCACCTCAAAGGCGACTCGATACTTTCCGCTCACTCTCGTTCGACCGACCTCGACTGTGTCGATCAAGTCGATCTGGGGTCGGTTGGACAACTCCAGCGTTGCCCGACCGGCGCCCAAGATCATCACCTTGGCACCGTGCTCACCGTCATAGGTTTCCTCCAGGACCAGGCCAAGCTCATCGCGGTAAAAGCGCACTGCGTCGTCATAGTCATCAACAGCCACAACCAACCGCATCTGACGTACAGGGCTGCCACCGTCCATCGGCGCCGGCGCGTAACCTGGCTCCCGTTTCTTGATCGCTCTGATCACGGCGTAGGTCACCGGCAGCATGATCACCTCCACCAGCACCTTGTAGATGTAGCCGGCAACGGCGTAGCTGATCAGTCCGCCCCAGGTCGGGAACACTCCGACGAAGGCGATGAAGCAGAACAACAATGTGTCGGCGAATTCGCCCACCACGGTCGAGCCGATGAGCCGCGCCCAGAGATGTCGTTCCTTCGTCCGCTCCTTGATCTTGACCACCACATAGGCGTTGAGGAACTGGCCGGCCAGGTAGCCGGACAGGCTGGCCAGCACGATCCGCGGCACAAACCCGAGTACTGCAACAAAGGCCTCTTGATTCTCATAGCCCGGTCCAGGTGGTGCCGCGCCAACCACAAGGAAGGTCAGGGATGCAAGAGCGCCGAGCGCGAAGCCAACCCAAATGGCCCGCTTCGCCTGGCGAAGCCCATAGACCTCGGCCAGAATGTCGCCGACGATGTAGGTGAGCGGGAAGAGGAATGCGCCACCGTCGGTGAAGATGCCGCCGCCGACGAAGTCAGGCAGCCCATCGACGACTGTGATCGTCTTGGTCGCAGCAATGTTGGAGATCAACAGCAGGCCGCAGAAGACGGCCACGATGACGGCGTACGTACCGCTCGGTGCAGTCGCGAACGACGCGGTGGAAGGTGCCTCCCGCGGCTCGGTGGCGTAAAGCGTGGTCACGCGCAGCGATGTTAGCGATCTTCTGTTGCCCTGTGCAGATCCACACCTGCACTAAGTCGTCATGGCAGGCTGGTCACATGAGCCAGTACTGGAATGAGGTGCCTGAGGAGTCCGAGCAGCTGGACCAGCTCGAGGAACAGCGATCCCTGGTGGACCGCGGCGTTGACGACCCGCTCGATGAGGGCTACTCGCCGCCTGAGCGTTACTCCATGCTGATCCGAGAGGGCGAGCACGAAACGCTTGATGAGCGGCTTGCCGACGAAGTTCCGGAGCCGGATCCGTACGCGCCGCAGGAGGAGGAAGTTCTCGATGACGGCGAGGTCGGTGACGAGCGCGCCGGCCGCCTCGTCGACCCTAATGAGGGTATCGGCCCTGATCTCGAATCCGATCTGGTCGGCAACGACGTGGGCATCGATGGCGGCGCGGCCAGCGCAGAGGAAGCCGCCGTGCACATCGTTCCCGACGAGGAATGAACGACCCGCTCTATCCACCGATCGAGCCGTACGTCACCGGAATGCTCGACGTCGGCGGCGGTCAGCAGATCTACTGGGAGGAGTGCGGCAATCCGTCCGGCAAGCCAGTCGTCTTCCTCCATGGTGGGCCAGGAGGGGCAATCCAGCCCAAGGTACGGCGGCTATTCGACCCGGCTCGCTACCGCATCGTTCTCTTCGATCAGCGCGGCTGTGGCCGGAGCCGTCCGCACGCCAGTGTGTTTGGAGCCGACCTCAGCGCTAATACGACGTGGCATCTTGTTGCGGACATCGAGCGCCTTCGCCAGCACCGCCGCATCGAGCGGTGGCAGGTGTTCGGTGGTTCGTGGGGGAGCGCCCTGGGGTTGGCGTACGCCGAAGAACACCCTGATCGCGTCACCGAGCTGGTCTTGCGCGGCATCTTCACGCTCCGGCGAAGCGAGCTCGATTTCTACTACAACGGTGCTGCTGGACAGCTGTTTCCGGAGCGCTATGAGATGTTTCTGGCTCCGTTGGGTGGCAGATCCTTTGCCGGTGACACGATCTCGGCCTATCACGAGCTGCTGTTCGACCGCGATCCCGCCGTGCACGAGCCCGCCGGAGTAGCCTGGAGCACCTGGGAGGCGGCCACCATCACACTCGAGCAGGATGACGGCCTGATCGCCCGC
>Ga0307409_100000026_pt1 | contig 50903 bp, 43 predicted proteins | sample 322Ometagenome_2_FD_203888 | JGI IMG/M metagenome (GOLD analysis project Ga0307409, IMG submission 203888) | Maize rhizosphere microbial communities from greenhouse at UC Davis, California, United States - 322HYB-O-2 | ecosystem: Host-associated > Plants > Roots > Rhizosphere > Soil | place... | reverse complement strand
GCCAGCCAGGCGCTCGGCCAGAAAAACACCAGCTTCACCCTCTATCTCGCACTCGCCTACGCCAGCCCGCTGATCGCGCTGGGCCCCACGTGCTACATCCTCTGGCACAACCTATGGAACGGATGGCAACTCCACCGCGTCCATCGCACCCAACCCATCGCCAACCACCGATCCCATTTGTCACTTAATAAGTGACAGGTGGGATCGCGACACATCGGGGCTTCTCTCCAAACCAGTTGCCCTAGTCCATCTCAGCCTAATACTTCCGCGCAGCTCATCCGCTTCACCTATGGCATCCTCGCACGTCTGGAAATTTTTCCGCATCGGTGGCCTCGACCAAGCCGCCATCACCACCGGCGCCGATCTCCTCGCTCTTAAAGACCTCGATCAAAAACTGTGGGTTGCCCTGAGCTGCCCGGTCAAAGGCCTTGAGCTCGACGAAAAAACCCTCGCGCGCATCGACACAGACAAGGACGGCCGCATCCGCGTCCCTGAACTGCTTGCCGCCATCGAGTGGGCCGCCCTCCACCTCGACGATCTCGGCGTCCTCTTAAAAAGCCGCGACGCCCTTGCGCTCTCCGCGTTTAAAACCACGACCCCCGAGGGCAAGGCCGCGCTCACCTCGGCCAAGCGTATTCTCGCCAGCCTGGGCAAAGCCGACGCCACCGAGATCTCCCTCGCCGACGCCGCCGACACCGCCCGCCTTTTCGCCGCCACCAAGTTCAACGGCGATGGCGTCATCACGCCCGACTCCGCCTCCGACGACGCGCTCAAGCTGCTCATTGCCGACATCATTGGCACGATCGGCGGCACCCCGGATCGCAGCGGTGGCGCCGGCGTCGATGAAGCCCGCATCGCCACGTTCTACGCCGATCTCGCCGCCTTCTCCAACTGGAGCGACAAGGGCAACTCGCCCGATGTGCTCACGCTCGGCGCCAACACCGCTCCCGCGCTTGCCGCCCTGCAAGCCGTGCGCGCCAAAGTCGACGACTACTTCTCCCGCACCCGTCTCGCCGCGTTTGACGCCCGCGCCCTCGCCGCGCTCAACCGCTCGGAGACCGAATACCTTGCCCTCGCCGCGCAGGATCTCTCGATCACCGCGCAGGAAGTCTCCGGCTTTCCCCTCTCCCGGATTGAAGCCAACAAGCCGCTCGCCCTGCTCGACTCCGTAAACCCGGCCTGGGCCGCCGCCCTCGCGACCTTGAAGGCCGCCGCCATCACCCCGGTCTTCGGCGCCACCAAGACCTCGCTCACCGAGGCGGACTGGACCACCCTCAAGGCCAAGCTCGCCGCCTACGATGCCTGGACCGCCGCCAAGGCGGGCACCTCCGTGGAAAAACTCGGTCTCGATCGCGTCAAAACCCTCCTCGTCGCAAATCAAAAAGACGCGCTCCTCGCTCTCATCGCCCAAGACAAGGCCCTGGACCCCGAATTCGTCGCCATCACGTCCGTCGAAACGCTGCTGCGCTACTCCCGCGACCTCCGCGCGCTGCTCAATAATTTCGTCAACTTCTTCGACTTCTACTCGCCCGACCAACTCGCGATTTTCCAAGCCGGCACGCTCTTTCTCGACAATCGCAGCACCGAGTTCTGCGTCCAGGTCGCCGCGCCCAACCCGCTCGCCGCGATGAGCAAGGCCTACATCGCCTACGTCGATTGCAAACGCGCCGGCGAAGCGCCCATCAAGATCGCCGCCTGCTTCACCCAAGGTGACAGCGACTACCTCTTCGTCGGTCGCAACGGCATCTTCTACGACCGCAAGGGCCGCGACTGGGACGCCACCATCAGCAGCATCGCCGACAACCCGATCAGTATTCGCCAGGCATTCTTATCCCCGTATAAAAAGTTCCTGCGCTTCATCGAGGAACAGGTCGCCAAGCGCGCCGCCGCCGCCGATGCGGAAGCGAACACCAAGCTCGCCAACGCCGCCACGGCCACCGCCAACGCCGACAAGATCAAGCCCGCCCCCGAACCCAAGAAATTCGACGTCGGCGTGGTCGCCGCCCTCGGCGTGGCCCTCGGCGCACTCGGCACGCTCCTCGGCGGATTTATCTCCGGTTTTCTCGGCCTCGGTCTGTGGATGCCCCTCGGCATGCTCGGCATCGTTCTCGCCATATCGGGACCCTCCATGCTCATCGCCTGGCTCAAACTCCGTCAGCGCAACATCGGGCCGATTCTCGAAGGCAACGGCTGGGCGATCAACGGACGCGTGAAGATCAACATCCCGTTTGGCACCAAGCTCACCGAACGCGCCATTCTGCCCACGGGCGCCAAACGCGATCTCACCGACCCCTACGAAGACAAGGAAGCCGCCCGCCAGCGGAAGTTGGTCACCATCCTGTTCATCGTGCTGACGCTCGCCGCGATCTACGTGCGCTGGGACCGCCATGATCGCGGACGTTACTTCTGGCAGTCGCCCAAGCCCGCGGCCGCCTCGGAAACGAGTGCTCCGCAATCCGGCACGTCTCCGACGCCAAGCGCAAAATAACGTCCGGCTCGCGAGACCGGGACGATTACACCACGCGATCCGTCATCGTCTCGCGGCGTTCCTCCGCGAACGCTGCGAAGTTGGCCAGAAAGTGTTTCACCAGCGCCACGTCTTGATCGCTGCGTCCGCCCGCCGTGTGTGGCGTGATGAAACAATTCCGCGCCGTCCATAACGGGCTTGATGGCGGCAACGGCTCTTCGGCAAATACGTCGAGATAAGCCGCACCCAGACGTCCGCTCTCCAACGACTGCATCAATGCGCGTTCGTCCACCGTGGTGCCACGCCCGATGTTGTAGAAACGCGCGCCCGGCTTGCACGCTCCGAGCCGCCGCGCGTTGACGTAGTTGCGCGTCGCCTCGTTGTCCGGCAGCAGATTTACGACATGATCCGCCTCGGCCAGCACCGCCGTCACGCGATCCTCGGCGATGATGTGCACGCCGCGCTCGCTGTGAGTTTTCCTTCGCACCGCGTAGATCTTCATGCCGAACGGCGCGAGCAGCTCCGTCAAGCGGCGCGCAATCGTTCCGTAACCGAGCAACAGCACGGTCTGACCGTTCATCAGCACCGAGCCGGCGCGATGCTCGAAGAACTTCCATTGCTTGTCGCCGAGTTGCTCCGCGTGTGACGCGAGCAACTGACGCCCCAGCGCGAGCATCATCGCCAGCACATGTTGCGCACACGGCTCGGCGAACACCGTCGAGCTGGTCGTGAATGCCGACCCGCGCGCACGAAACGTCTCCAGAAACTCTGGCGTGTCGTAACGCCCATAACCCGCGCTGGTCACGGCAACCCACTTGATGCGCTTACGCCGAAGACAGTCGGTCGCGTCGGGTTGACCGAACACGATATCCGCCTCGGCAAACATCGCGTCACTCGCCCCGGCGACGAGCACCGACGCGGAACGCTTTTCGGCAAAGACCAGCCGATGCTCCGCCAAACCGGCGACCAACAGGTTTTCCGCGGGCGAGGAGAGAGCGGCGTTGCACCAAATGGTAAGTTTCATGAAAAACGGCTAATCGAAGTAGCGCAGGCTTCCAGCCCGCATCCGCCGAAACTCGTTCTCTTACTCGTAATCGTTCTCGTTCTCCTCCGTGCGGAAAACAAACCGAGAACGAGTAAGAGCAAGAGAACGATTACATGAATGATGCGGCAGCGAGCACCGGAAGTTGCCTTGTTCTCACTCGCCTGCTCGCTTGACCGGATGTCTTCGTCCGTAGCCTCCCCCATCCGTGCCCGCCTGCTCACGTTGCTGTGCTATGGCACGATGATGGGCCTCGCCATCGGACTCAACCTGCTGCCGGTTTTCCTCACCACCCTGAGCACCACCTACGGCGGTGCCGACGGCCTTACCGGGGAACAACTCGGCCGTCTCGGCGCGCTCGCCTTCGCCGGGCTTGTCGTCGGCATCGTCATCACCGGGCCGCTTGCCGATCGCTATGGAGCCAAGCCGTTCGCGCAACTGGGCAACGCCCTCATCACCGTGAGCCTCGTCGCGATGGCGTTCGCTCCTGATTACACCTTGCTCGCGTGCTCGGTATTCGCCCTCGGACTCGGCGCCGGCGTGCTCGACATGGTGCTCAGCCCCATCGTGTCCGCACTCAACCCGGAAAAACGCGCGGTCGCGCTCAACTGGCTGCACTCCTTCTACTGTGTCGGCGCGGCCGTCACCGTGCTCGCCGGCTCCCTCGCGCTCGGCGCCGGCTTTGGCTGGCGGGGCTCGTGTCTCATTTTGCTTCCGCTGCCTCTCTTGCTGCTCGCGGCCTTTGCCCCTCTGAAGTTTCCCGAGCTGGCACATGAAAGCGTGCGCACCTCGGTAAGGACATTGCTCGGACACCGCTGGTTTCAGCTGGCCGTCGCCGGCATTTTCCTTGGCGGTGCCACCGAACTCGGCATGGCGCAATGGTTGCCCGCCTATGCGGAAACCTCGCTCGGATTTCCCACGTGGATCAGCGGTGGCTCGCTCTTGTTGTTCTCCGTGGCCATGGCGCTCGGCCGCATGGTCGTCGGGCTCACCGGCCCGAAGTTCGATCCGTTTCGATTGATGGCCTGGAGCTGCGGCACGACGATCGTGCTCTTCCTGCTCGGAGCATTTCTACCGATGCCCACGCTCGCCCTCGCCGCGTGCATCTTCGCGGGATTCACGGGGAGTTGCCTCTGGCCGACCATGCTCGCCGTCACCGCCGATCGTTATCCCACCGGTGGCGCGAGCATGTTCGGCGCGCTGGCCGCGCTTGGCAACGCGGGCGGCATCGTCATGCCGTGGATTGTCGGCTGGATCGCCGACCGCAGCGACCTGCACTGGGGCCTCGCCGTTTCAGCCCTCGCTCCCTTGCTGATGCTCCCTTTGGTGCTGCGCCTCCGTGCCACGTAGGTCGCGAGCTTGCTCGCGCTCAGGATAAACCCCAAACGCGCCAGCCAGCTGGCGGCCTACGCCGCCCGTCGGTGCACGCGTTCGGCGCGAGCATTGATCTGAGCGATCAATTCGGTGTGCTCGATCGCCTCGCGGTCGTCGACGTGCACCAATCCGGAGCCAAAGGGCGGCGCTTCATCGGCCTCATCGGCCCAACGTCCCCACTCATAACCCACCACCGCCGGATGCGCGCACGCCTCGGAAAGCGCACGGCGACCATCGCGCAACATGCGCTCAAGCCGCGTCGGCCCCGAGTGCAATTTAAAGGGGGCCGTGCGGAAGCGCTCGTTCGACACACCAAACGCCGTCAGCAACAGCGGCATGCCCTGCGCCACAGTGTAGAGATTGGCCCGTGAGCCGAAATCCGGCCCGTGACAATGCCACGACACGACATCCACATGCGGATACACACATGCCACCAGCACCGGGTCGCCCGTCGGCTGGGAGAAACGACAGCCCAACACGAGATGATCGGCATCGTGCCGCCTCAGCGCCCCCGCTGTCGCCGTGAAATACCGATGGGCAAACTCGCGCGTGAACCGCTCATTATCGCGCAGATAACCCGCCGCCACCAGCGGACGCTCCGCCACGGTGCGCTGGCGAATGACCTCTTTGTTGGGCAGGTCCACGCGCCATTCCCGCGCCAGCGCGGCAAGATCGCCCGCATGCGGCGCGAGCACGAACTCCCAGGCCGCGTGATACGCGAAGAAGCCCGGCTCCAGGCTCAGGCAAATTTGCAGCAAAGAAGGTCGATCCGCCCGCACCTCGCCCCAACCCAGCGCATCGTCGGTGTAATATCCGATAAAATCCGTGCGCCCCACCCAAGGCGCGACGGCCTCGGTCGCACGCCGTTCGCATGCGCCCAACCAGCCCGGATCAAACACATCGGGCAGATGCACCCCGTGCAGATGAATGACCGGCACGCCCGCGCTTCGAAAATCCGCCACGGCAGTGGAGCAAAAACCCGCCCCGGCCAGCAAGGGTTCGGCCCAAGGCCCCAGCGTATTCACATCCCAGCTACGGAGGCGCTGCTGCGCGACGCGGGAAAAACCCTCGATGTTTTCGTGGCCGTGCCGCTGCTCCACGGCGAGCGCGTAGGCTCCGCGGTGCTCCGGCGGCGGGCCGGCACGGCCATACCGGTTCACCGCCGCGACTGCTTTCATGAAGACAGGCCGATTATGCGGGTCGAGGAGCCACCATTGGCCGGCGAAGGTTTGCCCGACGCGAAAAAAGCCCGCGCGCCCGCGCAGGGATTCGGGCTTGAACGAAGAAATACCAAGGGCTTCCGCACCGCGATTTTTCGCCATGAACACGAACGTTGGCGGCAACATCGCGCAATGGAAAGCACGCAGGCGAGCAAGAGAGGGACGACCTCCGCGTCATCCCGTTTGCAAAAACGGCGTGCCGGGGGTGTCGCCAACGCCGCCCCGCCTCTTCGCCATCTCACCCCGCTACTCCGCCTTCGACTGAATGGTTACTTCTCAGCGACGATCCGGGCGCTTGAGCGTAAAGCGATCCCGGGTCGTCACGTAGTTTTCACCGCCCAACCGGCCCACGGTGTCGAGGAGCGCCGGGTCGATCTTGCCTTCGGCGTTGAGCACCGCGTCGTTCACATGCGCCGCCAAGATGCGGCCGAACACCACGCTGGCCGCGCCTGCGCCCTGCCCAACCGGCACGATGGTGTGCAGCGTGCATTCAAACGCCACCGGCGCCTCCGTCACCCGCGGCGGACGCACGCGCGTCGAGGCGGATGAAACGATCCCGAACGCCTCAAATTCGCTTTCGCCATGAGGCAGGAGCGCGGCGGTGGCGTTCATTTTTTCAGTGAGCGCATGCGGCACGAGGTTCACCACGAATTCGCCCGTGGCCTCGATATTGCGCACCGTGTCTTTTTTGACGCCGCCGCGATTGGCGACCGCCGAAAACATCAACGTGGGCGGATTGCCGGTGATGCCGTTGAAGAACGAAAACGGCGCGAGGTTGGTTTTTCCGTCGGCGGAAATCGTGGACACCCACGCGATCGGCCGGGGAGTGATCGCATCTGCCATCCAGTTATACGCATCGCGCGGTGAGAGCGTCGTGAAATCGATCTGCATGGCCGCCCATCATGGGCAAAACAAAATCCCGCGCGAGTTTCCAAATTCCGAATAAAAGCGGCGCAGGCATTCTAATTTCAGCGCCGTCGACTTCGGCCAATTCCCGCTCGCCCGGCGGGTGTGGTCGCGGCATGTTGGCGGGTTTTATGTCAGTCACCTTGACGTCCGAAGAAGCTCCCTGGAAAGCCGGCCTGCGCAGCGCGCGCGCCAACCTCGTGCCCGGACTGGCACTGCAAGCCTTCGCACTGGCGGTGGTGCTTGGCTATTATCTCCACGGACCGACTCGAGGGTTGCTCACCCAGCTGGCCAATGTGCGCAACGAGACCGGCATGGTTTTCGGGGTGATTTCAACCGGGCTTTTCGGCGGCCTGCTCCCGTTGCTTTATCTGAAGACGGCTCCGGCGACTCGCTCGAGCATAACATGGCGACAGGGATTGGCTCTCACCGCATTCTGGTCCTACAAAGGCATCGAGATCGCCCTCTGGTATGGCTTCCTGGCATGGACCATCGGCGAAGCCGCCGATGCGCGCACCATCGCCATCAAATGCCTGCTGGATCAATTCGCCTATTGTCCGATATGGGCCGTCCCCACCACCGCGATGGTTTATCTTTGGTGCCAAAACAGTTTCGACACCAGCGCGGTCGTCGCCGACTTGCGCGGCCCCCGGTGGTATGCACGCCGCGTTCTTCCCATGCTCTGCGCCAATCTGGGCGTATGGCTCCCGCTCGTGTGCATCATTTACGCGTTGCCGACTCCGCTCCAGCTGCCGCTGCAAAATATCGTGCTGTGCTTCTTCACCCTCATGCTCGCACACATGTCGCACCGCGAGTCCGCGAACCGGCCCGAGGAATAAATGGGGGCACTTTTGCATCTTACGTGGTCCCATGTTAACTCATCCCATGCTCTTCCGCGCCCCCCTGCTCCTGCTGGCCTTCCTCGTCGCGCTCTTCGCCCCCGCCGCGCTCGCGCAGGTTCAAGTCACGCTGGTCGCCGCCGATCAGTCCGTGCAACCCGGACGCGCGGTCACGGTGGCACTGCGGCTCGCTCATGAGGCGCACTGGCACTCCTACTGGATCAATCCCGGCACCGGCTACAAAACCTCGCTCGCGTGGCAACTCCCGCCCGGATGGAAAGCCTCCGCCATCCAATGGCCCACCCCGCAGATCGTCCGCAACACCATCGGCCTGATCACCGGCAATGGTTATGAAGGCGTCATCTACCTGCCCGTGACGCTCACCCCGCCCGACGATCTCAAACCGGGAGACACGGTCACCCTCGCCGCCGAAGCGAAATGGTTGATGTGTTCCGACAGTTGCATACCCGGCCAGACGTCCGTCTCGCTCACATTGCCCATCCGCGCCGCCCCGCCCGCGACCGATACCACACACGGCGCCGCCATCGCCGCCACCATCGCGTCCCTTCCACGTGGTATCCCCGGCCTCGTCGCCCACGCCACCCGTAATGGGAAACGCATTACCCTCCGCCTCGCTGAAACCACGGTCGATGGTGCCCGCGCCCCCAAGCCAAAAAACCCACGGTTCTTCTCCACCGACAAGACCGTTCAGTTCGATGAACCCCAAGTTGTGCGCACCCCTGGCGCGGGCGAACTCCTCGTTATCGACCTGCCCGTTTCCCCACACCTGACCGCGATCCCCACGCGACTCACCGGTGTGTTGCGCACCGAGAACAGCTGGACAACCGACGGCGCGCCCCTCCCCGGCCTCCTCATCGATGTGCCCATCGAGGAAGGCCCGCCCGTTCCCACCGTTTCCGAACTCTCAACTTTCAACTCTCAGCCCTCAACGCCCTCCCTCGGCATCACTCGAGCCACTCCCGAGGGCACCGTCGCGGTCGACAGCCTCGCCGGCACGCTCGCCCTCGCGTTCATAGGTGGCCTCATCCTCAACCTGATGCCCTGCGTCTTCCCGGTGCTCGGCATCAAGATCCTCGGTTTCGTCAAACAAGCCGGCGCCGATCGCCGCAAAGTCACCCTCCACGGCCTCGCCTTCGCGATCGGCGTGTTGCTCTCGTTCTGGGCACTCGCCGGCGTGCTCGCCGCCCTCCGCGCCGGAGGCGGACAACTCGGCTGGGGCTTTCAACTCCAGTCACCCGGCTTCGTGTTCACGCTCTCGGCTGTGATGCTGGTCTTCGCCCTCAGCCTGAGCGGCGTGTTTGAGTTTGGACTGCGCGCTACCGGCGTGGGTGCCGGCCTGCAAGCGAAGGAAGGATTCACCGGCTCCTTCTTCACCGGCGTGCTCGCCACCGTGGTCGCGACTCCGTGCAGCGCGCCGTTCCTCGCCCCCGCGCTCGGCGCCGCGCTCGCGTTGCCCACGCTGGAATCCTTCGCCGTGTTTACCGCCATCGCGCTCGGACTCGCCCTGCCCTACCTGCTGCTCTCGATGTTCCCGCAAGCCGTGAAGGCCCTGCCCCGTCCGGGCGCGTGGATGGAAACGTTCAAAAAAGCCATGGCCTTCCCGTTGTATGCCACGGTCGGCTTCCTCGTGTGGGTCCTCGCCGGCCAGCTCAAGTCCAACGACACCGCCCTCCTCTCCGTGCTCCTCGGCCTGACCGTGATCGCCCTCGGTGCGTGGCTCTACGGACGCTACGCGACCTTCGGCGGAAAACCCGCCCGCGTCCGCTTCGGCATCATCGGCGGAATCACGTTGCTCTCCCTGGGCGCGTGGCTCGGCTGGCCGCGCCCGCCTGCGCCGACAGAGATCACCTGGCAACCCTGGAGTGCCGAAGCGATGGCCAAAGCGGTTGCGGACGGCAAACCGGTCTACGTCGATTTCACCGCCCGCTGGTGTTTCACCTGCCAGACCAACAAAAAAATCGTCTTCAGCTCCACCGAAGTCCTCAGAACGTTCCGCGAAAAACAAGTCGTCACCCTCCGCGCCGACTGGACCGACGAAGACCCGCTCATCACCGCCGAGCTCGCCAAGTGGAACCGCAGCGCCGTGCCATTCAACCTCATCTACCTCCCCGGCAAACCCGACCCGATCATCCTCCCCGAGCTGCTGACGCCGGGGATCGTTTTGGAGGCCATCAACCGGGTGCCTTAAACACTCCGAAAATCGGGACGGAGCGTGTCAGAAAAATTGGGGCAGAAAAATTGAACGGATTGGGAGTTCGAATTTTTCTGACTCCCTGCCTGCCCTCCGTTGTAGGAGCGAGCTTGCCCTCGATGATCGAGAGCAAACAGACCGCCGATGCAAAAGGCATATGCGAACAACGCCTTAAATCCGGATCGCTTTCTTAACGGCGCGCAGTGCATCCCGGAGCTTACGCGCGTCCGCACTCTCCTGCACCTCAGCCTCCAAACGCTCGAATGCGGGATGTGTCAAAATAGGACTTTCCACGGAGGGACTGTTACCGGAATCATCGGCCGCATCCTTAAGCGCGCCTGCGAAGCCGGCGACCAGGCGGTTCATGCGCTCGACTGCCGCGCGCAAAGCGACTTCGTTGCGCCCCGGCCAATAGCCGCCCTCGTCCTCGATCTGCACCTCAAGACCGAGTGTTTGTCCGGCAAGGGCGAGATCGACCGCCGCGGCATGACAGCGACGAAATACCTTCGCCGCGCGTCCTGCCGGCACCGTGATTCCCGATGCTCCCCGAGCCTATTTGTCACTTAATAGGTGACAAATAGGTTCGGGCCTTAATCCGGGCTAAAGACCCCGACCTGCTTAAGGTTTGCGAGTCTCCAGACTTGAGGTGCAAATCAACCACCTCGTGCAATGAAACCCCTCCCCCTTCTGCTCGTTGCCTCGCTTGTCGCCAACGCCGCGTTTGTCGCCACCCAAGTGATGCGCACCTCATCGACCCACACGCAGGCTGGCGCCCCGACCGCTTCGTCCGCCTCCGGCTCGATCTCGTCCACCGCGAAACTCAAATCCACCGGCGACACCCGCGCCGACATCGTCACCGCACTGAAGGCCAACAACCCCGAGGCCCTTCGCGACCTGCTACGCGAAGCCGGCATTCCCGACGAAACCGTGCGCGCCATGGTCGGTTCCCTCATCTGGGATCGATATCGTGAACGCATGAAGGCCCTCCAGCCCAAGCCCGACGAGACCAAACCTTGGTGGAAAAACGACCAGAACTGGTATGGCAACATGACCCGCGAACAGCGCGCCGAGCAGCGTCGTATCCAGCGTGAAGCCAATGACGAAAGCCTCCGTGTCCTCGGCAAGAGCAAGGACGCCAACTACTGGGGATGGCAGGACACGCGCCTCAGTTTTCTTCCCGAGGAAAAGCGCAAGGACCTCCAAGAAATCGAACAAGATTACCAGGACCTGATCAACGAGGTGCAGCAGGAGATGCAGGGATTCTCCCTTCCTTCCGACGCCGAAAAAATCCGCTTCCTCCAAGAGGAGAAAAAGCGCGACCTCGCCGCCATTCTCACCCCGGCGGAACTCGCCGACTACGATCTGCGCATGTCCAACACCGCCCAGCAACTTCGCTGGAAAATGACCCGCTTCGACGGCTCCGAGGAGGAATACCGGAAGGTCTTCGCACTCCAGCAGGCCTTCGACGCCAGCCAGCAGACCGACGCCTACGGCAACCCCGTCAATCAGGGACCCGACGATTGGAAAAAGCGCCAGGAAGCCGAAAAACAACTCGCCACCCAAATCAAGGAAGCCCTCGGAGCCGAACGTTACACCGAATACGTGCGCTCGCAGAATCACGAGTATCAACAGCTCACTTCGGCAACCAAGCGCCTCTCCCTCCCGCCGCAAACCGCCGCCCAGGTCTTCAACCTGCGCTACGAAATCGCCGAAGAATCCAAGCGCATCGCCGACAACGCCAACCTCGGAACCGACCAGAAAAAACAAGCCCTCGCCGACCTTGCCAAACAGACCCGTGAACAAGTCCGCACCAGCTTGGGGGCGGAGGCGTCCGAGATTTATCTCAAGAACGGCATGAACTGGCTCAACGTCGTGGAGCAGGGACAAATCATCACCTTTTCCGAAACGGGAAATTACAACGGCTCACGTTCTCTGCCTCGCGAGCCAAAGAAACCCGCCGTCAAACCGTAAGCCTACCGCCTGTTATCTATTATACGCCCCCCGTGAAAGCGCTTCCCCTGCTGCTCGCCGCGTCCCTCGTTGCCAACGCCGCGCTCGTCACCGTGGTCACCGTTCGCGACTCCGCCTCCTCGACGGATGCCGATCTCCTTCCCTCATCGCCGGCCGCCACCAACACCTCCAAACCGCGCTCCTCCTCGGCCAATAAAGGCGACCTTGTCCTCCCGCCCGAACTGGTTGCCGCGCTTAACTCCAACGATCCCGAATCCCTCCGCGATCTCCTGCGCGCCGCCGGCATTTCCGACGAGATGATGCGAAGTCTCGTCCAGATGCAGATCTGGAAAAAATACGAAGCCCGCTTCAAGGCCCTCAACCCCCAGATGAATTCCGACCCCAGTAAACCGTGGTGGAAGGATGACCGGAGTCAGCAAAGCCGCTGGGGCGGGATGACCAAGGCCCAGCGTGAAGAGTCCAAGCGGCTCCAGCGCGAGATCCGGGACGAAACCGTGCGCCTCCTCGGCCCCGATGCCACTCGCAACTCATGGCAGGACCAGCGCCTCTCCTTCCTGCCCGCCGAAAAACGGCAGGCCTTGCAGGACATCCAGCAAGATTATCAGGAGCTTATCAACGAGGTGAACCAGGACTCCCAGGGATTCCGGCTCGCCTCGGACTCGGAAAAAATTCGTTTTCTTCAAGAGGAGCAGAAGCGCGACATCGAAGCCCTCATGACGCCCGAGGAACGGCAGGCCTACGAACTGCGCATGTCCAACACCGCTCAACAGCTCCGCTGGAAAATGACGCAGTATGACACCACCGAGCAGGAATACCTCGCGATCTTCCCCCTCCAGAAAGCCTTCGACGAAAAATACAATCCTCAGCGAAACGATCCCTACGCCGAGCACGTCGAACGGGATCAAAACTTCTGGAAAGAAAAACAGGCGGCCGAAAAACAGCTTCAAGAGCAAATCATAGCCATCATCGGCGAACAGCGCTACGCCGACTCGCTGCGCCTTCAGGAAAACGACTGGACCCAGCTCGAAGCCGCCACCCGCCGGCTGGAACTCCCCGCCGACACGCCCGCGCGCCTCTATGCCTTGCGCGACACCACGGCCTCGGCCGTGAAGCAGATCGCCGACAATGCAAACCTCTCGAACGAGCAGAAAAAAGCCGCCCTCGGCGTCCTCGCCACCAACACCCGCGAACAAGTTCGCGCCAGCCTCGGTTTTGAAGGCGCCGAAGCTTACTTCAAAAACAATGGCATGAGCTGGCTCAAGGAACTCGAGCGGGGCAACACCATCTCCTTCAGAAAAGACTCCACCGGCTGGGACACCAAGTCGCTGCCCAAGGACCCCAAGAAGCCCGCGGCCAAATAAGCGGAGCATCTTCCTCGTCCCTTGAAGCGTCCCACGTTCGCGACCCCTTGAGTCCTGCGGCCATCCCATACCGAAGTCTTCCATCATCGCTCCGGTAGCCGAACATCAGGAGCTCGGTTGAGTTGCCCCCGCCAATAACCACGCCCTCTTCGCCAAGAAACGCACGGTCGCGCCCCTTGCGTTAGCTTAGAGTCACCGGTGCCATGAGCACCGCCTCACGTTCAATTTTGTTGTCGATCTGTGTCGCCGCCACCCTCCGCGCCGACACCACGCCGCCACCCGCGTGGGCCGTCCGCCCGACCGTCGCCGCGCGCGTGGGCTACGATGACAACGTGTTTCTGCAAGATCGCTCCACGACTCTTCCGGGGTTTGTGAACGCCGTGCCCGACCGTGCCGCGTCGTGGGTTGCCCGCGCTTCGGTCGCGCTCGAAGCGACCTGGCGCGCGTCGCCGGCCTGCCAAATCGACGCCGGCTACTCGCCCGAGAGGGTGCGCTACGAAGCCTTCGATTCGGAAGATCACGACAACCACCGCTTCGATCTCAGCCTGCGCGGACGCGAGGGCGCGTGGAGTCACCAGCTCAAAGCAGGACTCCTCTTCGTTGACGGTGCGGAAAATTCCCCGATCTACGGCCATGCCGGCGGCGGCCCCGCCATTGGTGGCGCCGGCGTGCGCGCCCGCCGTGATCAGGCCACCTCCAAGCTCGGCGGACAACTCACACGCACCTTCAGCGGCGGCTTCATGCGCGCCGTGGGTGACCTCTACGCGAATGATTTCGACGTGCGCCACGCCAATACCGCCACCACGCCGGGTTACGCAAACTACGTGGATCGCTCCGAGTGGTCGGCGGGCGTCGAAGCCGGCCATTACGTGCGCAAGGATTTTGCCATCGTGGCCAGCGTGCGCGGAGGAGAGCAGCGCCAAGCCAATCTTCTCGGCGTGTCCAACAACTACTCGAATACGCTCACCCGTTTTCTCATCGGCGTCGAAGGCAAGCCGCGCTCCGATTTGATCCTGCGCGTCCTCGGCGGACCCGACGTGCGCCATTACGGCAACGCCGTCGCCGCCGGCTTCGATCGCAACCAGAGCGCGCGCTATGTCGAAGCCTCCGCAACCTGGACACCCCGCGCTACCGACACGGTTGCGTTCACCGGAAAAGACTACCTGTGGCTTTCCTCCGGTGGACGCGCCGCCTACCAGCACACGACCGCGAACATTCGCTGGCAGCATACGTTCAGCCCAAGCTGGAGCGTGGCGCTCACCTCCGAGGTGCAGGTCGGCGACAGCCGCGATTACCTGCCCGCCGCCACGGAACGTCTCGATTGGATATACCTGGGCACGCTCGGCCTCACCCGCTCGTTCGGACCCAAAACGAAACTCGATCTCGAACTCACTCGCGAGTGGAGCGACTCCGGCATCACCGCCAAGCCCGGCCGGGAATACACCCACTGGCTGGCCTCCATCGGCGTGCGACGCACGTTTTAGAATGCGTCGCGGGTTTAAGTCCCGCCCGTGGATTCGGAACAGGGGCGAGACGCCGTGCCACGTTGTTGCGGCCACCTACCCCTTCATGCCCAAGCCCAATTTGTCACTTAATAAGTTACAAATGGGCTTGGGCGTGAAGTCGTGAGCCGGGGACTCCGTCGGGCGCGATTCGCTTTGCGCGTAAGTCCGGTCAACGGTTTCCACGATGACCACGCGCCCCCGACGCCTCTTCGTAGCCCTCCTGCCGACCGAGCCGGTGCGGGCGGCGCTCACCGCCCTGATGGGCGACATCGCGCGCGCCCGCTGGACACCCACGGATCAGCTGCACATCACGTTGCGCTTCATCGGTGACGTATCCGAAACTTCGCGACAGCACATCGAGGACGCCTTGGACCGCGTTCGCGTGCAGCCTTTCTTTCTCGGCTTGGAAGACACGGGCCGCTTCCCTCCGCGCGGGCATCCCGCGGTCGCCTGGGCGGGCGTCGCCGGTCACCCGCACTTGCATCAGCTTCGCCAACAAGTGGACGACCGACTGCTCGCGACGGGAGTGCCCTTCGAACTGCGGCCTTTCGTCCCTCACTTCACCTTGGCACGCACAGGCGAAGCCTCGGTCGGAGCCGTCGAGCAGTGGATGAAGCAACATCGCGAGTTCGCCGGCCCGGTCTGGCGCGTGGATGCGTTTCATCTCATGGCCAGCGATCTTCAGCCCGAGGGCGCCGTGCACCGGGTGCTCAAGACCTTCGCGTTGACACAATCGCCTGCCTAAAAATTCAGCTGCACACCGAGCTGGCGCAAGGCGTTCAACACAAACTGCACCGCCACCGCCGCGAGCAGCAGCCCCATCAGGCGAGCGGTCAACTTGAGGAGCAGCGGATTGATGCGATGCGCGCTGAGCGCCGCAAAACGCAGGATCAGATAACCCGAGAAACACACCAAGCCGATGCAGACCAGCAGCGCGGCATGCTGCGCCCAGCCTTGCGCCTGACCACGCAGGATCAACACGGCGGAGATGGCTCCCGGCCCCGCCAGCATCGGCACGCCCAAGGGCGTGATCGCGATGTCATCCTTGGCCGCGCCCGCCTCCACCTCCTCGGTGGTTTCACGCGCGGCGGTGCGTTTCGCATACAACATATCGAGCGCGATGAGAAAAAGGAGCACGCTGCCCGCGATCTGGAACGCCGGCAGAGTGACGCCGAGCAACTTGAAAATCCACTGCCCGGTCAGGACGAACAGAACCATCACGCCCGCCGCCACCGTGGAGGCCAGCCTGGCCATGCGAATCCGAGCCTCGCGTGAATCCCTGGCCGTCATCGCCACAAACGCCGGCACCAACGCAATCGGGTCCATGATCGCGAACAGCGAACCAAACGCCAGCAGGGCATATTCGATCAGGCTCATTTGACTCCCTCAGAATGCCCCCGCCCGGCCCTCCTGCCAAGCGGTTCCCATGCATCCGGAATTTTCCTGAAATGCACCGTGTTTTTATTCGCCGATTCAGGCACCACGCGCCCGTCCTCTGGTCGATGCACGGAATGTCCCTCAAGCTTCGTGATACGCTTCAACTCAACAGCGGACGCCACATTCCTTTGCTCGGCTTCGGCACATGGAAACTCAATGACGGCCAAGAGGTGAAAGACTCGGTGACCACCGCGCTCAAGGTCGGTTACCGCCACATCGACACCGCGGCGATCTATGAGAACGAACGCGGCGTCGGCGAAGCCATCCGTGACAGCGGACTGCCCCGCAGCCAGGTGTTCGTGACCACGAAAATCTGGAACGACGCCATCCGCCAAGGTCGCGCCGCCGTCATCGAAGCGTGCCACGAATCCATCGAACGCCTCGGCCTGGACTATGTTGACCTCCTGCTGCTCCACTGGCCCATCGTCGGCAAAGACCGCGAAGCGTGGAAGGCGCTCGAGCAACTTTATCACGAGGGCAAGGCGCGCTCGATCGGCGTGAGCAATTACCTCTCACACCACCTCGACGCGTTGCTGAAATCCGGCGTCTCGGTGCGCCCGATGGTGAACCAAATCGAGTTCCATCCCTATCTTCTCCAACCCGCGCTCGCCGCCGCGTGCCGGAAACAAGGCATCGTGCGCGCGGCCTGGTCGCCGCTTATGCAGGGCAAGGTCAACGACGTTCCGGAGATCGTCGAGATCGCCCGGCAGCACGGAAAAACGCCCGCGCAGATCGTGCTGCATTGGGACCTGCAGCACCAGGTCGTGACGCTTCCGCGCTCGAGCAATCCCCGGCGCATCGCGGAAAATGCCGCGCTTTTCGATTTTGAGCTCAGCCCCGCCGACATCGCCGTGCTCGACCAACTTGATCGCCGTCAACGCTTCGGCCCCGACCCAGAGCATTTCGATTTTTGAAGGGCTCCCTAATTCTACTTTGGTAAATTGAGGACACGTTTCGTTTTTCCGAAGGTAGGCAGCCTGCTTGCAGGCGCGGTTCGGAGCGCGAGCAAGCTCGCGGCCTACGGGGATAAACCAAATTTACCGAAGTAGAACTAAACCCGTTGGGAAAACTCAACCCCGTGGCCCCACGCGGTGATTTTCCCATCACCGTGACCGGCCGCCAACCGCAAGACGCCTCCAGACTTTGTGGGTAGATTAATCCATGGGCATCGAAACCATTCTCTTCGTTTTCGGATTGATCATAGTCATCGCGATCTACGTCGCGGTGAAAAAATCAAAAGGCCTGAAATAGAGCCAACGCGGGCACCTCGCTCCATTTATTTGCGAATGAACGGGCCGCATTGAGCCCGAAACGCGAATCACACATTTCCGCGCTCGTTAAATTGGCGTTAAAAAGTCTATATACGCGGCAGGTTACCCCATGCCTGCCGCTTCTTACTCCCATGCTCGTGTCCTGATCGCCGATGAGTCCGTCGCTGGGCGCGGTGTGTTGGTCATCCTTCTCGAAAACGCCGGCTTCGATGTGATCAGCGTCAATGACGGTCACCAAGCCATGGCAGCTCTGCGAGCCCACGCCTTCGAGGTCGCCGTTCTCGATCACGAGATGCCCAACCTCGACGACCTCGGGGCCATCGCCGAGCTGCGCGAAACATTGCCCAACCTGCCGGTGATCGTCTGCGCCGACACCCTCACTCCGGAGCAAGCGGCGCGCTACCGCGCACTGGGCATCGATCTGCTCACCAAGCCCGTCGATCCGCACACCCTTCGTAATAAAATCACCGGACTGCTCACGCCCTCGCTAACACCGGTGGCCGGCATGAGCGCGGCGCCGTTCCGCGATCTGCACACCACTCCCGGCACCCCGGTGCCGAGCCCGTTGGCGTGCGGACTTTCGCGTTTCTCCTGGGAATTAAAGACCGAGCTGACGCGTCTGCGCGATTTTCGCTCGGTCGCCATCCTTGAAGGCCGCCTGGGGTCCGGTCGCTTTGAACTCGCCATGAGCCTCGCTCCGGCGGTGAACGCGCACAAGTTCGTCTGCCACGCCGACGACCTCGATGCCGCCCACCTCGATCTGCTGTTCAAGCCAATCGCGGCCGATATCATTCCCGTGTTTTTGGTCGTGCTCGAAGCCCACCTGCTCGATGCCACCCGCCAGATATTCCTTTCCGATCTCGTGAGCGGTCGCTTGCCGAACTACCCGTCGATCACCAAACGCCTGCGTCTTGTGCTTTGCACGCAGACTTCGCTCTGCGAGCTGCATTTCAACGAGCTGCTGCTCATGCGCGCGGTCACCTCGACGTTCCAGATTCCTGATTTCAAGGACCGCTGGATGGATTGGACCGAGATTGCCCGGGCCATTCTGCGGCGGATTGGCGCGGGTCGCAGCACATTCGATCCCGAATCCCTCAAATGGATCAAATGCCAGACGTGGAAAGGCGACTACATGCAGCTCCACCGCACGATCGAGCTCGCCCGCCGGCATGCCGGAGTGAGCTCGGTGCTGACCACCGCCCACCTCGAAACCGCGATCGCCGCCGAGCCCGCCTGCAACGAACCCCTCTTCCACGACCTGCTGTTCCACGTGCACTCCACGGCGAAAGCGTGAAACGAGCGACGGCAGCCGGCAAAAGCGAAGCGCACAAACTCTTTGCCAAATCTGGCGGACTGGCCGCTGATGCCCGCTCGTCTTTTATTCCCTCACCGCGCCATGCCTCCTCATATTCTTGTCATCGATGATTCCAAAGCCGTGCGGCTGATCATCAAAAAAGTCCTCACGCCCTATGCTTGTGTCGTGAACGAGGCGACCAACGGCTTCACCGGTCTCTTCGCAATGGAGCGCACGTTGCCCGATCTGCTGATGATCGATGTCGCGATGCCCACGATGGATGGCGTGGAAATGCTCACGATGCTGAAGTCCAATCCTCAGCTGAGCGGCATTCCGGTGATCATGCTAACGTCTTCAACCGATCACAAAGTGCTTCCGCGCATCACCGAGCTGGGCGTGGACGCGATGCTCAAAAAACCGTTCACCGAAGCCGTCGCCCTCGAGACGATCCGCGGAGTCATCAAGCTCAAGCCCGCAAAGAAGGACGCCTAAAAGGAGTTCTTTTGCAGGGGGCGTTACAAGCAACTCCCCCTCCGAGGCACTACGCCTTTGGCTTGGATTCCTCGAATGTCGCCAGCCCGCCGCGCGTCCGCACCGGATGCACCAGCGGCAGCACCGGGTTCACCGGCTCGCCAAACACGGGCCAACCCCGCTGATCCCAGGTGAACGGCTGGGCCCGCACTTCACGGTCATGCCAGCCATCGCGGCGCAGGTTTTTGGCGTGATACACCAGCCAGTCTTCCTGGCCATCGGCCGACGAAACAAAGCTGCAATGCCCCACGCCATAGGCGAATTGGTTTCGAGCGAAGACCTGCCCCGCCGGCGTCCATGATTTCGCATCGAGCGGATCAGCCCCGTCGAGCACCAGCATGCCCAGGCAATAATCGGCCGTCCACGAGCCGCTCGCCGAATAAACGACAAACGTGCGTCCGTTCCGCTGCAACACCTGGGGCCCTTCGCAAATATCCATCGCACGACGCTCCCACGCTTGGTCGGGCTGCTTGATCAACACGCGGGCGCCGGCGAGTTCCGTCGGGCTCTTCATCGGCGCGATATAAAGATTCTGCCGGCCGTTTTTTTTGCCCGGCCAGCCTGACCAGATGAAGTAACGCTTCCCGTCGTTAAGCGTGAGCACCGTGCCGTCGATGGCCCAGCCGTCGGTTTCCAGCACGCTGGCGAGACGATAGGGGCCCGCCAAATCATCCGTCTCGGCGACCAGCACGCCCATGCGATGGCGGTCGTTGTCGCCATCGTCGGCGGCGAAATAGATGTAGGCTTTCCCGTCGAGGATGTGCAGTTCCGGCGCCCAGATGTGATGCGACACCGGCCCGCGTTTGGCAGGCGCCCATATCCTGCGGCGAGATGTCTGCCCGAGTGCGGCGAAGTCGCCGGCCACGCGCAGGAAAATGCCTTCTTCGCTCGATTCGCAATAATAGTATTTGCCGTTGTGATACGTGATCTGCGGGTCCTGCGCAGGCGGACGCAGCAACGGATTGGTAAACGCAATCGGCGGGGCGGACGCGGGCGACGCCACCGCGGCCGCCTCGGCGGAGGCCGAGGTCGCGATCCCCATCGCGACCAATAACAGGAGAGAAAGCCGCCGGCGGGTGCCGGAACGAGCGGGGCTGCGGAGTTGTGGGGACGGGGAACCGGCGGCTTTTCTCATGCCGCCCAGTGTGCCTTTTTGAGCGGCCAAGATTTATCCGCATCAGTCTGATACACACGTCAGCGCGCGGGCGGCGGCCCTGTCGGTGTCCGTCCGACATGTGTGCCGAAGGGCCGAGATCGCCCGTGAACGGGCTCCTACCTCGCAGAACCTGCCAGCAGCGCGTAAATCAACACCGCCCCCGCCACCGATACGTTGAGCGACTCGACTCGGCCGCTGCCAGGGATCGTCACCAGGCGCGTGCAGGCCTTCTCCACCTCGGGCGCGAGGCCGTGTTCTTCATTGCCCAACACCAGAGCCACCGGACGCGCCGGTCCGGCAAGCGCGATGGGTTTACCCCCACGAGCCGCCGCACCCGCCACGTCGTAACCGGCGACGGCGAGCTCGCGCATGAGCTTGGCCAGATCCGGCGTCCGCCAGACCTCCACTTGCTCAAGACCGCCCTCCGACACGCGAAACGCCGCTTCACCCGGCAGCGCCGCCTGAGAATGCGCGGGGATCACAATATGCTCCACGCCAAAAAACGCCGCCGTGCGCGCGATCGCGCCGAGGTTGTGCGCGTTGCCGATGCGGTCGAGCAACACGAGCGGCGTGCGCTTGGCCGCCCAGTTCGCCACGACACGCGCATCCGGCGCGCGCAACTTCGGCGCTTCGATCACCGCGACGATACCGCCATGGTGGATGCTGCCAGCGATTTTTTCCAACTCTGCCGGAGGCACGCATCGATAGACCTTCCGCGCGGCGGCGAGCGCCTTGCAGATCACGCCGACCTTGCGCCCGGTCGCCTCGTCAAAAAACAACCGCTTGATCGACGCCGGATCCTTATCGAAGCGCGAGCGCACCGCGACGAGCCCACACAGGTTTAGCTCCTTGGGATTGCCGCTCATGGGATGAAAAAGACCACGGAGTTTTCGCCACAAAAATCACAAAAGATACAAAACCGATCCACGCTCCGTAATTTTGCGTTTTTTGTGCTTTTTGTGGCCATTAACTCCGACTTCAAGGCGCTCATGCGCGCACCTCGCCAACGATGGTGAACTCCTCGCGGTCGTGATACAGGTGCCGCACACGGATATTCGTGGCGCAACGCGAAAACACCGACTCCGGAGCCCGCACCTGCCGGAGCAATGCCAACGGATCGACGCGCCCGAATTTCAGGATCACCACGAAACGCCGGCACCACTTATTCTCCAACCACGGCGTGATGAGATTTTCGACGACATGGTGCGGCTCCTCAACCAGGTCGCAGAACATCCAGTCGAAAACCTGGTCCGGCGCCGGGCGGAACGTAAAGGCGTCCTCCATGCGGTGCTCGATCTTGTAGTTGTTATACGCGCCGCCCTTGAGCGGACCGTTGTCCACCGCGACAATCTTCGCGCCGCGCTTGGATGCGCTGTAACTCCAGCCACCCGGGGCGGCGCCGAGGTCGGCGACGGTTTCCTCAAACGCCGGTTCGCGGCCCAGGACGATGTAGGCTTCCTCGATTTTCAGATAGGATCGCGACGGCGCCTGCTCGTCGTCGGCCATGCGGCGTTGTCCGCCGAAGATCGCCTCGCGGGAGACAAACGCACGTTTGAAATCCACGAAAAACACATACAGCCCGCGCAACCGGGCGACGCCGCGCGGTTTGTCGGCAACCGCGAGCCGGGCGACGCGGCCCATGCGTTTTTTAAGGTTTTCATGCACCATCTTTTCGACGCCCTTCACGCGACGACCGAGTCCGTCGAGTTCGGCGGCCTCTTCAAAAAGACACGGCCACTCGCCTTCAAAGCGCTCGGTTTTGGCGGTGGTTAAAAACTGTTCCGTCACCTTGGCCGCGAGAGCGTTCACCGAGTCCGCCGTGATCTCGACAGGATCGAGCAGCGTCATCTGAGGAAAGCACAGATCGGGCAGCTCGCCGGCGGCTTTTCCCTCGGCGCGCACCCACCCGGCGCCCTGCTCAACCGGCGTGTAGCCATGCGCGCTGAGCTCGCCGGCGAGCAGGTCCACAAATCCGGGTTGGCAGGTAAAAATCATTGAGGCGGCAGAGTGCCGCCCGCCCTCCGGCCCGGCGAGGATTTTTCGGCAACGCAGGCTCCTTGCTTTCAGCGAGCGTGGCTTTTTTGTGCCTACGGCAGCTCGCACGCGCCGCCGGCGCAGGCGACGATGTCCTTCAAGCTCGTCTCATCGGTGTGTTCGCGGAGCTTGGTGTAATCGACGGGGCGCGGGCGCAGCGCGTTCCACCGCGCGATGTCGGCATCCGTCATGACTTCCTCGCGCGGAGCCTGCGAGTAGGCCTTGTCGCCCGCATCCTGAAGCAGTGAAACGCCGGTGAACAGCGCGCGGTTCGCCCAGATAAAATCCGCCACCGCATCCCACTCGTCCGGGCGCACCGTGCAGGTATTCGATACATTATGATGCAGACCGGCGCTGCGCGATTCGGGATCGCCACCGGGAATCACCCACGATTGCTGCACCAACATGACAAGTTGGAGAAACTGAAGCGCGTTGAGATCCTTGCGCAGGATCGCCCCGTCGGCAGCCGATACCGGGAACGTGATCACGTCGTCGGTGTGCGGACTGTAAACCGACGATTCGGTCATCTGCGGGTTGATCGTCTTGAAAAACGAGTAGATCGGCTCCTTGCGGTTGGCCTGCACGCGGCGGAAATAATGCCGCGCGTGATGCGGATGGATTCCCGACGCCGCATCGAGCAGCAGCGACGCGGTGCCCTCGGGCTTGCAGGTGGTGATCTTCGCGGCGGGCTTGATGCCGAGTGCCTCGGCGACGAAACGGTTGGTCGCGCGGCAAAGGTTGGCGCCCTTGCGCAGAATCTCGGGGTCGAAGAGGACGTTCGGGTTGTCCATAAACCCGCAGATGGACACGCCGAGCAGCGCGTCGTGTTCGTTGATAAGCCGTGTCACCGGCCCGAGGTAGGGCATGTCGGTGTAGGCGGCCTGAAGCGTGCCGATGGTCGTCGCCGCGATGCATGCCTCGTAAAAACGCTCGGGCGTGGTCGCGGCTCGTCCGTTGATCGTGGTGAGATTGCAATGTTGGAAACCGGACAGCCGCGCGGTGCCGGGCAGGTCGCCCTTGTAACCCCAGGCAAAAAGCTTCGAAAGTTCTTCGCCCGAAAGTTCCCAATCAATGACCGGCAGGAGATTGATTTCGGCGCACGGATTGCAACCCGCCTCGGGATGATCGCAGAAGAAAAAGCCCGGCTCGCCGAATTCTTTCTGCGCCTTGAAGAGGCGGCGGAAGTGCTCGGCGTTGCGATCGTCGCGGGCGAGCACGGCGGAATTGTTGGAGGCGGAGCGCTGGGGGTTCGTCTCGAACCAGTTGCCCGTCTTCGCGTCCATCATCTCTTCGTCGTCCGGCGAGAAGAGGCAAATCGTGGCCGAGCGACGGATGCCGCCCGCGAGCACGGCCTTCGCCGTGAACATGTTGATGTCGTAAACTTCGATCGGACGCAGGGAACGACCCGTCGCGCCGTCCAGGATCGCCTCGATGCGGATGAGCGCCTGCTTGAGCGGGAGGTGGCCGGGCGCCTTGCCCCCGGAGGTGCGCAGATGCGCGCCACGCGGACGAATCGCGGCGAAATTGAATTCGATTTTTTTGCCTTCGTAAAACGATTGGAAGAGCGCGTGCAGGGCGTCGGCCCAGCCCTCGATCGTATCGGCGACCGCGTAGTGCCACACCGGCAAGTCGTGCGCGGAGGCGCGTGTGGGCAGTGGCGGCAGGAGCGCGATGTGGTGTTTTTGCACCGAGAAACCGACGCCGCAGCCACTCAGCAGAAGAAAGAAAAACTCACGGAAGAACTCCACGCGATCGACGTTGGAGAAGCTGCAATTGAACATGCGGCTGTGGTTTTTGAGGATGGCCTCGCCGCCAAACTGCATGGACCGCATGCTGGGCAGCACTCGCTTGGTGGACACGTCAACGAAGACGCGTTCGATGACGTCGCCGAGTTCGCGACCGCAGAGGGCCTTGGTCAGCAGCGGCGCGGTTTCGCCCGCGAGTTCACGAATGTTTTCCGGCAAGGTGGCGGGGAACGCCGAGAGGAGTTTGGGCGCGAAAAATTCGAGGTGCATCTCCATCACGCGTTGAACGCCCTCGGGGAATGTTTCGCGGCGGCCCAACTCGGCGCGATGGCGGGAGTATTTGGCCATCGCGATGTAGTCGGCCAAGCCGTTGTCGGCATAGGTTGCGAGACGCGTAAGCGAACGGCGCTCACGGTAGAGCATGTAGGCGCGGGCGACCTCCCAATGGCCGGCGGCGGCGATGGCTTTTTCCACGGCGTCCTGCACTTGCTCGATGGTCGGATGGACACCTTGGCGATAATAAAGCTCCAGCATCTGCGAGACAGAGTCGGCGATCTTCGCCGCCTCTATGAAGAGGTCGCTATCCAAACCGAAGCAGGCGAGCATGTCATCGCGATACGGGTTGGTGGTGTTGCCGACATGGACTTCCCGAAACGCGAGCGCGATGGCGCGAGTGACTTTGTTTTGATCGTAGCGGACATGGGAGCCGTCGCGCTTGATGACTTCGCGATCGGCGAAGACGATGTGGCGTTGCAACAACTCGGCACCGTGACGAGGCGGAGTCGGCGAGCCGGACAGGAAAGAATGGGATGCGGGATGCATGAGCGGTCGCAGGGTCCTTGGTTACACAAAAGAATAAGGGGCTGGGCGGATAACACAAACACGAGGCAATGAGGCCCCGTGTGCGTCAACCAGCCAACGGGAGCGACCAAGCGGGTATTACTCGCGTTGCCAGGCCCGTTCAGAATCCGTTGCAACCGCCGGAAAGGGCGCAAAAAAAGCGCGGGCCTAAAAAGCCCGCGCTCAATCTCCATGAACTTCGCTCCGTCTTAGAGTCGATGAAGGTGGAACCCGCCGTCCACGTCGAAAGCCGTGCCCGTGGTGAACGGAAACTTGTCGGCGGCGATCGCATCGACCGCGCGGCCGATATCCTCGGGCTTGCCCCAGCGACGGATGGGAGTGATGCCGCGCTCATCCTGGATGATGAGCTTGTCGTATTTCTCCTTCACCGCGCCGGTCATGTCGGTCGCGATCACGCCGGGGCGGATCTCGTAAACATTGATGCCGTCGTTCGCCAGGCGGTCGGCGAAGAGTTTCGTCATCATCGCGAGACCGGCCTTCACCATGCAGTAATCACCCCGGTTGATCGACGCGGTGTAAACGGAGATCGAGGTGATGTTGACGATGCGTCCGCGGAAACCTTCGGCATCGGGCGCCTGCTTGAGCATCTGCTTCGCGACGAGCTGCGTAAGGAAATACGGGCCTTTGAGGTTGATGCTGTAGAGACGATCAAAGCTCTCCTCGCCCGCATCGAGCAGGTCGGCGCGGACCTTGGGGGCGACGCCGGCATTGTTCACGAGCAGATCGATGCGGCCAAACTTCGCCACCGTCTCGGCGACCAGGCGCTCGCGATCCGCCGCCACGGCGACGTCGCCTTGGACGATAAAGCCGTCGCCGCCCGCCGCTTTCACGAGCGCAAGCGCTTCCGCCGCAGCCTCGGCGTTGCCCGCGTAATTGATCGCGATGCGATGACCGGACTTGGCGAGTTCGATGGCGATGCCGCGACCGATGCCGCGCGATGCGCCCGTGACGAGAACGGATTTGGGTGACATGCGACGATGCAACCCGCCTCCATTGCCTCGGGCAAAAGCAAAACCTTTTGCTGCCAGCACGTTTCCGCCTGACGCTAGCACGAATCCGGCAAGCCAACCCCGTCGCCCGCAAAGCGGTTTGGTGATCGCACGCCAGAGGAGCGCTAAGCCGTAACCATTCAGCCGAAGGCGGAGTAGCGGGGTAAGATGGCGAGCAGATTTCAGAGGCGAACGCCCAAGGAATACCCGTATTTCGCCGGAAGAGAGCCACTGAAAGGTGCCGCTAAATTACCTCGATACGACCCTCTCGACTGAATGGTTACGGCTCAGGCCTTCCGGCTATGCCTCGCCAGTTCGCGCGGGGCCACGCCGTGCACCGCCTTGAAGCACCGCGAAAAATGATAGGGATCGGCGAAACCCACCCGTTGCGCGGCCTCCTTCACGAGTCCACCTTCGACCAAAAACGCCGCCGCCAGGTTCATTTTCCGCCGCAACAGATACTGATACGGGCTCGTGTCCTGATACCGTCTAAACAGACGGCACACGCTCGACTCCTCCAGTCCCGCCGCGGCCGCGATCTCGCGCAACGTGTGCAACCGCTCCGCCTCCGCGTCGATCAGCGCCTTGCACCGCTGAAAGTTTTCCTGGGCCGGATCACCCTGCACGACTCCCGTGGCCGCAGCGTCCTCGATTTTGAGCAACAACAACTCAAACAACTGCTCGCAGATCGTCCGCGCCAACGACCCCGGCCGCTGTCCTTCGCGCACCAAATCGTCCATCACATCGCGGATCTCCGCATGCGCCGCCAGCGTGCGCACCGCACCGCTCTCAACCCCGGCGCGCCTCAATCGCCGGCCCGCACTCGCGCCCGTCAAACACACAAAATACTTCACCATTGGTCGCGCCGGATCCGTGCGCATCACGCAGCGCGTGGACGGCGTATAAGCAAACACGCTGCCCGGCTTCACCTCGTGCTTCACCCCGTCAAGCTCGACCTCCCCCGCCCCCTCGGCCACATATTCCAAGCCATGGTAGGAATATGCCGACCGCCGGATTTCGTAGTCGGGATTGCACCGTTCCCGACCGCCCAAGGTCACCGCCAAGCCCTTCGACCCGGTCGCCGCCGGCGCGAGGTTGAGGAAAAAATAACGCGTCCCCGACACCTGCTTCGAGAGCAGCACCTCCGCCGAATGTAGGCCGATTTTATCCATGCTTGTTCTTCTTTTATCCATTCTCGGCGTCAACTATCCAGAGTATAATCAACACCCCGGTTAAAACCCAGCTTCGTGCCGATTATCTCTAGGTCCCCCCAACAACACCCCGCTCGTAATTTTCCCACCATGCCAAAAGCTCCCAAGAACACCGTCACCCTCATCGCCAACGGCGATCTCCGCCACACGGCCAACGCCGTCTGCTGGGCCGCCCAGGCCGAGATGGAGAAAACCCTCACCGGCGCGCTCGCCAACCTCGGCTACAAGCTGGTCCGCGCCCATGGCTACAAGAAGGACGTGAAGCACGGCTTCATCTCGTCGCAAAAGGAAGGCATGGAGGTGTTCGCCACCATCGATCCCGACGCTCCCATCATCGTCGCCGAGGCGGTCTGGCAGTATTCGCACCACATCCTCCACGGCCTCATCTCGCACCGCGGCCCGATCCTCACCGTCGCCAACTGGTCCGGCACCTGGCCCGGGCTCGTCGGCATGCTGAACCTCAACGGCTCCCTCACCAAGGCCGGCGTGAAATACTCCACGCTTTGGAGCGACAACTTCGACGACGCCTACTTCCTCTCCAGCCTCGCCACGTGGCTCAAGACGGGCGTGACCAAACACAAGATCACCCATGTCAAGCCCCTCGCCAAGGCCATCGTCCCCGCCAAGGCCAAGGCCCTCGCCAAGAAGCTCGCCGACGAGCTCCGCGTAAAGAAGTCCATCATGGGCGTCTTCGACGAAGGCTGCATGGGCATGTATAACGCCATCATCCCCGACGAACTCCTCTTTCAAACCGGCGTTTACAAAGAGCGCCTCTCCCAGTCCGCCCTCTACTACGGCGCGACCCAGGTCTCCGACGAAGACGCCCAGGCCGTGTTTGCTTGGTATAAGAAGAAGGGCCTCAAGTTCCACTTCGGCACCGACGAAGCCACCGAGCTCACCGAGGCGCAGGTTCTCTGGCAGTGCAAAACTTACATCGCCGCTGTCCGCATCGCCGACGAATTCGGCGCCGAGACCATCGGCATCCAATACCAACAGGGCCTCAAGGATCTCCTGCCCGCCTCCGACCTCGTCGAAGGCACGCTCAATAACGGTGATCGCCCTCCGGTCAAAAACGCCGCCGGCAAAGTCATTCGCGACGGCGAGCCGATTCCGCACTTCAACGAGGTGGACGAATGCGCCGGCCTCGACGGTCTCTTCACCTACCGCGTGCACAAGGCCCTCGGCCAACCCGTCGAGAACACTCTCCACGACCTGCGTTGGGGCGCCTACGACGAGAGCGGCACCACCGACGAATACGTCTGGGTGTTCCTCATCTCCGGCAGCGCGCCTCCCGCGCACCACGTCGGTGGCTGGGCGGGCAGCGACTCGCTCCGCCAGCCCGGCATGTATTTCCGCCTCGGCGGCGGCACGCTGCGCGGCATCGCCAAGGTCGGCGAGATCGTCTGGAGCCGCGTGTTCGTCGAGAACGGCAAGCTCAAGATGGACCTCGGCCGCGCCAAGGTCATCGAGTTGCCCCAAGCCGAGACCGAGCGCCGCTGGAAGGAAACCACCGTGCAATGGCCGATCATGCACGCCGTCACCTATGGTGTTAACCGCGACCAGATGATGGCCCGTCACAAGAGCAACCACATCCAGGTCGTTTACGCGAACAGCGCCAAAGAGGCCGACCTCGCCCTCTACACCAAGGCCCAGCTCGCCGCGAACCTCGGCCTCGAAGTCGCCCTGTGCGGCACCAAGGCCAACGGCAGCGCGTTCTAATTAGAATAGAGATCGCCAACCGACACCCGCGCGCAGGCCCAAAGCCTGCGCGCTTTTTCATGCCCGCATCCGCCCATTTACCGATGAACCAATCCGGCCAACACCGGTCTGCAGGGGCATCCTCTTCACTCTTATGAAAAGCATCCTCATCTTTCTCCTTGGTGCCGTGATCGGAGCCTTCGCGTATAGCCTCTACATCGCCCGCGAAGCCAAACCGCTGGTTGCCGTGGAGGCACCCGCGCCCACCCCCGCTCCGACTCCTCCCCAAACCCGCAGCCTTGGCGAACGCGCCGCCGAGACGACAACCGAACTCAAAGACACCCTGACAACCAAAGCGAAGGAATGGCACCTCACTCCCGAGGACATCAAACGTGAGCTGGCTGAAGGCGGCAAAATTGTTCGCGAAAAAGCCGGCGTCGCCGGCGGCAAGATCGCCGACGCCCGCATCATCACAGTTATCAAGGCCAAGTATGTCCTCGACCGCGATCTGTCCGCAATGGACATTAATGTCGATTGCACCAACGGCAATGTCACCCTCACCGGCGCCCTCGCATCAATCGAACTCGTGTCCAAAGCCTTTTACCACGCCATGGACACCGACGGTGTCGTTGGTGTGACCGCCAATCTGACGACTGCAAATTGATCAATTACCAGACCAACGCTTCTCCTCGGCAATCGAGCCGCCCTCCATCAACAGCTCCATTTGAGGCACGCCTTCGCTTACATTGTAGTGTGTTTTCTGAATCGACCGCCACCGATCACCGAACCCGGCCGAGTCGGCGATCATCGCCAGATTCAGTCTCTGTAAAAGATCGACGGTGATCGGGCGTTTTGCATCCGGAAAAACCAATGTATTCAAAAACCGCTGGCAAATCGGAGAGTTGAGTATGTCGAGAACAGCCCGGGCCACCGACTCGGAATCGAAAGACAAATAGTAGCAGGCGTCGTCGAAAAAAACCGGCTTCCCACCGATCGGACCGACGAGCTGAAACCTCAATGAGCGATGCAATCCCGAGACGGCGACTTTCCACGGCGAAAACGCATACTCGCCGATTCCAAACAGAGAAAACGCGAATCGTCCCCGGTAAATCGAACTCTTTCTAGCCTCAAACCGTGCGCGATGCCGCTGAAGATATTCCCATGTTTTTGGTGCGACGCCCTCAATCACCGACGTGTCATCGCCGACAAAACGCTGAGTGACCACCACCAGCCGAGTGGGAGCCGTTCTCGCATTGGCGAGATCGCTGCATTTTAAAAACGGATACACATAATCAGGCTCCAGCACCACCCGATCACCCTCGCTGTTTTCGATGGCACCATCGACCGTCCCGTGCAGCTCCATCACCGCCGCACAGTCATGCTTCACACCGGACCGCCATCGAAACGGACACACTCCCCCCAATTGCTTCAGGGCGCGATAACCCCGGATGTCCGCAACCCATTCATCGCATTCCAAGCCGATACGAATCGCAGGCCTAGCATCGGCTAACGAAGCATAGACATCCACCTCTTCCGGCCCATCCCGGCCGGTGCGCAAATAAAGCAGGCACGCATCCACGGACGCATCAAAATGCGCTGCGGCATCAATGCGGTAAATCGACGCCGTTTCGACATGCCCCTCGTTTTTCCAAGCGTAACGCAGAAACTTCCGAGCGGTCGCAGTCTTGCACAACATTGCCAGCGAGGCCGACCGGCCATGAAGCGCTCGTAGTAAACGAATCAACATCCACTCGGAGATGTCGAAATTTGCCTTGCCGGTTCGCGCCGCAATGCCCCGTAACCCTTGAAGGTTTTCCTTTATTGGGAGGTTCGTGCCGTTGACCGCAGCAACACCGGCACTGGTGACCCACGGCGGATTCCCCAAAAGCAGCAGGCGCTTCCCGTCCGGCGCCAATTCAGCATCCCAATCGTGAGCAAAAAAATCTTGGCACTCCACAATTGATCGCGAGGCCACTGCCGCCTTCGTAAGCCGCTCTCCGGCCTCCGCGACATAATCAGGATTGATCTCAAATCCCCTCAGGGTTGAGGACGGAAACGCCTCCGCAGCCGCCACCAAAAACGCCCCCCGCCCGGCTGTGGGCTCGATAACCAAGTCAGGAGATTCACCGAGCCGGGCCAATAACGCGCAGACCTCGTTTGCCAGCACCGCAGGAGTCTGGAAGTCACCGAACTCAACTTTACCACGCATACTCACTTAAGACGAAGAATCCCCGGTGCGACGCCGGCTTGCTCGATTACCCGGCTGTATTGCAACCGCCACTGCAGCGCGTTGGAAATCGTGAGATATCCCAGTGCTGGAGGCGTCTCCAACACTTCATCGGCCAACAATCCCGCAGCGATTTCATCCAACGGCAGCATGCGCTCGGCAAAGAAACCCAAGATATCATCGCGATTGGCTTTATTTTTCAACAAAGCGAGCAGGCCATAAGTCGTTTGGAAGTCCGCTGTGCATTCCTTCTCAACAAAGATCGTGTGTAGAATATTTAATCTGGCGACACGAGTGGACGGGTCATCCTGCTTGTCATAGACAAATATCAACAAGGAGTAACCGAGACCGTATATTTTCTGCCGCGCACTCCTAAACGGACATGACGACTGCGGCTGACGAATACTCGTAACCTTGATATCCACCTCCAACCCCGGGAAATCAATGCCCTTGGCGGAATTGCCCTTGGGATAAGCGTAGCGCTCGAGCAAATCCGTCTGGAATTTGTGCTCAAGGTAAGTGCCGACCGCCTTTCCATCGGTGACCCCAAACAAACTCGCCTCGGCATGCGTGGATTCAGCAATCGCAAAGGCTTTGGCCTCTTTCTTGAGCTGGGTGATCGTAAGCGATGGACGTAGTGGGGCGGGCATAAAAACAGCCCATGAATAAGCATCCACGCACTCCCTTGCAAAGGATCGTTTCGCCTTCTTTGTAGTTACACCTAATTCACGCATGATTTCCGACTCCACGCCCGCAGCCGTCCCTCCGATTCCCGTCCACCCCGCCGGCCCGCTTCCCGGTCGCTACCGTCACTACAAAGGCAAAGATTACCTCGTCCTCGGGGTGGCCAAACATTCCGAGACCGAGGAGGAACTCGTTGTTTACCGCCTGCTCTACGGCGACTACGGCCTGTGGGTGCGCCCACGCGCGATGTTTCGGGAGACCATTGAGATCGACGGCGTCGTAAAACCCCGCTTCGCCTACCTCGGCCCGGCCTGAACCCGCCCCCGCAACGTTCTCTTGCGGAATCGCGCTTCCAGCTCGACGAGCCTCGCTCCGAATTCACAGTAAACACCGATGCTCGGTTTTCCCCGCTTCGTTTATTCGGCGCTGCTCCTCGCCCTCGTGCTTGGGCTGACCGGACTCATCGGTTGCCGCTCCAAAGCGAAGGTCACGAAACCCACGCCTGCCCGCACGGTGCCGGCGCCAAGCCCGGCACCGATGCCCGCAGCGCCGGCTGTCGTGTTCCCGGTCATGCTCGGCGTCGATACGCTCGAAACCACCGGCTTCCGCGCGATCGCCGGGAAACGTGTGGGACTCCTCACGCACACCGCCGGCGTCAACCGCCGTGGCGAAAGCACCATCGACGTCCTTCGTCGCGCACCCAACGCCAGGCTCGTAGCCCTCTTCGCCCCCGAGCACAGCCTGAGCGGCGACATCAAGGCCTCCACCAATTTCGAGGACTCGATCGACCCGCGCACCCAGTTGCCGATCTACTCGCTCCACGGTAAAAACCGCAAACCCACCGCCGCCCAACTCAAAGGTCTCGATGCCCTCGTGATCGACCTCCAGGACATCGGCGTGCGCAGCTACACCTACAATGTGGTCATGCGTTACGCCATGGACGAGTGCTTCCGCTACGGCGTTGAAGTCATCATCCTTGATCGTCCGAATCCGCTCGGCGGCTTCAAAGTGGACGGTCCGCTCCTCGACCGCGAATGGTTCAGCGGCGTCGGCGCTTTCCGCATTCCTTATGTCCATGGCCTCACCATGGGCGAACTCGCCCGTCTCGCCGCCAGCGAACCCGGCGTGCTGGACGTGCCTGAAAACATCCGCCGCAAAGGCAAACTCACCATCGTGCCCATGCGCGGATGGCGCCGGTCGATGCGCTGGCCCGAGACCGGCCTGCGCTTTGTGCCCACTTCGCCGATGGTCCGCGATTTCCCCGCCGTGATGGGCTACGCCATGACCGGCCTCGGCTGCGAATACAGCGGTTTCAAACATGGCGTGGGTGCGAATTACCCCTTCCGCGGGCTCACGTTCAAGGGCATCCCCGCCGACACCCTTGTTCGCGACCTCACGGCGCTTGGCATCCCCGGCCTCACTTTCCGGACGGTCACGGTTCCCGACGCCTCCGGAAAGTCAAAGGAAGGCGTCTATGTGGACGTGACCGACTGGCAGGCATGGAAGCCGACCGAGCTGAGTTTCCACCTCATGCGCCTCGCCTGCCGCTACGATCCGCCCAACCCCTTCCAGAAAATCACGCCGGTGCAGATGCGCAGCTTCAACATTCACGTCGGCTCCACCGCCTGGTGGAACACACTCAAGCGAGATGGCGTCCGTGTGGACGTTGAAGGCAACGTCGCCGCTTGGCGCACACAGGCACTAAATTACCAGCAGCTCACGCGTAAGTATTGGCTCTACAACTAGCGACCTTCCCCCCTCGCGTTCTTTCTTAAACCCCAGCACCCCATGCCGCGTCCCATCACCCTTTTCACCGGCCAGTGGGCCGATCTCCCTCTCGAAAAGCTCGCCCCTCTCGCAAAAAAAATGGGCTACGACGGCCTCGAGCTCGCCTGCTGGGGCGACCACTTCGACGTTGATGCCGCTGTAACGAGCAAGAAATACGTCCACCAAAAATGGGAGCTGCTGCGCGATCACGGGCTCACCTCCTTCGCCATCTCCAGCCATCTCGTTGGCCAGGCCGTGTGCGACATGATCGACGAGCGCCACAAGTCCATTCTCCCGCCTGACGTCTGGGGCAATGGCGAGCCCGAGGGAGTCCGCAAACGTGCCGCCAAGAAGCTCGCGCTCGCCGCCAAGGCCGCCCGTATTTTCTTCGATGCCCAGCCTGGCGCCAAAAATCGCGACGCCTTCCCCGCCGTCGTCAATGGCTTCACCGGCTCCTCGATCTGGCACTCCCTCTACGCGTTCCCGCCCACCTCGCAGACCTACTGGGACGCCGGTTTCGCCGACTTCGGCAAACGCTTCGGCCCGATCCTCGAAGCCTTCGACAAGGCCAACGTGAACTTCGCCCTCGAAGTCCACCCGACCGAGATCGCCTTCGACATCGCCTCCGCCCGCCGCGCGATCGACGCCGTCAAAGGACACAAGCGTTTCGGTTTCAACTACGACCCGTCCCACCTCGGTTACCAAGGAGTGGATTACGTGAAGTTCATCCGGGAATTCGGCGACCGCATTTACCACGCCCACATGAAGGACGTTTGGTGGGGCCACGGAAACGGCGATGTCGGCGTCTTCGGCGGACACACCTCGTTCGGCGACGCGCGCCGCCAGTGGGATTTCCGCTCGCTCGGTCACGGCGACATCAAGTTTGAAGACATCATCGTTGCCCTGAACGACGTGGGCTACCGCGGCCCGCTCTCCGTCGAGTGGGAAGATATCCGCATGGACCGCGTGCATGGAGCCACCGAGGCTGCGGCCTTCGTTCGCAAGCTCGACTTCCCACCGAGCGCCGTCGCCTTCGACGCCGCCTTCGACAAAAAGAACCAGTGATTAACCACGAAACACACCAAACACACGAAATCCGACCCTCCGGATTTCCGACTTTCGTGTATTTCGTGTGTTTCGTGGTTCCCCTCCTGAAAAACCCATGAACAGAAAACTTTGTTATGGCATGATTGGCGGCGGACGCGGTGCATTCATTGGTGCCGTCCACCGCATCGCCGCACAGATGGATGGCCAGGCCGAACTCGTTGCCGGAGCGTTCTCGTCCGACGCCGAACGCTCCAAGGCTTCCGGCGCCGATCTCTTCCTCGATCCTTCCCGCGTCTACGGCTCCTTCGCCGAGATGGCGAAACTCGAAAGCCGCAAGCCCGCCACCGAACGCCTCGACTTCGTCGTCATCGTCACGCCCAACCATCAGCATTTCCCGCCCGCAAAGCTCTTTCTAGAAAGCGGCTTCAACGTGGTCTGCGACAAGCCGGTCACCTTCAACCTCGCCGAAGCCAAAAAGCTCCGCGCGATCATCAAGAAGACGAAAAAAGTGTTCGTCCTCACGCACAACTACACCGGCAACGCCATGGTGAAACAGGCCCGCGCCCTCGTGCGCGCCGGCCATCTCGGATATCTCCGAAAGGTCGTCGTCGAATATCCGCAAGGCTGGCTCTCCACCGCGCTTGAAGCCACCGGGCAAAAACAAGCCGGCTGGCGCACGGACCCAAAACGCAGCGGCGCCGCCGGCTGCATCGGCGACATTGGCACGCACGCCGAAAATCTCGCGCACTACATCACCGGCCTGGAAATCGACTCATTGTGCGCCGACCTCACGACCTTCGTGAAGGGCCGCAAGCTGGACGACGACGGCAACATTCTCGTTCGGTTCAAAGGCGGTGCGAAAGGCATCCTGCACGCCTCGCAGATCAGCGTCGGCGAAGAGAACGCGCTCAATATTCGTGTTTACGGCACCAAGGCCGGGCTCGAATGGCGACAAGAGCACCCCAACCAACTCGTCGTTAAATATCCCGACAAGCCCACCGAGATCTGGGGCCGCGCCAAAGGCTACAACGCCCCCACCGCCAACGCCGCCACTCGCACACCAGCGGGACATCCTGAAGGCTACCTGGAAGCCTTCGCCAACATCTACAGGGAAGCCTTCCGCGCCATTGCAGCCGACGTATCGGGAGGTCCAATACCCAAAGACCTTGATTTTCCGACGATTGACGACGGCATCGAAGGCATGGCCTTCATTGAGACCGTCGTGAAGTCGTCCAAGCTCGATGCCAAGTGGGTGAAGTTCCCCCAGTAGCGCAGGCTTCCAGCCTGCAATCTCTTCAAGGAAGCAGGCTGGAAGCCTGCGCTACTTTTCAGCCCACGACGCCTCAGGCGCCGCCGCCGCTGCCGGCGGCAGGTTTCGCTTTAACCGCCGCGCGGAAGCTGGCCTTGAGGTAATCGCTGTTCATGCGAGCAATGAAGTCGTGGCTGATGAGCTTCGGGCATGCGGCGGAGCACTCGTATTGGTTGGTGCAGCTGCCGAAGCCGAGCTCGTCCATCTTGGCAACCATGTTGAGCACGCGGCTGTCGCGCTCGGGCTGGCCCTGAGGAAGGAGACCGAGCTGCGAGACCTTTGCGGAGACGAAGAGCATCGCGGAAGCGTTTTTGCAGGCGGCCACACAAGCGCCGCAGCCGATGCACTGGGCGGCGTCCATCGCGAGATCGGCGACATCCTTGGGGATCGGCGTGGCGTTGGCGTCCTGCGCCGAACCGGTGCGAATGCTGATGAAACCGCCGGCCTGCTGGATCTTGTCGAACGCGGAACGATCGGAGATCAGATCCTTGATGATCGGGAAGGGCTTGGCGCGGAAGGGCTCGATCGTGATGACCGAGTTATCCTCGAAGCTACGCATGTAAGTCTGGCAGGAGGCGATGCCGGTGTGCGGACCGTGGGGCTTGCCGTCGATGACGAGCGAGCAGGTGCCGCAAATGCCCTCACGGCAGTCGTGGGCGAACGCGATGGGATCTTCGCCGATGCGCTCGAGCTGGTCGTTGACGACGTCGAGCATCTCAAGGAGCGACATGTTCGGGTTCAGATCCTTGGCGGGATAATCGACGAACTTGCCGGGCTGATCGGCGGCGGGCTGGCGCCAGACGCGGATGGTGACGGAGATGTTTTTGGAAGTGGCTGCAACCATGATGGGGATGCGTTGAGTGGTTTACGTTGGGTGTGGCTGCGCGGAGCTTACTTGTAGGAGCGCACGCTCATCTTGGTGAATTCGTAGTTGAGCGGCTCGATGTTGCGGACAGGCGTGTTGCCTTCGCCTTGGAATTCCCAGGCGGCGACATGGGCGAATTTTTCGTCGTCGCGTTTGCACTCGCCGTCCGGCCATTGGTGTTCCTCTCGGAAGTGACCGCCGCAGCTTTCCTCGCGGGCGAGGGCGTCGCGGCACATGAGTTCGCCGAGCTCGATGAAATCGGCGAGACGATTGGCGCGCTCGAGGGCCTGGTTCATGTTGTCGCCGGAACCGGGGACGTTGACGTTGGCCCAGAACTCGGTGCGGAGCGCCTGGATCTTCTTGATGCCGTCCTCGAGGCCGTCCTTGGTGCGGGCCATGCCGCAGTGGTTCCACATGATGAGGCCGAGCTTCTTGTGGTAGTAGTTGACGGGCTCCTTGCCCTTGGCGGCGAGGAGACGCTTGACGATGGAGGAGGCGTTTTCCTCGGCGGCCTTGAACTCGGGAGCGTCGGTGGACGGGCGGGAGTTTGGTTTCACGCCCGCGAGGTAATTGCCGATCGTGTAAGGAACCACGAAGTAGCCGTCGGCCAGGCCCTGCATGAGGGCGGAGGCGCCGAGGCGGTTCGCGCCGTGGTCGGAGAAGTTGGCTTCGCCGAGCACGAAGAGACCCGGGACATTGGACATGAGATTATAGTCCACCCACAGGCCGCCCATCGTGTAGTGCACGGCGGGATAGATGCGCATGGGCTGCTTGTAGGCGCTCTCGTTGGTGATCTCGTGGTAGATGTCGAAGAGATTGCCGTAGCGTTCCTTCACGGCGGCTTCACCGAGCTCGAGGATCTTTTCCTTGGAGGGGTTGTGGAGGTTGGCGCGGTTGGCGACTTGCTTGCCGTAGCGCTGGATGGCTTCGGCGAAATCGAGGTAAACGCCGAGGCCGGTCTCGCCAACGCCGCGGCCTTCATCGCACATGCGCTTGGCGGCGCGGGAGGAGACGTCACGCGGGGCGAGGTTGCCGAAGCTCGGGTAGATGCGCTCAAGGAAATAATCCCGGTCGGACTCGGGGATGTCGGCGGGATTCTTTTTGCAGTCTTCCTTTTTCTTGGGGACCCAGATGCGTCCGTCGTTGCGGAGCGACTCGGACATCAGCGTGAGCTTCGACTGGTAATCGCCGGACACCGGAATACACGTCGGATGAATCTGCGTGTAGCAGGGATTGGCAAAGCAGGCGCCGCGCTTGTAGGCGCGCCAGATGGCGGTGGCGTTGGAGCCGCGCGCGTAGGTGGAGAGATTGAAGACGTTGCCGTAGCCGCCGGTGGCAAGGATGACGGCCTCGCCGGAGTGCCGGTGGAATTTGCCGGTCACGAGATCGCGCGTAATGACGCCGCGGGCGTGGCCGTCCACCACAACGAGATCGACCATCTCGTGTTGCGTGACGAGTTCGACCGCGCCGGCGCCGACCTGCTTCGAGAGCGCGGAGTAGGCGCCGAGGAGGAGCTGCTGGCCGGTCTGACCGCGGGCATAGAACGTGCGGGACACCTGCGCGCCGCCGAAGGAACGGTTGGCGAGGAGGCCGCCGTATTCGCGGGCGAAGGGCACGCCTTGGGCGACGCATTGGTCGATGATGTTGACGGACACCTCGGCGAGACGGTGGACGTTGGCCTCGCGAGCGCGGTAATCGCCGCCCTTGAGTGTGTCGTAGAAAAGACGGTGAACACTATCGCCGTCGTTCTGGTAGTTCTTCGCGGCGTTCACGCCACCTTGAGCGGCGATGGAGTGCGCGCGACGGGGGCTGTCGTGAAACACGATGCACTTCACCTTGTAGCCGAGCTCGGAGAGCGTGGCGGCGGCGGAAGCGCCGGCGAGACCGGCACCGACGATGACGACCTCGTATTTACGCTTGTTGGCGGGATTGACCAACTTGAGGTTGGACTTGTAGGTGCGCCATTTGTCAGCGAGCGGACCGGGGGGAACGTTGGAATTGAGAGTGGCCATGACGGGTAAGGATCAGTTGTGGACAGCGGGGGCGGTGGCGGTATGGCATTCAGTGCAGCCCAGCATGGCGGCAGCGGTGCCTGCGGCGGGTTTGGCGATACCGGCGAGGATCGCGCCCGGGATGATCAGATTGCCCAAAAAGTAGAGGATACAGAGACCGGTCACGGCCTTGCGAAGGGAGCCGGCCCAGGTGCCATTGCGCCAACCGATGGTCTGGAAGAGCGACTCGACACCATGAAGCATGTGAATCGAAAGCAGCGTGGTCGCGATGATGTAGAAGAGAGAAACGATCGGATTCTGAAATCCGAGGAACACCATGCTGTAGACGTCGTGCACAACCTCGCCCTTCTGCGCGAGGGTGACTCCGAGTTCCTTGGCATCATGCTGCATCGTCCATTCGGGCAGCTGGGTCTTGAATGTCTCGCTGCCGGCGACGCCGAGCGTGAAATGCGCGAGGTGGTAGAGGATGAAGAAAAACACAATGAAGCCGGTCCAGCGCATGGCGCGTGAAGCCCAGGTGGCCTTGAGCCATTTCTTAACCCCGTATTGCTGAGGTCCGCGAGCCGCGCGGCTTTCCATCGTGAGCACCACAGCGGCCCAGATGTGCAGCCCGACGGCAACGAGAAGAACAATGCGCACCAGCCAAAGCACCGGTCCGAGCGCCTGCAGGAAATGCGCGTAACCATTGATGTGGTCGGGCGGCAGGAAAATCTGAAGGTTGCCGACCAGATGGCCGAACACGAAGCCCACGAGCACGAGGCCCGTGATGGCCATGATGAATTTTCGTCCGATGGACGAAGAGAAGAGGTTGCCGATTAAGCTCATCGCGAAGGGTGGTCAGGGTCTAGGGTCAACGATTCAGCCGGACGTCAGTAAAACGCCAGTCAGGCTTATCAGTAAGCGCGCCCCTTCCATGTTGTAAAGGTATCGCTCCGCCACGGTTCCACGAGGGTTGCGTGTATTAGGCAACCTAACCCCCGCGAGAAGCTCACCACGCGCCGGCCCTGCGGCGCTTATTTTGCCAGGGGCTTGAGCAGAGCAAATTTACCACTGGCGGCCGGAGCGATGAACCGCCGACGGAAGGACACCACGCGCGCCCCCTCCCCAAGCATGGCGGCCAGCGCCGACTCCACCGATGCCGGCGCGACATGGTCGGCCACATAATGAAAATCCCAGCGATTTTCCGAGGTCTGGACCAAGCTGTAATGCCAGCAGGCAAAGCCCTTCGGCAGTGCCGCATCGATTTCCGAAGGCGCGACGAGTGAACCGTCGGGCCGGACATACAACCCGCCTTCACGCCCGAGCAGGCGATAACCCGTCGCCGTGCGCCGCACAATGTCACCGGTGTGGTAACGCAACAACGGCATCGCCTCGCGATCGCGCGTGGTCACGAAAATCTGAAACACATCCGCCAAGTCTCGGTAGGGCGCGAGTTCGACGAACACGTTGTCATCGATGACGCGCGAATTGTCCTCAAATGCATCGCCAATGAAAATATAACCCGCCTCGGTGGAGCCGTAGAGATCCACCTGCGCGGCCGGGAACACCTCGGCGATGCGTTGGGCGTGTTGGTGACTGGCCTTGCCATAGGTTAGAATGACCACCTTGACGCTCGGGACCGTCACACCGCGTTTCCGCACGGCGCGTGCGAGCAGCGACAGATAAACAGGCTCGCCCTCGATCACCTCGGGCTGGACAGCCTGAAGTTCGGTGACGATGCGGTCCCACTCGCTCTCAGGAAACACGAACGGATCGCTCGTAAGATTGAGATAAACCGTGCCATCGAAATACCGATGCGGGAACGGATGATCCTCGTAGGGACAGATGTTGCTGGAACAACCCACCGGCGCGAGAACGCACTTGCGATAAGGCCGGTCGGCGTAGGGCGCGAGCAACGGATGGGCGCGGTAGGCGCGCGCGGTCTGCGCGTTCCACCAACCATCCTCCATGACGACCGTCATCGGCGACTGCGTGGTGCCGCCGGTGGACTCGTATTCAAACTTTCGAGACGCGAGCCCGCGCTCGATCTCCGCGTAATCCTCGAAAAACGCCCGATGCCCACGCTCGACAATCTCCTTTTTTGAAAGCGCGGGGATCTCCCGATAACAGGCCCACCGCAGCGGCTCCGCATGCAGCGGAAACCGCGCCGCGTAGAGCGGACTGCGCTTGTAAATCTTGCGAATTTCCGACTCCAGGGCTGCCGGCAGCCGTCCGTCCGCTGCGGATTCCAAAAGGTCGGGGTGATTGGCAAACGTAGGCGCGGACTGCATGTTCGGAAGGCCGCAGGCTACGCCACACCCTTCACCTGTCAAACGCCAGAGGCATAAGGAGAAAACTGCGCCTTCAATGGAGCATTCTGTGTAGGCAGCCTGCTTGCAGGCGCTCCGAAACCCGAAGCGCGAGCAAGCTCGCGGCCTACGCGAACGAGCACCGCCTATCAGAGCGCCCGGCTTTGATCTCGGCCCAGCGCGGCGCGAAAAGGAGCAAGGCGTTCAATACCAATGAATGCGTGATGCGTCCGGTCTGCGCCCACTCATAGGCCTCCTCCACTGGCAGTGAAATCACTTCAATCTCCTCATCCGGGTCCCAATCCTGGGCGGTCGTGCGCACCGCATCTTCAACGAGCACGAGATGGCAGCGGTTGTTGAGAATCGCGGGATTCGGATTCACCGAACCTAGCAGTCGCGCGTTTTTCCCCGTGTAACCGGTCTCTTCCCGCAATTCGCGCACGCCGGCCTCGACCGGATCCTCTCCGAGGTCGATAACACCGCCGGGCACTTCCCATGAAAATGCATCCGTGCCGTAGCGGAACTGATTCACCAGCACGAGGCGATGGTCGGACGTGAGGGCGATCACGTTCACCCAATCGGGCGCGGCGATGACCACAAACTCACGTTTCGTATCTCTGACCGGGTGACGGAACTCGACGCCGCGCACATCAAAAATGGGCGTGGCGGCCAGCGAACGGCTAGCGCCTTTTTCCCAGCGAGAAGGAGAGTGGCTTGAACTCATGGGCAAAAAAAACCTCCCGGCCTTGTGAGACGGGAGGTGGAATTTTCAAATTAAACCGAGCTTACTTTTTGGCAGGCAGCTTGATCTTCTGACCAACCTTGAGCTTGGAAGCGTCCACACCGGGATTCACGGCCTGAATATCGGCGAGCGTGGTGCCATTGGCGCGGGCGATCTTGGCGAAGGTGTCACCGGCTTTGATGATGTATTCATCCGGACCAGCGACCACGGGACCGGCCGCGGCTTTGCCGTTGGCGGCCTTGGGGGCAACCTTGGCCTCTTGGACCTTGGTGATCTCACCGCGGATGTTGCCAAGTTCTTGGGCAACCTGGGTAAAGGCGGACTGGGTGTCGCTCGCGAGCTTGTTGATGCTACCGGAGGCTTTGTCGGCGGCGGCGGCGGCATTGCGGGCCTGGCCTTCAGCTTCGTCGACTTTGAGGCTCAGGGGTTCGACTTGGGCGGAAATTTCTTTTTTGACCGAAGAAACCTTGGCCAGAGCCACGCCGGAAAGCACGAGGGCAAGCACACCGGCAATTACGCCAGCAACCGGCAGATAGCTGTTATTCTCACGAGAGATGGTATCCATTTAGATAAAGAATGTTGAGATTCGAGGGTTAGGTTGAAAGGAGAGCCTAAGCAAGCAGAGATTGCCCGGAATGTTCACATCGGCATCGCGATAGAGTTTACGTTGACAGTTCGCCATCGCCTGCGCCCTTATCTGCGCCCTCGGGGTGTAGCTTAGCCTGGTAGAGCGCCTGGTTTGGGACCAGGAGGTCGTAGGTTCGAATCCTATCGCCCCGACCATTTGCCCTTTTCGCGAGCGAAACGTGCGACTGACAGGGAGGGATGTCTGTTCGATTGTCGCAGCCTGCGCCTTGTTTTTTAGGCGCAAAAAAGCCCGCCAAAAAGGCGGGCTGAGGAAGAAACGCCATGGCGTTGTTATTTGAGGCTAACAGCCGGGACGGGCTCAGCCTTCGCATCGGCGGTGACCGCCGGCAACGTGGAGCGGAGCATGGAAGCGCGGTCGGCCCAGTGTCCGTCCGGATCGATCACCGTGGATTGCTCGATGAGACGAATCGCTTCAGCGGTGTTGCCGGCTTGGGCGGCGAGCGCCGCCAGATTGTAGGCCGCTTCGGAACGGATGAGCTTGTCGACCGTGAGATCGGCGGAGAGCTGCTTCAACGCGGCCTCACCGTCGGTCGCGGCACCGGCCTGAATGGCCGAGATGGCGGCGCCGAGACGGGCGCGTTGTCCAAACACGTTGCTCTTCAAAATGGCAATGGCCTTGTCGTAGGCGGAGCGGGCCTCGGCGTAATTACCGGCCGCATAGGCTTGGTCGGCCAGACGAAGCTGGGCAAGCCCACCGAGCGTGTGGTTCGAATGGGAGGCGATAAAGGCCTTGAGCTTATCATCCGTGGTCGCGGCGGCGTAGTCGGCGGCGATCCCCTTCTCGCGTTGAGCAGAGAGGAATTCGTAGGCGCCTTTGCCCAAGATCACGGCCAGCACGAGCGCGCAGGCGGCCAGCACGGTGCGGGAGTTCTTGGCCCAAAACAGACGCAGGCGGTCCTCAAACGTGGGGGCGAGATAGTTTTCATCGACCGAGACAAGGTTGCGGTCGTCGCCAGCGGCGGATGAGGAGGGCTTGGGGGTCGTGGACATGGCTTAAAAATGTGAAGGGGCAACGAAACACATCGATTCGGTGGCGTAAAGGAGCGAGTGCGCCTCCAAGCGGCCCGACCAAGTCGTCGGGGTAAAATCAGTCGAAGACGACGGTCTTGTTCCCGTAGACGAGGATACGGCTCTCCAGATGCCAGCGCACAGCTTGGGCGAGCACGATTTTTTCCAAATCACGGCCTTTGCGCACGAGTTCCTCCACGCCATGGCGGTGGGTGACACGGGTGACGTCCTGCTGAATGATCGGGCCGTCATCCAGCACCGCGGTCGCATAGTGGGCGGTTGCCCCGATGAGTTTCACGCCACGCTCGGCGGCTTGGTGATAGGGCCGGCCACCCGCGAACGCGGGCAGGAACGAGTGGTGGATGTTGATGATCGGACGGTCGAACTTCTGGATGAAATCATCCGAGAGCACCTGCATGTAGCGGGCGAGGATCACCAGTTCGACATCGAGCGAGCGGAGGAGCAGGAGTTGCGCGGCTTCGCTCTCGGCCTTGGTCGCGGCACTGACCGGGATGTGATGGAACGGGATGCCATAACGACCCGCGGCCTCTTCGAGATCGCGGTGATTGGAGACGATCGCCACGAGGTCGCACGCGTAGTCGCCCGATTTCCACCGCAGCGCGAGGTCGTGGAAACAGTGGTCGAACTTCGAAACGAAGATGGCCACGCGCGGACGATGGCGCGACGAGGTCACGCGGGCGCGCATCCCGATCGCGACCGCGAAGTCGTGAAACGCAGCCGTGTCGGCCGAGTCGTCGCCATTGGCGGGAACCCACTCGACACGCTGGAAAAACACCCCCGACTCCATGTCGCGGTGCTGGTCGGCGTGAAGGATGTTGCCCCCGCGCTCGAAAATCCAACTCGCCACGCGCGCCACCAAGCCCGGCTGGTCGGGGCCGTGCAAAAGCGCGACGAGCGTGGCGGGTGACGACATGTGACGGAGGTTAAACGACGGCCTTAGACCACAGCCACGTTGCCGACGTAGCTCTGAATGGGACGCACGCCCACGCGCTTGTTCTTGAGTGCCTTGATGCCATTGAGCGCGGCTTGGGCGCCCGTAATGGTGGTCATGATACACACGCTATGGGTGTAGGCGGCCTGACGGATCTTGTTTTCGTCCTTGCGCGGGATCATGCCGCCGGGCGTGTTGATGATGAGATTGATCTGACCGTTCTTGATCATGTCGACGGCGGTCGGGCGACCCTCGTCGATCTTGCAGAGACGGTTCACCTTCACGTTGTTCAACGCGAGGTGATCAGCGGTGCCGCTGGTCGAGTAGATCGAGAAACCGAGCGACTCAAGCTGACGCGCGATGTCCACCACCCGGTGCTTGTCGCCATCCTTGACCGAAAGGAACACGTTGCCCTTGGTCGGCAGTCCGGGCTTGGCGGCGGACTGGGCCTTGGCGAACGCGATGCCGAGGTCCTCGTCGAGACCCATGACTTCGCCGGTCGAACGCATCTCGGGCGAGAGCGTGATGGTGGCGCCGGGGAAGCGGACAAACGGGAACACGGCTTCCTTCACGCACCAGTGCTTGGGCGTCTGCTCGCGGGTGAAGCCGAGGTCCTTGAGTTTTTTGCCGGTCATGACCTTGGCGGCGAGTTTGGCGAGCGGGATGCCGATGGCCTTGGCGACGAAGGGCACCGTGCGGGAGGCGCGCGGGTTGACTTCGAGGATGTAGAGCTGGTTGTCCTTGATCGCGAACTGGACGTTCATGAGACCGATGACCTTGAGCTCCTTCGCGAGCGCGTAGGTGGCCTGACGAACGGTGTTGAGCATCTCATTGGAGAGCGTGTGCGGAGGCATGACCATGGAGGCGTCGCCCGAGTGCACGCCGGCGAACTCGATGTGCTCGAGCATGCCGCCGATGACGGAGGTTTCGCCGTCGCTGATGCAGTCCACGTCGAGCTCGATGGCGTCTTCGAGGAACTTGTCGATGAGCACCGGCTTGCCGGGCATGACGTCGAAGGCCTGGCGAACCACGTCGCGGAACTCCTGCTCGCTGTAGACGATGAACATGCCGCGGCCGCCGAGCACGAAGCTGGGGCGGAGCAACACGGGGAAGCCGATCTCATGCGCGGAGGCCAGGGCGTCGGCTTCGTTGAGCGCGGTGCGGTGGGCGGGGGACTTGAGTCCGGTCGCGTTGAGGATCGCGGAGAACAGCTTGCGGTCCTCGGCGGCCTCGATCGATTCGGGCGAGGTGCCGATGATGTTCACGCCATTGGCCTTGAGCGCGGTGGCAAGGTTGAGCGGGGTCTGTCCGCCGAACTGCACGATCACGCCTTCGCATTGCTCCTGGTGATAGATCTCGAGAACGTCCTCCAAGGTGAGCGGCTCGAAATAGAGGCGGTCGGAGGTGTCGTAGTCGGTCGAGACGGTCTCGGGGTTGGAGTTGACCATGACGGTCTCGTAGCCGATCTCGCGCAGGGCGAAGGAGGCGTGGACGCAGCAGTAGTCGAACTCGATGCCCTGGCCGATGCGGTTGGGACCGCCGCCGAGGATCATGATCTTCTTCTTTCCGTTCTTGGATGGGATGATCTCGTTTTCGTCGCCGTAGGAGGAGTAGTAGTAGGGCGTGAACGCCTCGAACTCGGCGGCACACGTATCGACAAGTCGATACGTGGTGTTGATGCCGCGCTGTTTGCGCTGGGCGCGGACCGTGGCGAGGTCGCTCTTGAAGAAGTGCGCGAGCTGGACGTCGGAGAAACCAAACTGCTTGGCGCGGCGGAACGCCTCGGGCGTGACGGAGGCGAGCGTCTCTTTTTTGAGAGCCTGCTCCATCTCGAAGATCTCGTGGAGCTGGGTGAGGAACCAAGGGTCGATCTTGGTGATGTCGAAAAGCTGGGAGACGCTGTAGCCGGCCAGGAAGGCGTAGCGGATGTAGTAAACGCGCTCGGCGTTGGGCGTCGCGAGTTTGCTGCGGATGGTCTTGTCGTCGGGGAGCTCGTCGCCGCCCCACTTGCCGCCGCCGCCACCGAAGCCGCGGGCGCCGGTCTCAAGGGAACGCAGGCACTTTTGGAAGGACTCCTTGAAGGTGCGGCCGATCGCCATGGCTTCGCCGACCGACTTCATGGCGGACGTGAGCGCCGGGTCGGCGTCGGGGAATTTCTCGAAGGTGAAGCGCGGCATCTTCGTGACCACGTAGTCGATGGTCGGCTCGAAGCTGGCGGGCGTGAGGCGCGTGATGTCGTTGCGCAATTCGTCGAGGGTGTAGCCGACGGCGAGCTTGGCGGCGATTTTCGCGATGGGGAAACCGGTAGCCTTCGAGGCGAGCGCGGAGGAGCGCGACACGCGGGGATTCATCTCGATCACGACCTGACGACCGGTCCGAGGATCGATGGAGAACTGGATGTTGGAGCCGCCCGTCTCGACGCCGATCTCGCGGATGACGGCGAAGGAGGCGTCGCGCATGACCTGGTATTCCTTATCGGTCAGGGTCATCGCCGGAGCGACCGTGATCGAGTCGCCGGTGTGCACGCCCATCGGATCGAAGTTCTCGATGGAGCAGATGACCACGCACTGGTCCTTGTGGTCGCGCATGACCTCCATCTCGTATTCCTTCCAACCGAGGAGACACTCTTCGACGAGGACCTCGTGGACGGGCGAGAGATCAAGACCGTTGGCCGTGATGCGCTCGAATTCTTCCTTGTTGTAGGCGATACCGCCGCCCTGGCCGCCGAGGGTGAAGGACGGTCGGATGATGAGAGGAAAGTTGCCAATCGATTCGGCGGCGGCCCGGGCCTCGTCCATGGACTTGACCGTCTTGGAAACGGCGACGTCGAGACCGATCTTGAGCATGGCCTGCTTGAAGAGCTCGCGGTCCTCGCCCTTGTTGATCGCGTCCGGCTTGGCGCCGATCATCTCGACCTTGTGCTTGGCGAGGATGCCGGACTTGAAGAGCTCCATCGAGAGATTCAGCGCGGTCTGTCCGCCCAGCGTCGGAAGAAGGGCGGAGGGTTTCTCGGTCTCGATGATTTTTTCGAGGCTGTCGACCGTGAGCGGCTCGATGTAGGTCACGTCGGCGAACTCCGGGTCCGTCATGATGGTCGCCGGATTCGAGTTCACCAAAATCACGCGATAACCCTCTTCCTTCAGGGCTTTGCAGGCTTGGGTGCCGGAATAATCAAACTCGCAACCCTGGCCGATTACGATGGGGCCGGCGCCAATGATGAGGATGGACTGAAGATCGGTGCGTTTAGGCATGGACGTGAATGCTTGCGAGGTTGGGACGCACCTGCGGCGGGGCAAGCGGAAAGGCGGGCTGATCCGCCCAAGTCACATACCTGCAAAACAACGCCCGGGAGATCGGCGCCGCCCGGGCGCAACGGTCACTTGATCAAGCGAGCCATTTCCACGCCAAGAACGCGGGCGGCGGACATTTTGTCGCCGCGGCACGCATTGAGCACCATCTCGATGTATTGACGCTCCTGACCGGCGAGATAATCGGCCAGCTTGGGCCAATCTTTGACCTCCTTAAGGCGGAGGGGGAGCTGCTCGGAGGTCACCACCCGGGTGGGCGTGGTGGCGGCTATTTTGGTGACGAGCTGACCGAACTCCGAAAGATTGCCCGGCCAATGGTAGGCTTGGAGCGTATCGATCGCATCCTCGGTAAACTCAATAAGCGTGGCGTCAAAAGCAGGATTTGAGGCCGTGCTCAGGAAAAACTTCACCAAGCTCGGAATGTCCTCGGTGCGGTCACGGAGCGGCGGTAGCACCACCGGCAGAGACGCGACGCGGTAAAACAGTTCGTCGTTGAACGCACCTTCGTCGGTGAGCTTCTCAAGGTCTTCCGTCGTGGTGCATATCAACCGGAAGCCATGGGCGGTATTCCGCAATACGCCGACCAGCTCCTGTTGAGTCCCAAGCTCCAGCTTGTGCAGATTCTGCAGCAACAAGGTGCCGCCACGGGCTTTTTCCACCCAAGCGCCCCCATTTCCATTCGTGCCGAGCAACCCGTCACGAAAATCACCCGCCGAGCTAAGTGCGCAGTCAATGCGCACCAGCGGCGACTCGGGCGAGGCGCTGCCAGCATGTAAAATCTCCGCCACGGTGGTGCGTCCGGTGCCGCTTTCACCCTGCAGGAGAACGGGCGTGCGCACGGTGGCCAGTTTTTTGACCTGCTGGACGAGTCGCTTATTCGCCGCGCTCTGGCCAACAAGCCGGTTCTCAACATCGGCGGACTTGATCGCAGGCGCCGCAGTGGCATTGGCCCGCTCCGCATGGAACTGTTTAAACTCCAAACCCCTCTTGAGGGTGGCGATCAGCTCGTCCACACGGAACGGCTTCTGCATGTAGTCGAACGCACCGAACTTCAGCGCCTGGATCGCACTCTCCGTGCTCGCGTAGGCGGTCATGATGACAATCACCGCGCTCGGATCGTAGGCCTTCAGCTGTTTCAACAAAGTGATGCCGTCCATCGGCTTCATGTCGATGTCGGCCAGCACGAGGTCGAACCGCTCCACTTTGTAACGCGCGAGCGCCTTCTCTCCGTCCGTGGCAAACGCGGTGATAAAGCCAGTTGGCTGAATTACCGCATCCAGCATTTCGTGGATGGAAAGGAGATCGTCGACGATGAGAACAGAGGGCATGAAATAAAAACGCGAAAAAGCCTCAACGAGGCAAAAAACGCAAGGGCTTAGACCTACTGAAGGCCACCTGCGACCGCACCGAGTTGGAAGATGGGGAGGAACATCGCCATGACGATACCACCGACCACCACACCAAGGAACACGATCAGCAACGGCTCGATCAATGAGGTGAGCGACGCCACGGTGGCCTCGCTCTCGGTATCGTAGAAGTCGGCGATCTTATTCATCATGCCGTCCACGTTACCCGTCGCCTCACCGGCCTTCACCATGTGCTTCATCATCGGCGGGAAAAAAGGATTGATAGCGAGCACGTCCGAAACTTGGCCGCCCTGGCTGACGTGCTTGGAGATTTCGATGCAGGCATCCTCCACTTGCACCTTATTGCTGGCCGAAGAAACGATTTCCAAAGTGCGCAGAATGGGAACACCGGAACGCATCAACGTGGCATAAGTGCGGCAGAAACGGGATAAGGCGATTTTGTGGACGAGAGACCCAAAAATCGGCGCCCGAACCAACCAGATATCCTTCATGCGCCGACCACGGGGGGTGGCTACAAATTTGGCGAAGGTCCAATAGAAGGCAAAAGCAGCCAACCCAAGAACCCACCAATACGCCTTCATAAAATTACTCAAGTCGATGAGCATTTGAGTCGGCGCAGGCAGCTTAGCGCCGAAATCCGCGAACATCGACGCAAACACCGGAATGACGAAAATGAGCAACACGTTCACCAGGGCGATCGCCAAGCCAATGACCGCGATTGGATAGGTCATCGCGGACTTCACCTTTTTGGTGAGCTTGACGGTGGATTCGAAATACGTCGCCACCTTGCTCAAGATCTCCGCCAACGCACCCGAGGCCTCGCCGGCCTCAATCATCGAGATGAACAAAGAATTAAACGCGCGGGGAAATTTTTTTAACCGCCGATGAAAACGAATTACCGGCCGAGATGTCCACGCGCACGTCGCGGATGATGATGCGAAAAACCGGGTCCTCGGTCTGATCCTGCAACGCTTCCAAACACTGCACGAGGGGCAAGCCGGCGTTCAACAGAGAGGCCAGCTGTTGAGTGAAAAGCGCGAGTTCGCTCAACGGCAGCTTATATTTGAGGGACTTTTTCTCGAGCGCCTTTTGTTTGGCGAGAGCCTGGGACGCCATGAAACCCTGACCTTTTGACGTCGGGCGAGCAGTTGAACGAGCCGAGGTGCCCTGAGCTGCTGGTGCGGAGGTAATAAAAGCCATTGCGCAAGCGACCAAAGCGATCCGCCAACGGGCTCGCAACCCCATTCCCCCTCTGGGGCTGTAAAAAACCCCTGAGAAACAATCCGTCTTCCGATTAGGAATCGTGCCAGCCAAGGCTTGACCCACTCGGACGCCTGATGAAGCTCACCGGCGAACTCACTGCGGTCGTAGTTTAGAGGTAAAACTCCTTCCTTCCAAGTAGGTGTCCCGGGTTCGATTCCCGGCGACCGCACCAATTCAAATGGCTGTCATCCCTGCGCCCGGTTTATCAAGCGCGCGACTGAACCAAACAGCCCTGTCCAGGGTCCTCCTCCCTGAGATCACGACAGGCCCGCTTGCGATACTCCAACGGTGT
>Ga0307409_100000024_pt1 | contig 51734 bp, 44 predicted proteins | sample 322Ometagenome_2_FD_203888 | JGI IMG/M metagenome (GOLD analysis project Ga0307409, IMG submission 203888) | Maize rhizosphere microbial communities from greenhouse at UC Davis, California, United States - 322HYB-O-2 | ecosystem: Host-associated > Plants > Roots > Rhizosphere > Soil | place... | reverse complement strand
AAGAGTGGTTCGGTGGACGATTCGCCGCGGTAGGGGCGTCGTATCTCGGGTGGGCAGTATGGGCCTTGCTCATGAATCCGCCGCCGGAGTTGGCGACCGCAGTTATCTCGATAGCAGCGCTCGACAACTACCGCGTGGCACACGGCAAGGCGGCCTTCTCGCTCGAAACCACGCTTGGGCTTTTCGACGGCTTTGCCGGCGTACTGAAACACGGCGCGGGTTTAGCCTTCTACCTCAGCGCCCTGACTGCGGGCCGGCGACTCCAGCACGGTTTCAACGAGTTGCCCCTGGTCAGCGCACAAGAGACGGTGCTCGCAGGCAGCCGGCTGCCATACCGCGAGTGGCTCACCACGCCGGACCCTGCCGACCCGCTGTGGCGGCCGATGCAACTTGGTCCGGCGCTCGACCGGGTCGAGGTTCCGGTCCTCCTGCAGGACGGCTGGCAAGACCTGTTCCCAGACCACATGATCGACGCCTATGCCCATCTGCACCGCCGCGGCGTCGATGTGGCGCTAACCGTGGGGCCGTGGACCCATGTCGATGTCGTCACCAAAGGCGCCGGAGTGATCATGGAGGAGACTCTCGACTGGCTCGGCGAGCATTTTGCCGGGACAGGGCCGCGACACCGGCCGACACCGGTTCGCATCTTTGTGACAGGTGCGCAAGAGTGGCGGTATCTGGCCGAGTGGCCCCCGCCGACCGAGGATCGAGTGCTGTACCTCCAGCCCGATGATGGACTCGACGAGGCGCAGCCGGCATCCGACGCTAGCCCTTCGACCTTCATCTATGACCCTGCCAACCCCACTCCAGGAATCGGTGGCCAGCTGATCAATCCCGCAAGAGGCGGATACCGCGACAATCGCAAGATCGAGGAGCGAGCCGACGTCCTCACATTTACTACACAGCTGCTCAGCGAGGCCCTTGAGGTGATCGGGCTTCCGGTCGTTGAGCTGGTCCATGCGACTGACAACCCGCATGCCGACCTTTTCGTCCGGATCTGCGAAGTGCAGAAGTCGGGACGCTCGATCAATGTCAGCGACGGATTCCGACGGCTCAAACCCCCTGAAGCCAATGGGATCGTGCGGCTTGCGCTGGAGGCCATGGCTCATCGCTTTATGCCCGGAACGCGAATTCGCCTTCAGGTCTCGGGGGGCTCCCATCCGCGCTACGCCCGCAACCTCGGCACGGACCAGGATCCGGCCAGCAGTACCGAGTTTGCGCCGTCCCGGCGCACGATCTATCACGGTGACGGCGGCTTCTCGCGTCTCGTCCTTCCGAGCCCAAGCACAGGTCGTCGTCAGGATGGTTAGCAAGACCTGCTCCGCCGCATCATCACTAGCCAGCAAGCCGCCAGGCATCACAAAATGGGTTTTCTCACTCCATTCGAACGCGGGAAAATACGGCGATGGAGGCTAACGCCTCGGCAGCGAAGATCAACGTCTCACTGCTGGGTGGTTTCTCGGTCAACGTGGCGGGGCAGCTGGTTGACGATCATTGGCGGCTGCGGAAAGCAAAAACACTGGTGAAGCTGCTCGCCCTCGCGCCCGGACACCGGCTGCATCGCGATGTTGTCATTGACATGTTGTGGCCAGATGCTGAGCCGCAGGCGGCATCAAACAACTTGCATCAGCTGCTGCATTCGGTGCGGCGCCTGATGGGGCCGAACTCCATCGCACTCAGTGATGAAGTAATACGACTCTGTCCGGCCGGCGGACTCAGTGTCGATGTCGACGCCTTTGAGCAGGCGGCCGCCAGTGCACGCAGCAGCGGCGAAATCGCTGCGCTGCGAAAGGCAGCGGCCTTGTGGACCGGTCCGCTGCTTCCTGAGGATCAGTACGCCGATTGGGCCGAAGAACATCGCGACAGGCTCGCCGAGACCTACGCCGCGGTCGTGACGCTGCTCGGCTCTAAGCTGTCTGAGCAGGGTGAACACCAAGCTGCCCTTGCCCTTTTGGAACCACTCGCATCGACGAGTCCCACCGACGAACATGTCCATCGCGCATTGATCGAGGCGCTAGCCGGCCTTGGTCGGCGATGGGAGGCGATCGAGGCGTACGAGCGAATACGCACTGCCCTCGATGAGGCGTACGCGGCCGAACCGGACCCAGAGACGAAGGCGCTTTATCGGCGATTGCTTACCTCCGGCAAGTCCATGCCGACAACCACTCTTCACAACTTGCCCGAGTCGACCACCAGCTTCGTCGGCCGTCGCCGCTTACTCACCGAGTTGTCGGCCAGTCTTGCGCGTACTCGGTTGCTCACACTCACCGGTGTTGGCGGTGTCGGCAAGAGCCGGCTCGCTTTGGAGCTGGCGCGGCAGGCGGGCGCCGGCGGAGAGTTCCTCGACGGAGTGTGGTTAGTGGAGCTGGCCGGAATCCAAGATCCTGAGATCGTCCCATCAACGGTCGCCGCGGCGCTACGGCTCACCCTTCCCGGCGGGCCCGACCCGATGGCAGCACTTGTAGAGCAACTCACCTCCCGAACCCTGCTGTTGATCATGGATAACTGCGAGCACTTGCTCGATACCTGCGGCGACCTCGTTCAGCAGGTGCTCACCCGATGCCCAGAGATCAATATCGTCACCACGAGCAGGGAACCGCTCGCTATCCCTGGCGAGCTGGTCTATCGTGTGCCATCACTCGAGCTCCCGCAGCTGGGGACTGATCTTGATCTTCGTGAGCTCTTCCGGCTGGAAGCCGTTCAACTGTTCGTAGAGCGCGCCTGGCTCAGTGCGCCCTCATTCAAACTGAACAGCAAAACAGCAGCTCCAGTGGCAGAAATCTGTCGTCGCCTCGACGGCATACCTCTGGGACTTGAGCTCGCTGCCGCCCGTCTTGCCCATTTCAGCGTCGATGAGCTAGCCGACCGGCTTGGCGATGCGCTCACCCTCCTTGGACAGCGAGTACGCGGCCGGCTGGATCGACAACAGACGCTCGCGGCGACGCTCGACTGGAGCCATGACTTACTAGAACTAGAGGAGCAGACGACCTTTCGGCGACTAGCGGTATTCGCCGGCGGATTCGATCTTGCAGCCGCCGGAGCGGTTTGTGATCAGCCAGTCAACGTGATCATCTCGCTCATCTCTCGTCTGGTCGACAAATCACTGGTCCACGCCGAAACTGGAGGCCCGAAGACCCGCTACCGACTGCTAGAGGTCGTGCGGCAGTACGCCGAGACCCGGCTGTCCGAAGCCGGCGAGCTAGCAGTGTGCCGCAGACGTCACCTGGAGTGGTACGCCGCGGCCGCAGCTACGCATGACCCGGACCGCGGTGACTCGATTGTTCGTGAACCGTCCGACTGGTTCGACGCGGAGCATGACAACCTACGCGCCGCTCTGGCCTCCGCGCTGGCAACTGATTCAAGGCTGGCGTTGCAGCTGACGACGTCAACCTGGCGCTTCTGGATTAATCGCGGCTTGATCGCCGAGGGAGCACGATGGCTCACGCTGGCTCTGGACGCAAGCCAGGAAAGGTCAGCACTCCGAGCACGCGCACTAGCGGCCAAGTCAGTGATGCTCATTCGGCAAGCCAAGTCAAGCGAACTCGCTTCAATTGGTGAGGAGATTGTCGACCTGCTCAATAAATACGGCGAGCCGAGGGAACGCGCCCACGGGTATCATCAACGGGCGCTGCTAACTTTCATGGCCGGTGATTGGGGACTGGCGCAGATTCAAAGCGATGAGGCGCTGCGTGTAGCCACGGGGTTTTCGGCGCTTACGGCTTCGGCACAACATTTCGCCGGAATCCTCGCGTTAGGTCGTGGCGAGATCGAGGCAGCCCGTTCGCGGTTTTCCGCAGCACTGCAAGCTCTGGAACCAGTGCCTTTTGACGAGCCGCCTTTCTTCATTGCCATGTCACTGGGATGGGCAGTCGATGAGCGTCTGTATCCGCCTTTGCCCTTTGCTGAGGAAACCGTGCTGTTCGGCCGGCGCGTTGGCGCTCAGCAAGCGGCTGGACACATAAGGCTGGCCATCGCGTTAAGCGAGCGATTGGCCGGAAACGTTAGCGCGGCATTCGCGCTCGTCGACGATGCCTATGAGCGATTCCGTGGACTCGATGACCGCTATGGGGAGGCGTACGCCCTGTCGCAGCGGGGACACACACTGCGCTGGATAGCGCAATATAGTGAGGCGGACCGGGTTCTACAAAAGTCAGAGGCACTGCGCCGGGAGCTGCGCGATCGGCGGGCGCTGGCCATGTCGCTGGCTGGTCGAGCGCTGAATGCAGCCTCAGCTGGAGCCGCCGATGACGCTCGAAGTTTGGGCCAGAAGTCAGTAAAGATGATGGAGGAATCTGGCGATATCGCCGGCCTTTCTGTCACCAGTGTGAACGTTGGGGTGGCGGAGCTCATCTTGGGCGACCTTCCGGCGGCGCTACGGTGGCTCGATCGCGCCCTTGCGGTCTTCCCCATTCCTGGCGGGCATCGATCCCTCGGTTGGTTGCATTTCATTCGAGCCCATGTACGCCAACAACTTGGCGATCCGGACGGCTCCAAGGCGTCAGCGGCTGAGGCGCACAAGATGTTCGCCCACCTAGGCGAGCAGCGTGGCCTGATTGCCGTGCAAAGGATCTGCAAAGACGGCCTTCCTACGCTCTCTCCATAACTTCAAGCGAGAGGTGGACATGATGACAGGCGTGCTCGGCGACGCGACCGTACGTGAACTCGAAATCTGCCTGGCGGGCGCCGTCGTAAGTCCCGGGGATCCGGATTACGAGGCGGCTCGGCGCGTCTGGAATCAGGAGATCGACAAATGCCCGGCACTGGTCGTACGGGTGGCGTCCACCGACGATGTTTCACGCACGGTCCGGTTTGCCAGAAGTGAGGGACGGCCGATCGCGGTACGCGGTGGTGCCCATGGTGTCGCCGGTTTTTCCACCTGCGACGACGGGATCGTCATCGACCTCGGGCGGCTCCACGACGTTGAGGTTGACGTCGACCGGCGGCGGGCACTCGCTGGGGGAGGCACCACATGGAGGACCTTCGACGCAACCACCCAGCAGCATGGGCTAGCCACAACCGGCGGGCTGATTTCTAGCACCGGCCTCGGCGGCTTCACCTTGGGCGGCGGCATTGGACATCTGGTACGCAGATACGGGCTAGCCTGCGACAACCTGCTCTCCGTCGAGCTGGTAACCGCCGATGGATCAGTGGTCCATGCCTCGGGCTCGGAGAATCCGGAGCTGTTCTGGGCGCTACGGGGTGGTGGCGGCAATTTCGGTGTCGTCACCAGGTTCGAACTCGGCTTACATCCAGTGGGTCCGGTTGTGCTCGGAGGACCCATCTTTTATCCCGCCGAACAGTGCGTTGAGGTGATGACGCGCTGGCGGGATCAGCTGCAGAACATGCCGGACGGGCTGACGACCACGGTCGTTCTCGGTGCGGCTCCGCCAGAACCGTTTATCCCTGAAAACTGGCACAACAAGAAGGCGGTCGCAGTCATCGCCTGCTGGGCCGGGAACCCCGCAGACGGAGAAGAGGTCGTCAGACCGTTGCGAGCCCTCGGCACGCCGATCGCCGACCTGCTCGGCCCAATTCCGTACCTTGATCTCCAGCAACTCGCGGACCCCGCTTGGGGAGCAGGCGCCAGGAACTACTTCACCTCGACCTTCCTCGACCGGCTACCAGACGAGGCTGTCGAGGACCTCACCAAGTATCACCATGCCGCCGCCCAGCCACCAGCGCAAGCCGAGCTCCATATTCATCACCTTGGAGGAGCCGTTGCGCGAGTGCCCGCCGAAAGCACCGCATTTATCAATCGCAAGTCGCCATTCATCGTCAATTGCATCGCACGCAGATCCAATGGTGCGGATCTCTCATCAGAAATTGCGTGGGCTCGGGCAGCCCGAGATGCAATGTCCAACTATGGAGAAGACCGAAGGTATGTCAACTTCACGAGCGAGGGCGGCCAAGACAACGTCCGAGCCGCCTACCCAGAACCAGTCTTCGCTCGGCTACAGGCGGTCAAAGATGAATACGACCCGTTCAACGTATTCCGATTCAACCTCAATATCCCGCCAGCTCGTGACTAGCGGCATGATCTGATCATAGATCTGTTCGGGCCCATTCACGAAAGTGGTCACCAACAACATGGCTCGACTGCAGCTTCGTGTCGTTAGTGACCACTTTTTACTGCTAGGCCACCAGTTCCCCGCCTAATCGGCTTCAAGGATCTGGAAAGGCCGCCCTCCCGAGTTGGCCAAGCTAGTGCGCATTTCTCGGAGCGGATCGTGCCGAGGTCTGCCTAATCACGTGCAGCGGTCATTTCTTCAACGTTTCTCCGCACAAGGCCACAAACGGGCCTCAAAACCGGGCCATTCGCCCTCATTTGTGGACTTGTGCGGACAAACGCGCTGAGGCCGGCAATGGCTGCACCCGGTTCTCCGATTAATCGGCTGCAAAGGATTTGCAAAGGCCGCCCTCTTAGGTTTCCTGTATGGCACAGGTGGCGGTGACCCAAGATGAGCCGACGACCCGGTTTCGCTTGCGCTCTCGTCCTCCTTAGGAACGCCATGCGAAGAATCTAACCAACACCACAACCTTGAAATGGGGAAATACAAATGTTCAGAAGGCTAAGAAATGGCGCCATAATGCTGGCGATCGCCGCCACTGGCGTCCTTCTTTACGGTGGGCAGGCGCAAGCTGAGCCAACGCCCACTCCCGTCGCGGTCGAGGTCCTTACGCCAAGAGCGGCCTTCACCGACGACGCCTCAATGCAGCTTCGGCTGAAGGACGACCACGGTACGAACGTGATCAAGACTTCAGATCCGTCCAACATCGTGACAACCAAGGTGACCGTACAACCCGGAGCACCGATCCCGTGGCACACCCATCATGGACCGGTCTTCGTCACAATCGTCAAGGGTGAATTGACCTATATTTCCTCCGAGGGCTGCGCCAGCCGGCGATACCCGGCGGGAAATGCGTTTATCGATCCCGGACACGGCAATGTGCACGCTGCGTTCAACTCGGGCCCGACGGTGACTGAGTTTGTTGCGGTGTTCTTCGAAGCGCCGCCTGGAGATGCGCCAATCACCATCCCGGCCGATGCTCCCACCGGCTGCAAGATTCCAACGAGCTGATTACCGGCGCCAATTACTAAGCAAAAGGTGGGGTCACTGGCCCCACCTTTTGCTGCGCCGGGCTAGGCCCTGGCGATCGCTAGGCTCTCGCCGCGGTCGATCCGTGTCGCCAGCGTCTCGGCCTTAATCCAGTCCTGGTGTGGCAACAGGTCGTCGCCGTCGGGCAGCGTGAGCACAATCCGATCGGTGAGCTCCAGCCCGGCATCCTTCCGCATCGTGTTGACAGTGTGGATTAGTTCGTAGACCCGGCCACGGAGTTCCAGCTCCGAGTCGATCTCGGTGTCCAGGGCGACCGACAGTGCGAGGTCGTTCGCAATCGTCCAGCCGGCAATCTCGACCCGCTCGCCGCGAATCACCTCATCAGCTGCGAGCTCTACGCCGGCGACCCGAATGCGGCCATCGCCGAGCTCCTCGACCTCGCCCTTCTCCAGCGCGGCCTTGATTTCGCGTACTTTCGGCCCGAGCCGGGGTCCGAGTACTCGGAGGTTGGGCAGCAAACGAACCTGAGCAACCGGCCCTTGATCGAATCCGACCTCGTCCACCCGCAGTTCTTCGGCGATCTCATCGGCATGGTCTCGGGCAAGTTGGGCGCCGCGTACGTAGACCCGCCGCAGCGGCTGGCGCAGCTTCACGCCAGCGGTGCTGCGCGCCTCCCGCCCAAGCTCCACGATCCGGCGTACCTCGGCGATTTCGGCGAGGAGGTGATCGTCGGTGTCGTATAGATCCGGCCAGCCCGCCAAGAAGACGCTCTCCGGTGCGTCCTCGCAGCCATCAGCCACCAGGTTTCGCCACAGATGATCAGCAAGGAATGGCATGACCGGCGAAATCACCCGTAAGCCCGTGACTACGGCAAACCACAGCGTTCGAAACGCCGCGTCATCGTAGGAGTAGAAACGGCGCCGCGACCGGCGGATGTACCAGTTGGAGAGGTCGTCAACGAACGCCTCGAATGCGGCGATCACTCGATAGGTGAGCTGTTCCTCGAGCGCAGCCGTTACGTCGGCGACGAGTTTCTCAGTCCGGGTGACGAGCCAACGATCAAGAGGACGCAGCTCAATCCCGGCCGGCCCTCTTTCAAGATCATCTAGTGTCGGCCGGAAACCCTCGATGTTAGCGTACCGGACAAGGAACCCCACCGAGTTCCAGAACGTAAGGAGCTTGCGCTTTATCTCATGCGCCGGGCCGTAGCCGAAGTGCAGGTCGCGGTCGGGCGGCTGATCGCAGTACTGCCAGCGCATGACATCGGCGCCCATCCGGGCGAACGCTTCCTCGGCAGCGATCAGGTTGCCCCACGAGCCGTGCATCGGACGGCCACGCTCGTCGAGCATCTTTTCGTAGCCAAGGACGGACTTGAACGGCGCCTGATCGACCAGGCAAACCGACATGAACAGCTGCGAATAAAACCACAGCCGGATCTGCTCGCGCATCTCGGACACCCAGTGCGCCGGGAACCAGGTCTCCCAATAGGCCTGATCAGGAAGATCGGCGCCCGTCAGCCCCGTCGCAGCGCCGTTCCCGTAGCCGCGCTCAATCCACTCCGGGTTCTCCCAGCCGAGTGTCGAGAAGGGCACGATCCCGGCGTCAAGCCAGACGTCGCCGATTTCGGGGATGCGTCGTACGCCTTCGGTTCCGCAGGCGGGGCAGCGGATCTCGACCGCGTCGATCCAGGGGCGGTGCAGCTCGGTGAGCTGCTCCATGCCGCTCGTCGCCAGCTCCTCGAGTTCGGCGCGGGAGCCGACGACGGTGATGTGGCCGCAGGTGCATGGATAGAGGGGCAGCGGGAGGCCGAAATAGCGTCGGCGAGAGATGTTCCAGTCGCCCATGTTGCGGAGCCAGTCGTCCATCCGCTTGGAAAAGTACGCCGGGGTCCACTCGATAGTCGCGTTGGCCTCGAGGAGTCTGGGTCGGACTTCGTCCACGGAGATGAACCAGTCGTCGGCGATGCGAAAGATCAGCGGCGTGTGGCAGCGCCAGCAGAAGGGATAGCGGTGTATGTATTCGTCTGCGGCGATCAAGCGTCCCCGCCCCGCTAGATCAGTGGCGATCTGCTCGGCCGACTCCGAGGTCGAGAGCCCGTGCAGCCAGCCGAAGCGATCATAGAAACGCCCCGCTTCGTCTACCGGAGTGATCACCGGAAGGTCATAGACCCGGGAGAGCTCGAAGTCCTCCGCGCCGCAGCCGGGCGCGATGTGGACGAGGCCGGTGCCCTCATCCATCGTGACCTCGTCCCAGGCGATCACGCGGTGCTCGAGGCCCTCCGCTGCCGGCAGGTGATCAAACGGTCCCTGGTAGCGCCACCCGACCAGCTCAGACCCCTGTCGGCGCTCGAGGTAGGTCGCCTTAGGATAGCGCTCAACCGCGACCCACTCGCCGTCCTCGGCAAGGCCGTACTCCTTGTCGGGGTGGACGGCGGCGGCGACATTGGCCGGCAGCGTCCAGGGCGTAGTCGTCCAGACCGCCAGCGACTGACCCGGCCTGTCGAGCAACGGAAAGCGAATGAAAAGCGAGGGATCCGTACGCTCCTCGTAGCTTCCGACTAGTTCATGCGCCGAAATGGAGGTCCCGCATCGCGGGCACCACTCGGTGGAACGGTGACCGCGGTAAAGCCAGCCCCGCTCGTGGACGATCTTGAGGAAGCGCCAGATGTAGGAGATGTTCGTGTCGGAGAACGTGTAGTAGTCGTTGCCCCAGTCCATCCACTGACCGAGGCGCTTCGATCCGCGAATCAGCTCCTGCGCCGATCCCGCGACCTTCTCGCGGCACTTGCGCGCGAACTCGGCGAGCCCGTACTCCTCGATCTCGTGCTTCGAATTCAGGCCCAGCTCTCGCTCGACGCCGACCTCGATCCATAGGCCCTGGCAGTCGAAGCCGTTCTGATAGCGCTGGTCAAAGCCGCGGAGTGCCTTGTAGCGCTGGAAGACGTCCTTCAGCGTGCGGCCCCAGGCGGTGTGTACGCCGAGGTTCTTGTTGGCCGTGACCGGGCCATCGATGAAGCTCCAGACCGGACCGCCGCGGTTGCGCTCGCGGAGCTGATTGAAGATGCCACGATCGTCCCACCAACTGAGGATCTCCTCCTCGAGCGCGGGATGATCAGGAACCGAAGGAAGTAGCTTGAACATGCGGTAGGTCAGTGTAGTGCGGTCCGAACTGAGAGAGTGGACCGGTGATCGACTTCAACAACCGACCCGTGCTGGTGACGGGTGCGACCGGGCGCATTGGAGCTGAAACCGTCCGACAACTTGCGGCTGCCGGAGCCGATGTCATTGCTAGTGGGCGGTCAATAGAAAGCTTGAACGAGCTGGCGGATCGGACCAGCGCACGGACGCTGCCGTTCGACCTGATATCAGAGGACAGTGTCCGAGACGCCTTGGACGGAATTGATCTCTACGGCGTGGTCAACTGCGGCGGCTTCGGCGGCGAGATTGCCACGCCGATGGACACCGACCTCGCGATTTTCGACAAGGTCATTGCGATCAATACCGACATCGCGGGTCCCATTGTGTTCTTACTGAGCGATGCAGCATCAATGATCACGGGCGTGACGCTGCCCATCGATGGGGGGTATTCGAGCCGATGACGACAACTCAGATCGACTACGGCTTCTCCCTTGCCGGCAAGGTGGCGGTGGTCACCGGCGGCGCTTCGGGGATCGGCTCAGCCATCGTCGACGCGTACGCGACCAAAGGTGCCACAGTTGTGGTGCTCGACAAAGCGCTCGAAGCCGCTCAGCACAAGGTCAGCGAGGGCGGAGCAGCCGCCGCTATCGGTTGCGATGTGACCAGTGAGCAGTCCGTTATCGATGCGATCAGCACGGTGAGCGAACAGTTCGGCCGCATTGACGTACTTGTCAACAGTGCCGGCATTGCCTTGACCGATACTGCGGAGAACATCAGCGTTGACGCCTGGGATCGGACCATGGCGATCAATCTGCGAGGCGCCTTCCTCGTCAGTCAGCACGTGGGCCGGATCATGCTCGCGCAAGGAAGCGGCACCGTGATCAGCTTGGCTTCACAGGCTGCGACGATCGCGCTACCCGGCCACGTCGCGTACTGCGCATCGAAGTTTGGGGTCGTGGGCATGACGAGGGTGCTCGCTCTGGAATGGGCCAGCCGAGGCGTAACAGCGAACACGATCAGCCCGACCGTGGTAATGACTCCGCTCGCTAAAGAGCTTTGGGACAATCCGGAGGGCGAGGCGCTGAAGGCGCAGATTCCGACCGGTCGTTTTGCCGAACCAGACGAGATCGCCGCCGTCGCTGTGTTCCTCGCTAGCGATGCCGCGAAGATGATCAATGGCGTGGACCTGCTGGTCGACGGCGGCTACACGATTCGTTGAGATCTTGCTGAATGGACAGCTTGGCGGCACTAGCTGCGCTGCCGGCGATCCGGACGTAGTTTGAGGGAATTGGATTTTTATCAGCGGCGTCTAAAGTAGGCCGCCTCGGGGTTCGTAGCTATGTTTGATCATTACGCCGACTCGCGATGAGTCGCCCTCCCACGCCGTTCATCGGGTTACTGCTGGCTGTACTACTGCTGGTATTTGGTAATGCGGTGAATCGGGAAGACAGCGTCAGCATCGTCGTCGCCGGCACGGCGCCAACCGCCGGCGCCTCGGCCCAGCAGGCAGCGGCTTCACCACGACAGCCGGCAGCGAGTGCGTCGGGCAAGCCCCGGTCGCGTCCCCGCCAGCCGACAAAGCCTCAAACGAGGCAAAGATCTCAATTCCGGCCGAGCGATAAGCCGGCAGCGGACCGGTCTGGAAAGTCACAGTCTCGACCCAGCACAAATCAACAGGCGAGCAAGCATGGCGGCACGGTTTATCTGACATTCGATGACGGACCAAGCCCGTACACGCCGGCCATTCTCAAGATCCTCAGGTCAACCGGCTCGACAGCGACCTTTTTCGAGCTTGGCTCCCGCCAGGCTCAGTATCCAAGTACCGCGGCGCACATCCGGGCCGAAGGAAGCAACATCGGCAATCACACCTACAACCATCCCGATCTGACCGCTCTGACTGCGGGGCAAATCCGTTGGCAAGTGACGCATGGACCGCGCGGTAGATGCATGCGGCCGCCGTACGGCGCGACTAATCCACGCGTTCGCCACGTCATCGCGGAGCAGGGCTTACGTGAGGTGCTGTGGTCGATCGACACCCTGGACTGGAGCCGGCCTGGTACGACCAAGATCATTAAGGCTGCCACCGGCCCCGCGGTGCGCGCCGGCAGTATCGTCCTTTTGCACGACGGCGGCGGTGATCGCTCTCAGACCGTCGCAGCGCTACCGAAGATCGTCAGGACGCTGCGGCAACGGGGATATATGATTCGGCGCCTTCCCGGCTGTTAGTCCCGATCTCATCTCGTACCGCGATAGTTCTCGGGAACGGTCGCCGGATCAATGGTCGGCAGCGGGAGCTCCTGGCCGGTAAGAAAGGCACGCACCAGGCTGGTGTACAACACGGGTTGTTCGAGGTACGCGACGTGGCCAGCACTTGGGAGCATGACCATCTGTGCCTCGGGGAAGGCCTGCCGATAATCGGCAAGAGCAGACCACGCGACGTAATCGCAGGCCGGCTTGATCACCAGCACCGGAACCTTGATCATCACAAGCTGATCAAGGTCGAGCACATCGGCAGGGTCGGGGTACAGCTGCGGAATGTAATGGGCGTAGTAGCCGACGCCGGTGGTACCGACGCGGTCCGCGAGTCGCTTGTCGCAGAACAACGCGGGGGTGGAGTCTCGATAGATGGCGGAGAATCTCCGGTCCATCTCCTGATCCCCCGCGACACGGTGGGCGACCCGCGGATCTGCGTTGGTTAGGGCGTACGCGAAGAGATACCGCGGCCTGAGCAGCTGCGAATATTCCCGAGCCAGCTCGAAGGTAGTCAGCCGAGTGGTCGGATCGCCGGGCGGGACGTCGGCGCCCCTCAAGGGCAGGTCGCCCGGCGCGGTCAGAATCAGCGCCGCGACATGATCAGGATGCTCTTGGGCGTACGCGACGGCAAATCGAGCACCCCACGAATGCCCCACCAGGACCACCCGCGGCGCACCGGTGCGGGCTCGGACCGCCTCCAGATCATGCACCGCACGAGCGGTCGTGTAGCCGGTGGGATCAGCGAGACGAGAGGAGGCGCCCGTGCCGACCCTGTCGTAGACGTAGACATCACGATCGCTGGCCAGGGCAGCGAAGGCAGCAGCGTCGTGCGCCATGTCGGCCACACCAGGTCCACCGTGTACAAAGATCAGCGGCGGCTGAGTCGCCGCCCGCGCACTCGTGATGTGCACGGCCAGCCGCGAGCCATCCGGAAGACTCAGCCACTCGGCTCCGGCGATCGGGTCCGGGCGAACCGCACCGATCCCCGGATAGAGCCAACTCAGGCTCAGCACAGCGGCGCACCCAGGACGATGATCGGGCCAAGGACGACCCGACGCGATGGCTCCCGGCGCCACAATCCGAAGCCCAGCACCCAGGACACCAGGATCGCCGCGACGACAGTACCGATCACTGACCAGGCAAGCGATCCGGTGAGCGCGGCGATTTCGATCATACTCAGCGCAGCCAGCAGACTGACCACTATCGCAGCGGGGAGAATGATCAGTCTCGGGGAACGTTTTGCGCTGCGCCCTGAGCGCTCTTCGACAGGATCAAATTCAGCCATAGTGATTCAGGCCTCAAGCCTGACCGGGCGATCGGCCGGCTTCCTCTTTGATTCATTCTATTTTTGTGACTTCACCCCCGAATCGATCGGTCACATTCGACAGCCGCGATGTGTCATGTAGTCAACGAAGGAGGATGACATGAAGATATTCGTCGCAGGAGCGACCGGAGTATTGGGCCAACGGCTGGTCCCGCTGTTGATCTCCAACGGCCACACAGTGGTCGGCAGCACCCGGATGCCCGGCAAGGCAGATGCGCTGCGCGCCGCTGGCGCCGTACCCGTAATTCTCGACGCTTTGGATCGCGATGCCGTCATCGAGGCGGTCACTCAAGCTGAGCCCGACGTGGTAGTCCACGAGCTCACAGCGCTCACCGACTTCAGCGACTTCCGCAAGTTCGATGAGGCTTTCGCCGCCACGAATCGGCTCCGAACCCAAGCCACCGATCATCTGCTCGAAGCCATCCAGCAGCTGCCCACTCGGCGGATCGTCGCCCAGTCCTACGCGGGCGCGGGTTTCTACGCCCGAACCGGTGGGCCCATCAAGACCGAGGATGATCCGTTCGACTCTGATCCCCCCGCTGGACTTCGGCGAATCGTCGAGGCCGTACAGCACCTGGAACGAGCGGTGCTCAAGACCGAAGGCGTCCAAGGGACCGTGCTGCGTTACGGAGGCTTCTACGGCCCCGGCACCTCGCTTGGTGCGGGCGGCGTCTTCCTGGAGGCTGTCCGGCGTCGCCAATTCCCCATCATTGCGGGTGGCGCTGGAGTGTGGTCGTTTATTCACATCGAGGATGCGGCCTCAGCGACCCTGGCCGCCATCGAGAGTGGTCGGACGGGGGCGTACAACATCGTCGACGACGATCCGGCGCCGGTTGCCGAGTGGCTCCCGGTGCTGGCCGAGGCCATCGGCGCCAAGCCTCCACGGCGCATGCCCGCATGGCTTGCTCGGTTGTTCGTGGGAGAGCACGGGGTGATCATGATGACCGAGTCCCGCGGCGCTTCCAACGCCAAGGCTAGGCGGGAGCTCGGGTGGCGGCTGGCGTACCCGAGCTGGCGTACCGGCTTCCGGGTCGGACTTGGCGACGGCGAGACCGCCAAGGCGGCCTGAGCAGTCAGCGGTATTGCTCGTGTTCGGCGAGGACCACCTCGATCACTCGCCGGGCTTCAGCAGCGACGGCTGCATCTGCTTGCAGGTTGCCGGCGTACGTGATCAAGGCCTTCCACAGCGCCCAGCCGCGACCGCGCGCCCATGTTCCAACATCGAGTGGAAGCGCGGCGCGAAACGCCTCGCGACTCTCGCCCGACAGAAGCGTCCAGGCGATGGTGACGTCGCAGGCGGGATCGCCTATACCTGCACTGCCGAAGTCGATCACCGCAGCCAACCGGCCATCCCGAACCGCAGGTTTCCGGCCGCGACGTCACCGTGTACCCAGACCGGCGGGCGGGCCCAGGTCGTGCTCAGGCCTGCTTCCCACACCTCTGTCGCGCGTTCGGCGTTGATCAACTTACGGACGGTCGCGATCGCCTCGCGAATTTCGGCGTCATAGGTATCCAGGGGTCCGCCACGAAAGAAGTTGTGCGGGCCAGGTCGCGGCCCGTCCGTCGCGTCAATCCGCTGTAGGCCCATGAGGAACCCCGCCAGAGTCTCGGCGAAGTCCCTTAGGTCGCCGATCGCTGCACCGCTGGCCGGCACTCCATCCAGCCAGCGGTAGACCGACCAGTTCCAGGGATAACCCTCTGCCGGCTCACCCATGGCGACGGGTACCGGGATCGGTAGCGGCAGCTGCGGAGCGAGCATGGGAAGCCAGCGCTGCTCTTTGCGTACCTGTGCGGCGTACGACTGGGCGCTGGGCAGCCGCACCAGCAGGTCGGTGCCCAGCCGGAACGTCCGGTTGTCCCAGCCGTTGGGCTCGGCGGCGGTGATCGGGAGACTGGACCACTGCGGAAATTGCGCCTGCACCAGCCGGGCTACCAGGGCGGCGTCGATCTTCACCGGCCTAGTGTTGCCGAGATGGCTGCCGAGGACATCCGGCTGGGGATCGCGACACTCGCCCTCAAGCCAGGGACCAAGCTTCCAGCACGTGACGCCCCACCTTCTCGCTTGACGCACCACATATTGGTGGAGCGTCAAGCGAGCAGATGGGGCGTGATGAGAGAAGATGGGGCGTCACGAAAGGCTCCGGCCTTGAGATCAGCTCATCTGCGAAGGCCACGGAGTCCAGTGCCGGCCTCGTACAGAACCAATGGCGTCTAGCACAGCGGCAAGCAGTTCCTCATCGATCGGCTCCTCCGCCGCCCTGACTGCTGAGTCGATGTATCGCTCTTTGGCTGTGCCGATCAAGGTCGTAGCACAGCCCGAGCGATGAATGGAGTACTGATTGGCCAGAAAGCTGCGCAACGCTCGGTACGCCGACTGCAACGCCGCCTGCTCGTCATTGACCGCGAACCCGTCGCCCAGTGGTGCGGTCCCATACCCGACGACGGAAACCCTCAGACCCGTCTGGCCCAACTCGCGATACTCCATCGTTACTTCATACCGCAGCAGCCTCGACATCGCTATGCTCTGGAAGCGCGCGACCGGCGTTCGCGGCAGAGCATCCATGGTGTGGTTGCATCGAGTGGTGACGCAGCCTGAATTGGCCCGGCGGCTAGGCACGTTCGATGCGGTGATCATCGGGCTGGGCTCGATGCTGGGCGCCGGAGTCTTCGCAGCGTTCTCCCCCGCGGCAGCCGTTGCCGGCGCGGGCTTGCTTATCGGACTTGCTATCGCCGCCTTAGTGGCGTACTGCAATGCCACGGCGTCAGCCCAGCTCGCCGCGCAGTATCCGACCTCAGGCGGAACGTATATCTACGGCCGCGAGCAGCTGGGAACCTGGTGGGGATTTCTGGCTGGTTGGGGATTCGTGGTCGGAAAGATCGCCAGCTGCGCAGCGATGGCGCTGACCTTCGCTGTCTATCTCGTGTCACCGCCGTGGCAGCGTCCGGTCGCTATCGCAGCAGTGATCATCTTGGCAGCTGTCAACTACTACGGGATCACTCGCACGGCGGCGTTGACCAAGATCATCGTCGCCGCGGTGCTTGCCACACTCGCGCTCGTTGTGATTGCTTCGCTGAGCAGCTCCACTTTGCCGTCATCGGCCGAGTCCTGGGATGTTCTGAGCGCCGGCTGGTACGGCGTTCTGCAGTCGGCGGGATTACTGTTCTTCGCCTTCGCCGGGTATGCCCGGATCGCCACCCTGGGTGAGGAAGTCCGGGAGCCCGAACGGACCATCCCGCGGGCGATCTTGATCGCGCTGACCATCGTCGTATTGATCTATCTCGCCATAGGCGCGTCGATCTTGATTGCCATCGGCGCTGCTGGCGTCGCCGCCACGCCGGCACCCCTGGCAGCGGCGGTAAACGCAGCCGGTTGGACATGGGCAAGCTGGCTGGTACGGCTGGGCGCCGCCGCAGCAGCACTGGGCGCATTACTCGCCTTGATCGCTGGCGTCAGCAGGACCACGCTGGCGATGGCCCGCCACGATGATCTGCCGCGCTGGTTGGCCGCAGTGCATGAGCGTCATCAGGTTCCACACCACGCCGACGTTGCGGTCGCCGGACTCGTCTGCATTCTGATCTTGCTGACGGACCTGCGAGCGGCGATCGGCTTCTCCTCGTTCGGAGTCCTGCTTTACTACTTGATCGCCAACGTGGCCGCGTACACCCAAGATCGCGAGCGGCGCCGGTTTCCGCGGATTCTGCAAATCATCGGCATGATCGGGTGTGCAACCTTGGTCGTCACGTTGCCCTGGACTTCAGTGCTTGCCGGAGCTGCGGTGTACGCCGGCGGAGTCTGCTATCGAGCCATTCGGAGAAGATCGCCAGCCGCGCCCTAATCCGGATCCCGCCCACCGTGGAGGCACATCTCACCCACAGGCCAGGGCTAGCCGCTGCAGCCAGTGATGATGTGCGAGCAACAAGGCAAGACGCATCGGTTCAGCGAGCAGCACGGCCCTGGGCCCACGCTGGGATTCCTCGGTCACAACCCGCGTAGCGTGCGGCAACGAGTACAGGTCCCAGCCGTGATAGCCGTACGCGCCCTGGCACCACCACAGCCAGCCCAGATGCCTCGGCGGCTGGAACTCCACCACCTCCGATCGGAGCGGCGTACCGAAAGTCACCCAGCGAAACGTCATGCCCGCTTCCAGCGAATCTCCGGTTCCGTCTAGCCGAACCCGGCGTGCGTTCAGATACCACTGCGGCCACAGGACAGCGCGTACGAGCTTGGTCCAGATCACCTCAGCTGACGCACTCATGACCCGATCATTGTGGGCAAAGACCGCAGCGCCTTCCGGCGCTGTGCCCGGCGGCCAGGAACACAGCTCCGCGTACTGCGGTCGCTGGTGCCAGCTCATCGCGGTGCAAGTCGGCGTTTGTCGACAGGCGCCAGCCTGACCGAACCAATGTTCGGCGGCGTAAAGAGCGGTCGCAGTTCAGGACCTCCCGGCTGCCCGTAGACCTGCCAAAGCTGTCGTAGGCAGAACTGACTGAAACGGAACAGGCTGCGCGCTCGTCCGCCTTGGGCGCCTGGAGTCCCGCGGAAGGTCGTCAACTGCCGCAGGAATGCGGGGAGAGTGATCCGTATCACACCGCTGCCAACCAGGTCGTGAATGCGCGGGGAGTGTTCAGACTCGTAGCGCCCCTTGAACAGGTGGACATACAGCGTTGTGGTATCGCTCCAAAGATCAGCGGTCCCCGATTTGTGGATGACGTTCTTGCGACCAAACAAGGTGACGTCGTTGCCGTCCTTGTCCTGGAAGTTCACGCGATAGGACAACCATTTCCAGGTGGGATCGCCTCGATCCCAGAGCAGTTCCAAGACACCGTCGGTTACCGGTCTGGCTCCGCCGAACGCGCTGCATTGGACGGTGCCGGCCACCTGGCAGGAATGCCATCGATCGCGAACGAAGCCGTCCACATCGGGAACGGTCACGGTCAAGGACAAGGAAAGCTCACTGTCGGTTCCCGCACCCTTGCTCGCCCCAAGCTCCGGATCAGCCTCGCCGAAGGCGAATGCGCCCACCATCTTCTCCCGGAAGCTCACCTGCCCTCCGGTCGTCAGTGGATCGGCAGACTCCAACTTCAGTCCATGAGCGCGGCACCAGCGGCGGCCCTCGACAACACCACGGTTAACTGCCTCTTCCATCGATGCCCGAGACAGGCTGAAAAGGTAGTGAGCTGGCACCTCCGCGCTCAGCCATTTCACTTCGATCCGGCGCTCGAACTCGCCGGGCTGGCCAGCCTCGATCGCGGCATTATTGCGCTCGATGCGATCAAGAACCGCGCGGACCCGGGAGTTGGCGATCGCCTCGATCATTTGAAAGTACCCATGCGTGAAGCCGGGACGAACTCTGCCGCGCTGGCTTACAGTCCAGATCACCCACACCTCATCCGCGCCGTCTGTGATCGCCTGCTCGATATTGGCGTCGGTCGCAAAGATGGCATCCATATAGCTGGCTTCGCCGGCACCGTCTTTCAGGCGTACGGATGGAAACCACAAGGGCAGCGTGACTGCCGAAACCAGCGCCGCCTCGTCCATCTGCGACGCTCGTCGTACTTGGTGCTGCTGCCGGTTGACGTTGAACAGGTTGAAAGAGGCGACCCGTTCGGTGTTCCTGATCGCGGGCCAGTCAAGGTTCCAGGTGCCGGAGAAGACCTGTTTGCGGAAGCCGTCGTAGGTGAAGATCGACGCCGGAACAGGCAGCCACTGTCGCCAGTTGAACGAGATGCCGCGGAACGGCTGCGTCTCGCGCCAGTTGTCGGCGATCTGCGTGCCGGTAAGGCCTTGACACCACATCGCGAGGTTGAACACCCCACCGCTAGCGCCATCGGCCAGCTCGAAGTCCACCCGCCGCCCGTCGGGCGTACGCGCCTCGTCCAGCCAGACCTGCAGTACGCCGGCCTGGAACGCGACCTTAAGAGCACCGCCGGCCATGATCAGCGCTCGACGCGGTGCCGGGTTGGAGAATCCGTTATCGGTGATCATCGCGCACCTCCGGCTTTCTCGATCACCCGACTAGAGGCGCGCTCTGCGACAGCCGCGATTGTCAGCGCTGGATTGACGCCGACCGGCCCCGGCATGATCGAACCGTCGGCGACGAAAAGCCCTGGATATCCGAAGACCTCGCCGTAGCTGTCGACCACCCCTTGCCCGGGCGTCCTGCCCATTGGAACTCCGCCGAGCGGATGCACCGTGACCATCCGGCTCAACATCGTGCTAGGACCGGCTTGGAACTTGCCCTTGAGGCCGGTTGCGACCTCATTCATCGTCTGTCGGATCCCATCGAATGCCGGCTGCGAATAGGCCTCCCGCCAGGCAATCTCCAGATCGCCGTTGCGAAGTGCCATGACACCTCGCGGCATGTCCTGACCCATCCCGAGCATCGGCAGCACGCTGCGCGATGGGTACGAGTCGCCGACGATCTGGGACAACTTTGCGCTGATTCGCGTCCGCGACTTGTTCGTCACACGCGCGGCCAGCGTGGTCAGGGCCACTGCGGCGATTCGCTTCGCAGCTTGCAGCCGGAGCGTCTCTCCGAGCCAGTCGCCGAGAACCGGATAGCCTCCGTCCTCGACGAGAAGGACGTTCGATGGTCCGCCAGCCGCCGAACTGCCGTTGCTCCGCTTCTCGATGTAACTGGTAATGGTCGGACCGCGCGATGCATCCAGTGAGCCGTCGTTCTTGCCAGTCCGGATAAAGCCCAGATAGTCGGCATTGCCACAGAACCTCTGGCCAAGTTGGTCGCTGAGCCCAGGCAGGTTAATGCGGTTGCGAAGCAGCAAATACGTGCTGCCCAAGGAACCGGCAGCCAGTACCACGCACTTGGCTCGGAACTGCACGGGCTCTCGAACTGGACGCACGCCGTCGCGCTTCCAGGGTGGATTGGGTGGAAGATGGCGGACGGCATCGACTTCATAGCGACCGTCCGGAAGCGGTCTGATCTGCCGGACCTCGTGCAGCGTCTCGATGCAGGCGCCGTGCTGCTTTGCCCGGCTCAAATAGGTCAGATCAAGGGAGTTCTTACTGCCGAAGTTGCAGCCAACGTCGCATTGTCCGCACCGAATACACGTCGTGCGGTGCGCCTCGTGGAGATTCCAACCCTCGATTGGCGACCCGGAGAGACTTTTAGAGTCGCTGAACGAGACGGCAAGTGGTGCGCGATCCCAGCTGAGACCCATGCGCTTTGCCGCGAGCTCAAATTGTTTGGTTTTCTCAGTCACGTCCGCAAGCGGATACTTGCGTACCCCGAGCATCTCTTCGACCTCTCGATACGGATCTTTCAGCTCTGCTGGATCGAGCGGCCAGGTCTCATCGAAGGAGTCATCGGGCTTGCGAAACATCACATTGGCGTAGATCAATGACCCGCCACCAAGACCGCTGCTGATCACGGCCTCGAATTTCTTGAACGACCAGATGTCGAAAAGGCCATAGAGGCTCTCGCTGGGATCCCACACGTTGGTGGAGTTCTCCAGCGGCGTACGCGCAAAGCTGCCGGGCGGATACGGCTTTCCCCGCTCCAGCAGTAAAACCTTGCGGTTGGCAGCCGCCAATCGGTACGTCATGACCGATCCGCCAAAGCCGGAGCCGATCACGATGCAGTCGAAGTCCTCGGGATATTCATCCGTTGACCCATTCGTGGACATAGGGCCGCTCTTCCTTGTGCGAAGGGGATCTTTTCCATACGGATGGCGTTCGCCGCGAAGAAATACTGAATCGTGTTACGTAGTACTTTCCCGGTAAAATTTCGGGGGTGTTGGTCGGGCGCAAGGCTGAGACCCGCCTGGTTCGCACACTTCTCGACGACGCGCGCCACGGGCACAGCAACGTGCTCATCGTCTCCGGCGATGCTGGCATCGGTAAGACCGCGATCCTCAATTACGCCCGTGATCTGACTGACGGTCTCGTCTTGACGACGTCGGGATTAGAGGGCGAATCAGATATTCCCTACGTGCACTTGGCGGACCTTTTTCGCGGTGTGCACTCCCGCCTTGATCAAATTCCGCCTCCGCAGGCGGCGGCGCTAGCCAGCGTCCTCGCCATCGGTCCACCAACCGCCGCGGACCGATTCGCGGTCGCTGCCGCCGCGCTCAGCTTGCTGGGCGCGTTGGCCACCTCAGGGCCGGTCACGGTGTTGGTCGATGACGCGCAGTGGATCGATCCTGCGTCGCGGGAAGTCTTGACCTTCGTCGCACATCGGCTGGCTGCCGAGGGCATCGTGCTGCTCTTTGCCGTCCGCTCCGACTACATCTCCACATTGCGGCTGGGACGGTTTTCGACGGTACGGCTGAGCGGCTTGGATGAAGCGGCCGCGCGGAGACTCATCGGCACTTCTGCCGACGGTCGGATCAGCGAGACTGCGATGTCTCGGATCATCGCGGAGTCCGGTGGCAACCCGCTGGCCCTCATGGAGCTGCCGAGCTTGCTGAGCCCGGCACAGTTTGCGATCTGGTCGCGCGGGGACGATCCACTGCCGATTGACTCGCTGCTGGAGAGGGCGTACTGCGGCACGGTAAGCGAGCTGCCGCGAAGTACTCGAGATGCGTTATTGCTGCTGGCTGTGCTGGGCCGGGCGTCGCGACCAGTGCTTCCTCTGGCCCTGACCAACAGCGATCTGCGGTTGGCTGACTTCGACGAGGCGGAGGAAAGTGGGCTGATCGTCCAAGGCGCGGGCACCGGACCCGACTTTCGCCACCCGCTCGTCCGAGCGGCGGTCTTCCAGTGCTCAACGCCGGGCGATCGGCGTCGGGCTCATCTATCCGCTGCCGCCGTTTTGGCAGATTCGGGTCTGCCAAACGCCTTGGAACAGCGCGCTTGGCATTTGGTCGCCGCCGGCGGCATGGCAGACGAGGCGGTGGCTGCCATGCTCGAGAAGGCCGCTGCCGAGGAGTTCGCCGCAGACAACCTCGCGGTTGCGGGTCAGCTCTTCGAACGCAGTGCGGAGCTAACACCGCCCGGCGGGCCGGTTTCCGAGCGGCTGGCGAGGGCTGCGAAAAGCATCCAACTGGCGGGAGGCATCGCGGAGTCGTACGACCTGCTGAGCCGGGCGTGGGAGCTGTCTGATAATCCGATGCTCAGCCTCGAGCTGCGCCACTCCATGTGCCGAATTGAGATGTGGCGCTCTGGCCCGGAGACCGGTCGCGATGAGCTGCTTCGTCTTGCGGCCGTTGCTGAGAAGGCAGATCCGGCTCGAGCGGCCGCCATGTTCACCGATGCCGCACTCGCCAGCATCGAAATAGGTGATCTTACCGCGGCACGTTCGGCATCGCAGCGTGCCATGGACCTGGCCCGAGGCGGTGCCCCCCATCCGCCTTTGGCTGTGGCGTCGGTCGCAGCAATGATGCATGGGTTGTGCGGAGAGGCTGCTTCGGTACGACGGTTCCTCGAACCCCATGCGGCCGAGGCCGAAGCGATCGACCCACTGGCTACCGAAGCCGCAGATCAACTTGCCCTGGTGATCAGCTTGGCGTACCTCTCGATCGAACAGGTCGACCGCGCGCGGAACCTGCTCGAGCGGGCTGTGATAGGCGCGCGGCAGCGCTATGCGATCGGCGTACTGCCATTTCGCCTTGGCCGGCTTGCCTGGGTGCTGTTCTGGGAGGGTCGCTGGAGTGCCGCGCGGGCTACCGCCCATGAAGCACTGCAGCTCGCCGAGGATACGGGCTGGGCCAATGAACGGCCCAGCAGTCTGATGACTCTGGCGCGCATTGAAGCTCTGACCGGCCGCTCCGAGGAATGCCGCCAGCATGTCGCCGAAGCGATCACGGCGGCCGAGATGATCGGCGGAAAACCCTACGTGGGGTACGCCCAGAGCTCGCTGGGACTGCTGGAGCTGACAACTGGCAACTTTCGGGCTGCCGTCGATGCATTCAGCGTCTTAGCAGAGCTTGCCGAGCAGACAGGGATCGCTGACACGCCGGTGCTGTGGTGGTCGGGCGACTTGATCGAGGCGTACGTGCGTTGCGAGATGCCTGACGAGGCGCGCGAGGTTCTCAAGCGCCTCGAGGAATCGGTAAAGATCAGCGAAATCCCGACGGCTGCGGCTGTTGCTGCGCGGAGTCGGGCGCTGCTCGATCCGGAGCATTTCGACACCCACATTGCAGAGGCGCTGCGGTGGCACGGCCGTGGTCGGATGCCATTCGAGCGAGCCCGAACCGAGCTTCTGTTAGGCAGCACCCTGCGGCGTCGCCGGATGCGGGCAGATTCCCGTGACTGGTTGCGTTCTGCACTGGCGGCTTTCGAGCGGCTCGGGGCCGTCGACTGGGCTGCCCGGGCCCGGAGCGAGCTGCAGGCCACCGGCGTTCGGCTCGGGCAGTCCGGTAATTCCTCGGTCGAGACCGGACTGGCCCAGCTGACACCACAGGAGCTGCAGGTTACCCTCGCCGTAGCCCGCGGATTGTCCAATCGTGAGGTAGCCACGCAGCTCTTCCTCAGCGTGAAGACAGTTGAGTTTCACCTAGCGCACGTCTACGCCAAGCTGGGCGTCAGCCGGCGTACCCAGTTGGCCGTTCTGGTGGCTCATCGGGAGTCGACTGCCTGAGCTCGGCGTTTCACGTCGATGTATCAGCCGGGATGTCCCTCCTTCTTTACCGACATTCGAAGGGACATCCGATCATGACCTCAGCCCCGGGTGAACTTGGCTCCGGCGCAAAATTGGCGGTAGGCCAGTCAGTGACCGCACCTGGGGGGTTCACCAGGCTGACACTGCAGGTCGACGGCAATCTGACGCTTTACGCGCGGCGTGCCGACGGCGAGGTTGTCCGCTGGGCCACCGCCACCGACGGCCAAACGGTCACTTCATGCCTCATGGAGATGGACGGCAGCCTCGTCTTGTACAACGGGTTGCAGCCCGTATGGGCATGTGGGCCGCTGTGTCCGGGGGCCCGTCTGGTGGTGCAAGACGATGAGAACCTCGTCATCTATCTGGGTAAGGCGCCAATGTGGTCGTCAGGCACCAGCTTGGATGACACGCCGGTAAAGGGGTCCGGACAGGAGGTTTTCCATCTGCTCCGTGGTCGGCGGCACCTGATTCCCGACGCCGAGACGCTGGAGGAAAAGTTCGGAGGCCGGGGATCGGTCATCGAACTGCTCGATGGCGAACTGGACCTCTGGCCGCAGGGTGATCCAGTCCGATCAGTCACCGAGCCGACCGAATAGGGTCGGCTCGCATTGAACACGAGCCGATCGAATAGGGTCGGCTCGTGTCAAACAGCCTGCTTATCGTCCACGTAGACATCGCGGTCATACCAGATCAGCTTCAAGGCTTCTTGGACGCGACTGAAGAGAATGCGATGGCGAGTCGCAAGGAATCCGGCGTGGTCCGCTTCGACGTGCTGCGTGATCTGGCCGATGCCCATCACTTCGTACTCGTGGAGATCTATCGAGACGAGGAAGCCGCGGCGGCCCACAAGGAGACCGGGCATTATCAGCGCTGGCGCGACATCGTGGCACAGATGATGGCCCGGCCTCGGGAATCGACTCGTTATGTCAACACCTCTCCCGAAGACTCCGACTGGTAGTCCAGTGATTCGCTTCGATCTCGGGATCCCGGGCGACATTCGTTTCGGTGCTGGCAGGGTCAGCGAGGTGCCGGGCGTTCTTGCCGATCGTGGGGTCAGCAGGGTGCTGGTTGTCACTGGCCGCACGACATCACGTGCCGATTCGATCCGAGCGGCGCTAAGCGAGGCCGGCATCTCCAGCATGGTGTTCGGAGTAGCGACCGAACCATCGATCGAGCGGGTACGCGCCGGACTTGATCTGCTCTCGGAAGCGGCGTGCGATGCCGTTCTCGGCTTCGGTGGAGGCAGCGCGCTCGATGTAGCCAAGGCCGTCGCCGTCCTGGCCGGATCCGGCACCGACCTCCTGGACCACCTAGAGGTCATCGGAGCCGGCCGACCGATAGAGCGTCCTGGTTTGCCGTGCATCGCGGTGCCGACCACCGCCGGCACCGGTTCGGAGGTGACGCGTAACTCGGTGCTCTCCGGCGGTGGCGTGAAGGCGAGTTTGCGAAGTCCACTGCTGCTGCCACGGCTTGCCGTGGTCGACCCCGATCTGCTGGTCGGCGTACCGCGGCCAACGATCGCAGCCAGCGGCATGGATGCGCTGTCGCAACTCATCGAACCTTTGCTGTCCCGGCGTGCCAATCCGTTCACCGATGCGTTGGCCCATGACGGCATCCGGCGATCCGCTCGCTCACTGCGCCGCGCGTACCAGGACGGAATGGGGGATCCCGGCGTACGCGAGGACCTGGCCTTGGCCAGCCTTTTCAGCGGAATCTGTCTGGCTAATTCTGGGCTGGGCGCCGTCCATGGCCTTGCCGCGGCAGCCGGAGCTCGATTGTCCGCTCCCCACGGCGCCGTCTGCGCCGCTGCCCTTGCGGCAGCAATGGCTGTCAACCTGCGGGCTTTGCGAGAGCGTACCCACGATGATCCAGCGCTGCAGCGGATGACCGAGGTCGCTGTAATGCTCACCGGCCAGCCCGATGCCACACCTGAAGATGCCATCGCCTGGCTGCAAGACCTGAGGGCTGCACTGTCGATCCCGGGACTGGCTAGCTATGGGCTCGATGATGCCGAAATCGATACTGTCGTTGCCGCCGCTCAGAAGGCTTCCAGCATGCGCGGGAATCCCATCGAACTGAGCGATGAGGAAGTCAGAGAGATCTTGACTCGCTCGCTGTAACGCGTTGCGAAACGGCCCTTACCTTGGCGGTGGCAGCTGCCCCTTCTGTCCCATTCGCAACATCTTGTAACCCCACCGGACCTCCTGGCCGGTGCCATTGCAGTTGGAACAGACGTGATGAGCGTGGCTGAATACCCAGCCCTTTATCTTCGGTTTGTTATTGCATTTTGAGCACTTCACGTATGGGTTGAGCTTCAGCGACAGCACATAAACGGCGATAACAATCGTGATGATCAGAATCAGATAGAACACGCCTAACCTCGTCCTTCTGCCCTGAAGGTGCACTCATGATGCCCCACATTCGGCGCCGCCAGCGGCAGGCTTGCCGGACGACTTAGGGCTAATTAAACGCCTATCAGGCGTGCGACGCCTTACTGCGGTGGCGGTACCACTGCCATCCCAGGGTGACCAGGAGGGCACCGACCAGTGATCCGATGATGCCACTGGGCCGGAGCCCGAGCCCGTCCCCTGAGAGCAGGCTGATCAACAGACCGCCGATGAAAGACCCGACAAGTCCGGCCACGAATGCGAGGGTCCAATCAATGCCCTTAGCCGACTTGCCCAAGATCAACTGCGCGCCGGCACCAATCAGCATGCCGAACAGGATGAGCCCAAGGATTAGCACACCGGCAGCATAGATGAGTTTCTCGAACGTTCGATGCGGCGCGGCGTACCACGTCAGTCACATTGATGGTACCCTGACATCATGAGTGGGACGTATCATGTCGTTGTGGGAGATCGGGGTCGGATCGTCCTGCCAGTGGAGGTTCGCAAGGGCGCGGGTCTGACGGCAGGCACTCCGCTCATGCTGATCGAGGCTCCGCATGGTCTCGTTCTCCTCACGCGCGAACAGTTGAAGGCCCGCGTCCGTGCTGAGTTGGCTGGTCTGGACCTGGTCGAAGAACTGTTAGCCGAGCGCCGTGCCCAGGCCGAGGGCGAGGATGCGGCGTGACGGTGGTGCTGGATGCCTCCGCGATTCTTGCGTTCCTCCAAGGTGAGTTGGGTGCCGACATGGTCGAGGAGCACCTTGCCGACGACGCGCGATGTGGCGCAGCCAATTGGTCTGAAGTAGCGCAGCAGATCCGAGGCGCGGGCCGCGATTGGTCGCTGTCCCGTGCGTTACTGGCCAGCTACGGTGTAGCTGTTGAGAACGTCACCGAGTCCGACGGTGAGTGGGCGGCGGCCCGCTGGCGGTTGGGTGAAGGACTCTCACTCGGAGATCGGCTCTGCCTCGCGCTGGCACACCGGCTCCAGGCATGGGCATTGACAGCCGATGCGACCTGGGGGTACGACGAGCCCGTCCGTCAGATTCGCTGAACGAATACGTCGGTTTGCCGATCACACCTGGCCAAAGACATTCCCGCGGGAACGTTCCGAGAACCCATCCGTCATCGGCGCCCAATTGCTTTGCCCGCAGTCTTGTCATGGCCGCATTTGGCGTTCAATCTAGAAGTGGTTGCACTGCAACCTTCCTACGGTCAGCCCGATACCCGGGCGAGAAGGTTGGCAGCCAACCTGCGGTGGTGAGCTTCTCAAGATGTATCAGCTGGACTGGTCGTGGTTCGTCCTCATCGGCCTGTTCGTCATGCTGCTCATGCTGACTAAGCCGCGAGTCTGGCGGGCGGCTGTTTGGTTGGGCGGACGCGTCGGCGAGTGGGCGACGACCCACTGGAAACGAGCCGAGGAAGCCGACCGCGAGGAAGAAGAGTTATGGCAGATGGAGCGTCGCCGCAAGTTGTGCGACGACCTTCGACGGGTCGAGCACCTCGTAGCCACGGACTCCTATATGTCAGCAACCCGGCAGCGCGCGAATCGAATTGCCTATCATCGACTGGTCTACGATCTTCGCCACACTCCTGAAGTATTCCCGACACAAACGTTCGGCACCTGGTACGAATCCGACATCGACCCGCGATCAACAACGTTGATCAACAAGGGCTTCTCAAAGCAGCAGCCGACGGTTGAAGTCCTCGAAATCGGCTGGCGCCGCCGCAGCCACTGATTGATCAGCTTGCCGTCAAGATCAGTGATCACGATCATGGATCCGCTTGACGATAGTCGGCAAGCAATTACGTCACCGATGCGGGTCATGCACTCCAGGTGATCATGGCTCGCCGTTGATCATTGGGATGCCTTGATCGAATTGTGGACCCACACTGTTATTCATTCTTGTGCATTCTTGATCTAGAGGGAGCGAGACGGACTGCGGTAGGTTGTTGCCCTAACTCGCCGGTGCCGCGTCGGGGGAGAAATGGGTCGGGCGTATGCGAACACGTGCGCTAGTGATTCCCTTGGCGGTCGCAGCCCTAGTCGTCATGATCATCGCGCTGACCATCGGAGGTGGCCCAACCCCCACACTCCCAAAGGCGGGCGCCGCCGGTCCGAGAAGCCCATCGCTCATTCCAGCCGCGACCACCGCCGCCGCGGAGCGCGTACCGACGACCTTCGAGGCAGAACAAGGTCTCCGCTTCCAGGCGCCTGTTGAGCTGCGGTCGGCAAATGGGCAGTTGCGCACTGCGTTTATGGTCGAGCCGACTGCCTTCTCCGTAGCCGGCGCCAAGGTCAAGGGCTACTCGTTTCAGGGCAATTACATTGGCCCGACGCTGCGGGTCAGCCCCGGCGACACCGTTCGGATCGATCTGACAAATCGCCTCGGGGAGCCGACAAACCTGCATGGCCACGGCATATTCATGTCACCGATCGGCATATCGGACAACGTCCTGCGGGTCATGAAGAGCAATAGCTTCAACCACATCGTGTGGAAGCTTCCTACCGATATCGAGCCCGGCACGTACTGGTACCACACACACCTGCACGGACTGGTCGAACAGCAGGTCTTCTCGGGGCTTTCCGGCGTGCTCATCGTTGACGGCCTGGAAGGACTCTTGCCTCCCGCGCTGCGATCGATACCACAGCAGGTAGTTGCGCTGAAGGACTTGCAGGTCAAGAACGGTGCGATCGTCAATAAGAACATCGATTCCAACGCTGCAACCACGCGTACGGTCAACGGCCAGGTCGATCCCGTGCTGACGGTTCAGACCAATCAGACCCAGATGCTGCGGCTGGGAAACATCGGTGCCGATATCTGGTATCGGCTCAAATTGAGTGGCACTCAGTTCTCCGTGATCGCCGAGGACGCTAACCCGGTGGCCCAAGTGTGGACCGCCGACGAGCTCGTGCTGCCGCCCGGCAAGCGGTACGACGTGTTGGTCAAGTGGCCGCAGCCTGGCATCCAAACGCTGGAGACCCTGCCGTACAGCACGGGCCCGGATGGCGACAACTATCCGCAGCGGCGTCTGATGACAATCCAGGTGAACGGCGACGCGGCTCCTGACGTCGCGTGGCCAACGTCGATGGCGCCCCCGTCGCCGCTACCTACTGACAAGGTGGACCGGACGCGGCACTTGGAATTCAGTGAGAACCCCAAGACCAACCAGTTCTACATCGACGGCAAGCAGTTCGACGCGACCCATGTGAACTTCGTGGCCAAGCTCGGTACGACCGAGGAGTGGATCATCAAGAACGTCTCCCGCGAGGAGCATCCGTTCCACATTCACGTGAACGACTTCTTCGTTATGGCGGTTAATGGGAAGCCGGTCCAGTCGTACGGCGAGCAGGACACGGTGCCACTACCAGTTAAAGGCGAAGTGCGGATTCGGATGCACTTCAACCGCTTCGTTGGTACCTACGTCTTCCACTGCCACATCCTGGCCCATGAGGACGGCGGGATGATGGGCATCATCGACATCAGCAAAAATGGTCGGCTCTCCAAACAAACCCAACGCACACTAGACAAGATGAATAGCGAGATGGCGGGCCAACACACCATGCATATGGGCGGCCGCTAGAGAATCTCCAGCGCGTCAACCTGCGGGAAGCTCGGTCGTGAAGTGCTCGGACGGTCCAGGTAGAACAATGTCGTCGAGGCAATGTCGTCATGCAGCTGCAAATAGCGGCCGCCCGAGTGCCAGCCCAGGGCCTGGATCTCTACCCGCAGGTCGGTGGTGAAGTGGATGGGGTCGAGGACGTGCCACCGGTACAGACCAAAGCGCTGCTGACTCTGATACAGGCCGTCGGGGCGGATTACCTGCGGCATGCCGAGGTACGGCGTGCTGTATTCGGCGTAGCCGCGGCCCGGAACGTCGAAGTTCCAGGCTCCACCGAAATAGTCCTCGGTGCCGGTGCCGCAAATCGTCGGATAGTCGTGGTCGCCGTCGAGGTAAACCTTGAGCTCGCCTTCGCCCCACCAGCCGGATGAGTTGACTCCCCAAGCGAGGTAGGTGCCGACGTAGTGGCCCTGACCTTCGACGTGATCGAGGAGCGCATGGGTTTCACCTGCAGTAAGCGGGTTGTCTCTGCGGAACTGGGCATGGAGGTAGCCATGACCCTCGACATCGACATCGGTTTCGTACGTCACCTGGTAGTACAGCCCCGCGTCGGCAGCGCCCAGATTCTCCACGGTGAGTTCCGCATACCGCTGGAACGGCATAGGCCAGTAAGAGTTGAAGCCGCCATGGGGGTTGACGGCGATCATGCTCGAACTGACCTGCGCGAACCGCCCCCATCCGTTGGCAAAGAAGTCGCCAAGCGGAACCTCGATTGCCGGTTCTTGTGCGCGATCCCAGTACGCCCGCAGGACCAACGTCCGCCAGTTGCTGGAGTCCGTGGTCAGCCAGATGTGAGTGATAGTGCCTGGCCCGTCGATCGTGGCCATCGGGAAGGTAGCGCCAGAGCTGATGATCACCGAGGGCGACATCTTCCAACCGACACCAAGATCGCGAGCAGCGTTGGTCCCGGTGCCCTGCGTCGCTCGACCCCCACCGCCCTTCCCGCCGTCGAAGTTTTCGGGACTGATCGATCGGGTCGTGACGTTGCGTAGCCGGGAGAGGGTGCGGGCATCAAGTGGCATGGTCCATATGTTGCCGAAGGGCATCGAGAGCAAGCTCAACGACGCGGTCCAGCGTGCCGGGTTCCTCAAAAAGATGCGTCGCGCCCGGCACCACGACAATGTCGGCCGGCACGCTCATCTGTGCAGCCGCCGCCTTGTTCAGGTCCAGCACTTCGAGATCCCGACCACCGACGATAAGCAAGGTCGGCGCCTGGACTTTGCGCAGCGCGTCGCCGGCGAGGTCTGGCCGACCGCCTCGAGAAATCACCAGCTGAACCTGATCAGGGACGTCCGCGGCAGCCATCAAGGCAGCCGCCGCACCGGTACTCGCGCCGAACAGCGCAATCGGCTGAGGGCCGGCGTCCGCATGATCACTCAACCACCGAATCGCGTCCGACAGCCGTGCAGCCAGACGCGGGATGTCAAAGCGGAATTTCCGCGTCCGGCTGTCGATCTCGTCTTCCTCCGCGGTCAACAGATCCATCAGTAAGGTTCCGTAACCAGCCTCCTGCAATCTGGCCGCAACCATCCGATTACGAGGGCTCCGTCGGCTGCTGCCGCTGCCGTGCGCGAAAACGACGACACCTGTCGCATCCACAGGCACCACAAGGTCGCCGTCCAAGATCACTCCGGCGGCAGGAATCTGAACCGCCTGCTCAAGATCACCGTTCATCAGTCAAGTGTCTCTCCCCCATTTCGCCTGCAGCCATTGGTATCTGCTGCTGGGTACGGGTGCGGCGGGCGAGCTGCCGCGCGCGGCGTAGCGGCTCCGGCGTACGACGCCGCTTGGTAAAGAAGGTGACGACGTCAACCGCTGTATCTATATCGATCCGCCAGCCAGGATGGATCGCTAAGGGGCGTACGCCTGGCTGGGTGCGCAGCCAACAGCCAACCACCGCGTCGTCGATCCGGAGCGGGCTAGTGGCATCTCGTTGATCAGCTGGCCAGTCACCGGTGGCAACCAGCGGGCGGTGCGTCACGCCGATGGTCGGAACGTCTGTTTGGGCACCGAGGTGCAGCGCCAGCCCCGCTCGACGCGGATGATCACGAGCCGTTGCGTCGAGCAGCAATACGTCGGGTCGGCGGGACAGTGCCCGCATGGTCTGCTCCATGATCGGGCCGACTCGCAGAGCCATCAGGCCGGGGATGTACGGTGCACTGGTCGTGCCGTTGATCACCTGGCGTTCGATCACTCGACCGCCAGACATGATCACTGCAGCGCACCACGCCGGATCATGATCAGTGCCAGAACCGACAAGCCCACGCGGAAAGCACACCCAACAGCCGCCGATGATGACCCTGCCGGGATCCAAGATCACCTGCAGCGGCGCGGCGTGGGCGAGCTGGCGCTGATAGGTGATCAGCGAGTCGGCGTCAGTGGGCCACACATGCGACATCCTCACCTACCTTGAGGGTCTGGCTGGCCGTGGGGCTACCCGGCTCGTTGCCTGACGGCAGCTACCAGGAGGATGAAGTCGTGCCTGATCTGCCCCGCCTCAGCCGCCGTCTTCGGAGGATGCCGGAGGCCCCGCCAGTCCGTATGTTCCACCTGGGAGTCGGCAACTTCCACCGCGCACATCAGGCGTGGTACACAGCCAACGCTCCCGACGCTGCCGATTGGGGCATCGCCGGATTCACGGTCCGACGACCAGACATGGCCGAGCAGCTCGCCCCCCAGGACTGCCTCTACACCCTCATCACCCGCGGCGCGAGCGGCGACGACTTCGGTGTGATCGGATCGCTGGCGGCCGTCCATCCGGGTACTGATCATGCCGCCTATCTGGATTACCTGCGCCGCTCGCAAGTGGCCGTTATCACGATCACCGTCACCGAGGTCGGATACCTGGCTGGCCCAGACGGGCACCACCTGGATCGCACAAAGGAGACAGTCCAGGCCGACATCGCCGCACTTCGCGAGGACCCGGTCGCGGCGGTCACCACAATTCCGGGAAAGTTGGTGGCCGGCCTGCTCGCCCGAAGATCATCAGACAGCGGACCGATCACCGTTCTGCCCTGCGACAACCTGCCAGAGAGCGGCCCCCTAGCAGCCGCTGTCGTCGGGGACCTAGCAGCAGATGTTGATCACAGCCTGTCCGGCTGGATCGACGAAAACGTCAATTTTGCGACCTCGATGGTGGACCGCATTACGCCGGCGACCAGCCCCGATGATCGGCTGCTGGTGGCGCGAACCCAGGGGTACGAAGATGCAAGCCCGGTGCCGACCGAGCCGTTCAGCGAATGGGTGATCAGCGGCAGCTTTCCGGCTGGCCGGCCAGCCTGGCACGAGTCCGGTGCCCGCATCGTCGAGGACGTCACGCCGTACGAACAGCGCAAACTCTGGTTGCTGAACGGCTCGCACTCACTGCTCGCGTACGCCGGCAGTATCCGCGGCCACAGCACGATCGACGAGGCCATCGCCGATCCGGAGTGCCGAAGCTGGGTGGAAGAGTTCTGGACCGAGGCTGGGCGCAATCTCATTCTCGGAACCGAGGCCGCCGAGGCGTACACATCGGCCCTGATCGAGCGGTTCAGCAATCCCCGAGTCCGCCATCAGCTTAGCCAGATCGCTCCCGACGGCTCGCGGAAGCTGCCGATTCGCATCCTTCCTACGCTGCGAGCGGAACGCGACGCAGGCCGCATGCCAATCGGCTGTGCGACGGTGATCGCGGCCTGGATCTTGCACCTCCGCGGCCATGGCGCACCTATCAAGGATCCAGCAGCGGACGCGGCACGGGATGCGGCCGCCGCCGGGGACATCACCTCGGCGGTACGCGGGGTCCTTGGTACCTGGGACCCGCAACTTCCAGCTGACACTGATCTCGTCAAGATCATCGGCGAACGCGTCAACGTCGTGATGAAGGACGCCTAGGATCGCGGCGCCATCAGTGCATCAGCCAGCTGCTGGACCTCTGCTTCGGTCCGTCGACCGTCGGCGATCGCCGCGTCGAAGCGGCGCTCGAGCACTTCACCGGCAGCCAACACCTTGGGGCGATCCCAGGCGAGCGCGGATCCGAACCCCGGGTAGTCGCGCACCCGGACGAACCACGGCTCGCCGGCTTGGGCGGCGTCTTGCGCTGCCACCACGATGGTGGCCGGCCCACTGACCCCTGGCCCTGCCGTGAAGTCGGCGATCCAGGCCACCCACGGCGCTACGGCGCCATGCACCTCTTCCTCGCCCCGAGCGTACGCAGTGAACACTTCCACGTCATGGCACTCCGGGAAGCGCCAAAAGAAACCGCCGTACCCCCCACCAACGCGACCCCTGCTGCCGGGAGAATTAAGCTCCACGCCGCTGTCGGTGCGCAACGAAGATTCCAAGATCAACTTCCAGGTCTGATCATCGATCCCGCTCCAGGCGATCGACCGCTGCTCTAGGAGCTGAACCGATCCGTCGCGGCCGATCCACTGCAGCTGTTGAGTAAACGCGTCAACATCCAGCTGCGGCGGCTCGCCGCTGATCACGCCATGGTTGTCGAGCAGTACGTAACCCTGCCCATGGACGTAGCTGCCACCGCCCCAGAAGTGGCTACCGTTTACATCCGGTATGGCGACGCCGACGCCGTTGTGCCAATCATGATCAGCTGGATGGTGCGCGGACACCACGACGCCAGCCCGGGTGCGTACCGGATGCAGGTACGGCCGCGGACTTGAGGTAGGTATGGTGCCGAGCCCGTCGCGATAGAGCGCGACCTCGACATCGGAAAGCCGGGAGCGTACGAGCACTGTGTCTCGCTCCCGATGCGCCCAGGGCACCTTGAGCTCGGCAAATGTCTGCCCTGTCGCTGCGGCCTGCTCTAGCCAGTTGTCGACATCGTCGACAACGGCTCGCCGGTCCTGATCTTCACCCTGCCATTCGATGGCGCGTGGGTCGATACGCACGGGCTCGTCGGCGGCGATGGCGGCTAATACCCGCATGAACGCTCCGGTATTGATCAGGGGTACGAGGAGAGGTGCACCGTCTCTGCGGTGAGCCAGGAGGTTTTCGAGGAGGTCCACCCGGGCCGTGACCTCCGTGCTGCCCTGGCCGGCCACCTTAACCTCCACTCGATCAGTGGTGTAGGAGAAGGTGACGCGGCCGTGCTTTCCTTCGACATAGACCAGCGGCGCACGCTCAACCGCCGCGCACAGACTCAAGGCGCAAGTCAGCTCCAAACCGGACGCGGTTCGGATCCGCACTACGGATGTGTCATCGCTCTCGATGGCGTTGGCGCGGTAAAGGTCAGTCTCCACCGACTCCACATCATCCAGCCGTTGGCAGCCGACGATGGCCAGCGCCGTCACCACCGCGTGGGCGAGGGCATTGGTGGCCACACCGTCCACGACGGGTCGGCCACCCAAGCTGCGGCGACCGGCCCACGGGGACCGGGTCCAGTACCCAATCGTGCGTGACCAAGGGCCGACAGCGCTGACCCGGACTGTAGGGCCGATGCCGAAGGTATCTTCATTGAGCATCTTGAGCGCCTTTGAACCGAGACTTTGAAAGCCGACTTGGACGACCCGCCCCGATTCCTGCTCGGACTCAAGAAGCGCCGTGAAGTCCTCCAAGGACGCCACGGGCGGCTTCTCCAGATAGACATCGGCGCCCGCGGCGAGAGCGATCTTGGCCAGTCGGAAGTGCTCCCCGAGCGGCGCGGCGATGATCACGACGTCCACCGGGCCGACTGCAGCTAGCGCCTCGGCTAGATCGGCGTACAGATTGACGCCGTAAATGTTGGAGGTCTCTGCTACCACTGCGGGGTCGACGGCCGCGACCAGCTCGACGAGCCCTTGATCGGAGAGCCGAGCGATTCGCTCAGCGTGGACCCGTCCAAAACCACGTACGCCAACCAGGATGAGGCGGGCAGCAGAACTCGAGGCGTCCGACGGTCCAGCGGAAAGGTTCATCTTGTCCCCAGCCCTTTCACGCCATCGATTGGATACAAGAAAACGCTTTCGCAAACGTACACGATTGGATATCCGGTCGCGAAACGGGCTGGGCACCGGCCACCCGATAGAGGTCGAGAGTCACGACCCATGTGGAGAAAGCGCTTTCTGCTACGTTAAGGTACAACATGAGCGCCACACCGGATGAACCTGCCCGCAGCACCGCCGCCCTTCTGGGGGATCGCGCTTATGCAGAATCACAGGTCTCCCATGGAGGTGCCGCTTACTGGCTTGAACGTTCGCAGGACGGTGCGAAACGTCTCGTGGCGGTTGCTGACGACGAGTCTGCGTTCCGTGACTTTTCGGGGGCGGTCGAGCGCATCGACGAGGGTTTTCGTCTAGTTGCCGAGACCAGTCCGGAGAATGCGCTTGCGTTACGCTCCGCACTCCCCTGGCTGAGGCCTTCTCGCTTTGGACTGCATACCTCGGCTGGCTTCGGCGACCGGCTGGGGCTGGCGACGCCGGGCCACGTACGAGCGCTAAAGACTGTGGGGGCAGCTATCAAACCCGTCTTCGCCCAGCAGTCAATCCGTGAAATGGGCCGCTGCCATCGGACGCCGCGCAACGTGCTCGACGACGCGACCTGGGGTGCCTTTCAGGCTGGCTGGACCGAGCCGGTTGGCGGCGATGCTGATCATCTCGAGCAAGTCGAGGACATCGACGACACTACGGCTGCCGGATTTGCCTTTTACACGCTGGATCCTAAAGCTGAGGTCGATCCGGAGGCCGAGCACGCGGACCAGGCAATGATCCACCAGAAGGTCGAGGCGCTCGACTGGGCGAGCCTCGACTCTGATCTGACTGCGTTTCGGAAGTCCTATTTTGGGCGCCGTGTCGATCTCGAGCAGCAGGCGATCGAGTTGGACGAGGAGTCAGTCCTGCGCGCCATGGCCAAATACGGCCCAGGCATTGTGCACGCGATGGCTATGTATCGGCGATTGATGGAGAAGGGCATTGACTGCGAGGTGGAGTTCGCCGTCGATGAGACGGACTATCCAACGAAGCCGGCCGAGCACATCGTCGTCGTCAGTGAATTGCAGCGTCTTGGGATGGAGTTCGTCTCGTTCGCGCCGCGCTTCGTGGGCCGCTTCGAGAAGGGCGTTGAGTACATCGGCGACATCGACGAGTTGCTGCGTGACTTTGAGATTCACGCCGCCATTGCCCGGGCGCTCGGGCCGTACAAGCTCTCCTTGCACTCGGGCTCGGACAAGTACTCCACCTATCCCCTCATTGCCGAGGCGACCAACGGCGTCGTGCATCTCAAGACGGCGGGCACAAGCTGGGCCGAGGCGCTACGCGTGATCGCCAACAACGATCCCGATCTGATGCGAGAGGTTCTGAGGCTCGCCCTCGATAGCTTCGAAGCCAACCGCAAGAGCTACCACCTCTCGTGTGACCCAACGAAGATCCCCAGTGATCCGACCGACCACGACGTAGCTCAACTGATGGATCGTGTGGACTCACGGCAGGTCTTGCACGTCGGCTACGGTGCGATCTTGGAGGAGTTCGGACCCCGGCTGTACAGAGTGTGGAACGACAACGAAGAAGAGCACTACAAGATCATCGCTGACCATTTTGTGAAGCATCTGGCGCCGTTCGCCCCGTACGTGCGCTAGGGCCAGACGCATGCGCCCTGAGCTAGTTGGCAACCTCTTACGCGAAGCGGATAGCACTCCGCATCACTTACTGCCACTGCGCATCAGCTGCAGCTAGTGCGAAGTCACAGTTATTGATGCGGAGTGGAGCGGAGGGTAAGACTCCTTGGGCAGGTTGTATGCCAGGTCGATGGCGGTCTCGACTGCTTCATCGAGGCTGAGCCGGTGCTCCAGGACCAAACGCGCGAGGAAGCCGGCATCGACGCGACGAAACAGATCATGGCGCGCGGGTATTGACGCGAACGCCCGCGTGTCGTCTACGAAGCCAGAGGTGTTGTAGAAGCCGGCGGTCTCAGTGGCAGACTCGCGGAACCGGCGCATGCCCTCGGGCGAATCGAGAAACCACCATGGCGCGCCCAGTCGAACCGAAGGATAGGTGCCAGCGATCGGGGCGAGTTCGCGACTGTAGACCGTCTCGTCAACGGTGAAGAGGATGACGCGAAATCGAGGGTCGGTCCCGAACCGGTCGAGCATCGGTCGCAGAGCACGGGTGAACTCAGTCTGAATGGGAATGTCGTAGCCCTTGTCCGCTCCATACGTCTCCCAGATCGCGGCGTTGTGGTTCCGGAGTACGCCAGGGTGAATCTGCATCACGAGGCCGTCCTCGCAGGACATCTCAGCCATCTGGTAGAGCATGTCCGCCGCGAACGCGTCGACCTCGGCCTCACTCGGCTCTGACCCGCCAACGACTCGGGCGTACAGCTCACCGGCAGCATTCGCCTCCATCGGAGCAGTGTCGGCAAGGAGATGGCCATGATCGGTCGCCCTAGCGCCGGCTTCGACAAAAGCCGCGCGGCGCGTACGCAACGCCTCGAGAAAGCCTTCGTACGTCGTCGCGTCGGTCCCGGTAAGTTTCGACAGTTCCTCAATGTCGGAGCGCCAGGTCGGTCGATCGAGGTAGGCCAGGGCATCAGGACGGAAGGTCGGAAATACCCGCTCATTTAAACCGTCGGCGGCAAGCTTCGCATGATGCCGAAGATCGGAGGTGGCCGAGTCCGTAGTAGAGATCACCTCGATGTTGAAGCGATCGAGCAGTGCTCGCGGACGAAACTCCGGGTCCGCCACGGATGCGGCAATCTGGTCATAGATCGCGTCGGCCGTCTCGGCGCTGGGCACAAGATCAACTCCGAACACCTCGACGAGCTCGTGTTCCAGCCAGTAGCGCGAAGGCGTGCCGCGGAAGAGCTTCCAGTTTTCGCAGAACGTACGCCAGATCTTCCGAGAATCGGTCTCGACCGGACCCCCATCGAGCCGCGGCACTCCAAGGCGAGCGGGCTCCATGCCCTGAGAGGCCAGCATGCGGAACACATAGTGATCAGGAACGATCAACAGCTGCGCTGGGTCGGCGAATGGAAGATCGTCGGCGAACACCTCCGCTTCCACATGCCCATGCATACAGATCAGAGGCAGATCTTTGGTCTCGCCGTAGATCTCCCGAGCGATCTCTCGCTGCTCAGCCGGAAACGGGAGCGCCCGGTCAGGGTCGAGCTGTAGCGAGCTCATTGCGACAGATCCACACCGAGGTCAAGATCGCTGATCTTGGCCGGCATCCCCGTACGGAGTGCCTCGTTGCCCGCCATCCCCACCGCGATCGCGCGAATGCCAGCCAACCAATCCGCCGGTCGTTCCAGCCAGTCATCGCCCGGACCCCGGAAGATATCAGCGAGCAACAACGCATCACCTCCACCGTGCGCTCCGGAACCCGCTTCGATCTTGACGTCCTGAGCGGGTTCCCAATGGCGCTGCAAGGTCAGCCTCTCCCCGCCGGTCCGCGATGACGACTCTGGAACCGCGCTCGGGTCAATCACCACGTTGCCGTCCGCGTCAATGAGCACCGCTGCTCGTTCGACTACCTCGAGCTCGGCCCGGCCCGCCTCGCCATTGACAGCGACCCGGTATCCCTCCCAGGGCGAATGGGCGTTGAGCGCATAGCTAAGGGTGGCCCCTCGCCCGTAATCCACGATCACCGCCAGATTGTCTTCGGTCGTGACGCCCGGCCCAAAGACATCCTGATCACGGCGATAACCGTCGTAGGACTCGTTGTCGAGGTAGAGCGCCTGCAGCCGGCGGTCCCCGCGCAAGTCCAGCTCCCAGGGACTGTGATCGCCCTCGTGGGTGCCCCTATCCGAGCGTGGTGCCAATCCGCGTGCTGCGGCGTTCTGCTCTCCATAGAACTTCACCCCGCCGCGGGCATAGACCTGCTCGGGCGAGTCACTGAGCCACCAGTTCACAAGATCAAAGTGGTGCGAGGCCTTGTGGATCAACAAGCCACCGGAGTTGATCTTGTCGCGGTGCCAGCGGCGGAAATAGTCGGCGCCGTGTGCGGTGTCCAGAACCCATTCGAAAGTGACCGACAGCGGAGTGCCGATGGAGCCGTTCTTGATCAACTCCTTTAACGCGGAGTTTCGTGGCGAATAGCGATAGTTGTGTGTCACCACTATTTGCCGGCCAGTACGCTGCACCGCATCGACGATCTTCCGGGTGCTCTCCGGATTGATGGTCAACGGCTTCTCGACCACGACGTCGACGCCGGCATCCAACGCCCGCACGATCAGTTCGGCATGGGTGTAGTCGGGCGAGGTGATGATCACTCGATCCGCCCGGGTCTCGTTGAGAATCCGCTCGAGCGCATCAGGCTGCCCGGTGAACACCCCGTTGGTGTCCAGACCAGCTTCGGACAGCCACTTCAGGTGCACTGCCAACCGGCCCGGATTCGGGTCAACGAGTCCAACCAGTTCAGCTTCGTCGCGGTGATCGCCGGCCATCGCGTTCAGATACATCTGAACGCGATGGCCGGTCCCTACCACGACATAGCGTCGTCGTGAGGACACAGGTGATCACTTTCCGCCCGTAGTCGCAATTCCTCTGACCAAGAACCGCTGGCCGAACAAGAACACCAAAAAGAGCGGGATCAAGGTGACCACAGACATGGCGAACATGGCGCCCCAGTTACTGCCCTCCGTTGCGGACAAAAACGACTTCAGCGCGACCGGGACCGTGTAGGCGTAAGGCTCGGTCAGATAGATCAGCGGACTGAAGAAATCGCTCCAGGTCCAGATGAACGTAAAGATCGCCGTCGTGGCAATTGCCGGGCCCATCAGCGGAAGCATGACCCTGCTAAAGATCTTCCAGTGGCCACAGCCGTCGATCCGAGCCGCCTCGTCGAGCTCTCTGGGAATGCCCCGGATGAACTGAACCATCAAGAACACGAAGAACGCATCGGTTGCCAGGAACTTAGGCAAGATCAGTGGCACGAAGGTGTTCACGAAGCCAAGCTTGTTGAAGATGATGTACTGCGGCACGATCACCACGTGGAAAGGCAGCATGATCGTCAACAGCATGATCGAGAACCACAATCCCCTTAGCCGGAAGTTCAGTCGCGCGAATGCGTACGCGGCCAGTGTGCAGGCAAACAGGTTTCCCGCGATGGCCCCGACCACCACGATGAAAGAGTTGATGATGTACTGGCCGAAGGGATAGGAAAGTGCATACCAACCCTCGCTGTAGTTCTGGATATACAAGTCGTTTACCCATAGACCCGGACTACGGAATATGACCTCTGTCGGCCGGAGCGAGCTGGCAATCATCCAAAGCAGCGGATAGATCATCACGAGGCTGGCGACGATCAGCAGTATGTGCTTGATCATCGACCGGGTCCGGTCCCGCCAGGTGGGGCGGTGATGGATCGCCTCTTGGGGAGCCGGCCCCGTCAGTGGCGCTGCTGTGTCAACGGGGATTACTTCACCTTGGATATTAAGATCAGTCACCGTAGAACACCCAATACTTAGAGAAGAAGAAGTTGATAGCGGTAAAAGCCGCGATGATCACCACCAGAAGCCACGCCATAGCCGCGGCATAACCCATCTGGAACTGGCCGAAGCCACGCTGGTACAAGTACAGCGTGTAGAACAGCGTCGAGTCGGCAGGACCGCCGGTTCCATTCGAAACCACGAAGGCTTGGGTGAATGCCTGGAAGGCGTTAATGATCTGCAGCACCAGATTGAAGAAGATGATCGGAGACAGCAGCGGCAGGGTGATTTTCCTGAATTGAGCCCAGTGGCTTGCGCCGTCGACCGACGCTGCCTCGTAGTACATTCCGGGGATCTGCCGCAGACCGGCCAAGAAGATCACCATTGGTGATCCGAAGGTCCAGATGTGCAACAAGATGATGGTCCACAACGCGTATTCCGGAACGGCGATCCAGCTTGTGGTGGCTGGGATTCCGAACAGCCTCAGGACTTGGTTCACCAGGCCGTCGCTTTCGAACATCTGCCGCCATATCAGTGCGATGGCCACCGAGGCGCCGAGCATCGAGGGCAGGTAAAAGACGGACCGGTAGAACGCCAGGCCCTTCATCCCCTCGTTCAGCAGCATTGCGATGGCCAAGGCCACGATTAGTTGCAGCGGAACGCCGACGATCACGTAGATGAATGTCACCTTGAGCGATTGGTGCAGACGCCCGTCGCCGAGCATTCGGGCGTAGTTCTCCAGACCAACCCACTGAGGTGCCTGGATCAGGCTGTAGTTGGTAAACGACAGATATAACGAGGCAATCAGCGGCCCGGCCACGATCAGCACCAGGCCGATCAACCAGGGCAGTAGAAACAGGTAACCGGCCTTGTTGTCCCGTGCGGCCTCTTTGGCCCGGAGTCGCTTCTCCTCCGGCGTCTTGGCCTTGACGCGGTGGACGGTCGAGAGCTCAGAGATGGCGCTCATGGCTCAGACCGTCAGGTTGGACTTGACCTCGTCCACAAACTTCTTGGCGGCGTCAGCGGTGGTCGCCCGGCCGAAAAGCACCTCGGTTTCGTACCGGAACATGATTTCCGCCAACTTGCCTCCCCCAGGGGGAGGAGCGATGGGAGTAGTAGCCAGCTCGGGCTTGATGTCGGCGATGAATTTCGCGACCTCCTGCTGCGCGGGAGTGAGCTTGGGCCTGATGTAGGACTGGATTTCGGCGTTCGGCGGAATGCCACGCTCAGCCTTATCAATGTCAGCGGCCTCCTTGGTGTTCGCAAACCAGTTGATCCAGGCAACCGCGGCCTCCGGATTCTTGGTCTTCGCCGACGCCGACCACAGCATGCTCGCCTTGTACCAGGCTTTGCGTTCGGTTGCCTTGCCGGCCAGGCTCGGGGCCCGGAGCAGCTTCAGCGACTCCCCGGACGCAGCGTTGAGCGCTTCCAGCTGATTGGAGTTGTAGTACTGCAAGGCTGCTTTCCCCAGCACGACGGCAGCTTGGTCTATCGGCTTGCCAGCGCCGGTGCTACCTTCTTCGCTGATCTGCTGCGGCGTGCCAATGGCCTTGGCCTTTTGGAACTTCATCATGAGGTCAAACCAAGCTTGGGCGTCGGCTGGCTCAAACCCCACATCTTTTTCAGTGAACAGTTCCTTGCCGTTCTGGCGCAGGTAAGCGCCGAACATGGGGTCTGCGCTGAAAAAGTTGCCGACCAGACCGAAGGGGACACCGGCTTTTGAGGCCACCTCGGCCGCCACCTGCGACAGCTGGTCCCAAGTCCAGGTTTTGTCATCGGGCAGATCCATCTTGGCCTTCTCAAAGACCTTGGGATTGGCAACGATGACCGCGCTGTTGATCCCGGCATTGACCCCGACCAGCTGGTCGTTGATCTTGCCTGAGTCGACCGTGCCCTCGATGAACTTGGAGGTGTCGGCGCCGTTCTTGGCGAGATCTAGCAGGGCACCGCGGTTGCCATACTCGGCAATGTAGGCCATATCCATCTGAATGATGTCGGGGGCCTGGCCGCCGGCTGTCTGGGTGGCCAGTTTGTCCCAGTAACTTCCGAATTCACCCGGCTGACCCGCAAGCGTGATGTTCGGGTTGGCCTGTTGGAATGCCTGGATCTCTGCCTCGGTGTTCTTGTTGCGCGTCGGGTTGCCCCACCAGGCCAGAGCGAGGTTGGTCTTGCCTCCTTGCTCGCCGCCACCCTGAGATCCCCCACTCGGAGCCCCAGGGGCGCAGGCGCTCAGCCCCATGGTCGTAGCCGCGGCGGCCAGGCCGCTGGCACCGATCAAGAACTGCCTTCGATTCAAAGCCATCGTCTCTCCCTTTCATTAACTGCGTACGATTCAAGCCGTACGAAAGCGTTTTCGTGAGTGAGCGTAAGCGGTTTCGTTCAAGCTGTCAACGGAAGTATTGAGAATGTAACCTATGAATCTCTGAGCACTCGTTGGCGAACGTATCAGTTTTCTGCTATATCCGGGAGGTCGACTCGCGAACCACCAAGCGAGCCGGAACAAGCCTCCGACGGGGCTTGGCAGCAGAAGGCCTTCGCACCATGCTTAAGGCCGTCTGACCCATTTCGGCGAGCGGTAGCGCGACTGTGGTGAGGGCCGGCGCAAGTGATTGCGCGACCGCGATGTCGTCGATGCCAGTAACCGAGACGTCGTCGGGAACACGGATTCCGCGACGACGAAACTCCTGCATCACGCCGATCGCCACCACATCGCTGAGCGCGAGAACTGCAGTTGGACGCGGGTCCAGCTCATCGATCCGGCTGGCGATCCGTGCGCCACCCTCCAGGCTGAAAGTGTCGTGCCACACCGTCGGCAGAATCCTCAGCAGCTCAAGCACCGATCGGATACCCGCGAGACGGTCAGCGATTGTGGTGAACTGCTTAGGTCCGGCGGCAACGAGTATCTCGCGATGTCCCAGCTCGGCGAGGTGCTGGGCGGCTGCGGCTCCGGCAGCCACGTTGTCCGGCAGGATTGCGTCCACTCCCAGATGATGGCGGCCAATGACCGCTACCCGACCACCGCGCTGCTGATAGGCCTGCAGTACTGCCCTTGCGCGACTTTCCTGACCGGCATCGACGTAGCCGGAGCCGGCGATAACGATGGCGACGACGTTCTGGACGACCAGATTGTTGATCCGGCCGAGTTCCTGCTGCGGATCTCGGCCGGAGTGCGAGACCTGCACCATCAAGTTTTCTGCCAGTGCTGATCGGATCACCCCGCCCGCGATCTCGGTGAAGTATGGATCGTCTATCTCGTGCACGATCAGGCCGATAACAGAGGTAGTGCCGCCGGCCAACGTACGGGCGTGAACGTTGGCCACATAGCCGAGATTTTCGGCTACTTCACGAACCTTCTCGGCAAGCGCCGTACCAACCCCCGCCTGGCCATTAAGCGCCCGAGAAGCAGTAGCCAGCGACACACCGGCAGCGGCCGCCACATCACTCAATAGCACCGGCCCCGACGACGCAGACGACGCTGACACTCCCCGCCGCCTCCTTTGGGTTGTGCTTTCTCCAGTGCCGATCGTATAGTACCTAAAGCGATTTCGAAAGCGCTTTCAGCGGGTGTTGATGAGGAGATGACGTGGCAGAGCGCACTATCCGAGTGATCATGAACGGGGTAACCGGCCGTATGGGCTATCGGCAACACTTGGTCCGTTCGGTGCTGGCGATCCGAGACGGCGGCGGCGTGAGCCTGCCCGGTGGCGATCGGATCACCGTTGAGCCGATCTTGGTCGGCCGCAATGCGGAGAAGCTTGCCGCGCTAGCCGCCGAGCACGGTGTTGCAGACTTCACGACGAATCTAGACGAGGCCCTTGGCGACGACTCAGCCTCGATCTACTTCGACGCACAGGTCACCTCAGAGCGTAAGAAGTCGATCTTGAAGGCGATTGGGGCCGGCAAGCACATCTACACCGAGAAACCCATCGCGGAGTCCGTTGACGAGGGGATTGAGCTGGTCACCGCCGCTCGGGAAGCAGGCGTGATCAACGGCGTAGTGCACGACAAGCTCTACCTGCCCGGCCTGATCAAGTTGAAGAGGCTGATCGACGCTGGATTCTTTGGTCGCATCCTCTCGGTACGCGGCGAATTCGGTTACTGGGTTTTCGAGGGTGATCTGCTGCCCGCCCAGCGACCAAGCTGGAACTATCGGGCCGAAGACGGCGGCGGCATGGTGCTTGACATGTTCCCGCACTGGAACTACGTGCTGGAGAACCTCTTCGGGAGGGTCCAAGCAGTCACGGCCAAGGCCGTCACGCACATTCCGGAGCGCTGGGACGAGAAAGGCCGCAAGTACGCCGCAACCGCCGACGATGCCGCGTACGCGATCTTCGAGCTTGATGATGATGTCATCGCCCAGATCAACTCCTCCTGGGCCGTCCGGGTCGACCGCGGCGAGCTGGTCGAATTCCAGGTAGACGGCACTCACGGTTCGGCAGTGGCCGGCCTGTTCGGCTGCCGTATTCAGCAGCGGGTGAGTACACCGATGCCCGTCTGGAATCCGGATCTGCCGACGACCGAGGACTTCCGCAGCCAATGGGAGCAGATTCCGGACAACGCTGAATTCACCAACGGCTTCCGAGCCCAGTGGGAACAGTTCCTCTCCGACGTGGACGCTGGCCGCCCCCACGCATACGATCTCGCCGCCGGCGTACGGGGGCTGCAGCTGGCCGATGCCGGCCTGAAGTCATCAGCCGAGGGCCGTCGGATCCCCATCGATTGGTTCAGCTCATGACCGCGACCGCTGCCACGGTTGCGCTACCCGAGGCGGACGGCGGTTGGCGCGAAATTGAACTGTCCGAGCCTCGTTCCTGGGCCGAACATCCGCAGCCCTTCAAGAGCCGGATCGCGTTTGCCGCGGCCCACGTTGTCGCCGACCCACGCGGGGAGAATGTTCCCGGTGCGCCAGCCGTCGTTGACTGGGATGCCACCCTCGGATTTCGGCGGCACCTGTTTCGCTATGGGCTGGGCGTTGCCGAGGCGATGGACACCGCGCAGCGCAACATGGGTCTGGACTGGCCGGCGACTCAGGAGTTGATCAAGCGCAGTGCTGCCCTGGCCCAGGAGCATGGCGCCCGGATCGCATCAGGAGCGGGCACTGATCAACTTCTCACCCCCGCCGGGAGCCTCGGTGAGGTGACCGATGCTTATCTCGAGCAGCTCGAGTTCGTCGAGGGTGCCGGCTCGCAGGCGATCGTAATGGCGTCCCGGCAGCTGGCGGCACTTGCTCGCGGCTCCGAGGACTACTTTGAGGTCTATTCGACCGTACTAACCCATGCTTCCCGACCAGTCATTCTGCATTGGCTGGGCGAGATGTTCGATCCCCAACTGGCGGGCTATTGGGGCTCGCGGTATATCCCGACAGCGACCCGTACATTTCTCGATTTGATCAACGAGCACAGCACCAAGGTTGACGGCGTAAAGGTGTCGCTGCTCTCTGCTGATCATGAGCAGCAGCTGCGTGCGGCGCTGCCGGCGGGCGTCCGGCTCTACACCGGGGACGACTACAACTATCCGGAGCTGATCGAGGGCGATGGTGATCATCATTCGGATGCGCTGCTCGGCGCTTTCGCCGCTATCGCACCGGCCGCATCGGCTGCCCTAAGTGCTTTGGATGCCGATGACGTCGACGGATATCGCCGGGAGATGGCACCGACGCTGGACTTGTCGCGGCACATCTTCGCGCCGCCCACGTACTACTACAAGACCGGAATCGCCTTCCTCGCCTGGCTGAACGGCCACCAGGACGGATTCGTCATGGTCGGAGGTCTGCAGTCGGCTCGCTCCATCGTTCACTTGGCCCGGGTCTTCGAGCTGGCCAATGAGGCGCAGTTGCTGACCGATCCTGATCTTGCAACTCATCGCCTCGGCCTGCTGTTGGCGAGTGCCGGCCTAGCTCGATGACTACGAGCGCAGCGCTGAGCCGACTCTCCCTCAATCAACGCACTACGGCCTCCTGGTCGTTACCGCAGGCGATCAAGGGTTGCGTTAACGCCGGCTTGCCAGCGATCGGAATTTGGCGAGAACAGCTTGCCGAGGTCGGTCTGGACGAGGCCTGTCGGCTGGCGGCCGAGTCGGGCCTGCGGGTCTCATCGTTGTGCCGCGGGGGATTCTTTACCGCCGTCGACCCAGACGAGTTGCAGGCCGCGGAAGCCAACAACCGTATGGCTATCGACGAGACTGCGGCGCTGAGCGCTGCCACTCTGGTGCTCGTACCAGGTGGGCTGCCGCCCGGTGATCGTGATCTTGAAGGTGCTCGGGACCGGGCGGCCCACGCCATCGAGCGGCTGGTGCCGTACGCCCATGAGCGGGGGGTGAGGCTCGGCATCGAGCCAATGAATCCGATTTACGCCGCAGATCGCGGAGTGATCTCGACGCTGGCTCAAGCGCTCGATATCGCCGAGCGTTTCGACCCTGAAGATGTCGGCGTCGTGGTAGATACCTTTCATCTGTGGTGGGAGCCGGGCATCGCACGGCAAGTCGAGCGCGCCGCAGAACGCATCGTCAGCTATCAGATCTGCGACTGGATCACACCCCTGCCGGCCGACAGCCTGCTTGCCCGCGGGATGATGGGCGATGGCCATATCGACTTCGCCTCCTTCACCAGATCCGTGGTGCGGGCCGGATATCGCGGCGACATCGAGGTGGAGATCTTCAACGCCGATCTCTGGGCGGCGCCACCAGCCGAGGTGGTGGACACGATGGCAGAGCGGTACCTGGAACTGGTACAGCCCTATCTGGATGATTAAGGAGCACCGCGCGAATGTGGACCCTCTCAGGATTCATCGACGAGATATCTCATGACTTCAGTGAGCAGTGCGAGGTCGCTGCTGGTCTCGGTCTGCGCTATGTGGAGGTCCGCAGCGCATGGGGCATCAACATCCTCGACCTGGACGACGGGCAACTGCGTACGCTGCGCGAGGTCCTCGCCGAGCACGGGCTGAGCGTTTCCAGCATTGGGTCCCCGATCGGAAAGATCTCCATCGACGATGAGTTCGCGCCCCATCTGGAGCGAATGCGCCACGCTATTGAGGTTGCCGACACTCTTGGAGCGCCGTACATCAGGCTCTTTTCGTTCTTCATCCCAGCGGGCACTGATCCAGATAGTCGTCGTGAGGAGGTACTCAGCCGGATGAGCGGGTTGGCGGAGGTGGCAGCGAGCTCGGACGTGATCTTGCTGCACGAGAACGAGAAGGACATCTATGGCGATATTCCGCGCCGCTGCCTAGACATCGTCACCTCGGTGGCCTCGCCAAAACTGCAGCTGGCGTGGGATTCGGCGAATTTCGTCCAAGTTGGTGTGCGGCCCTTCACCGACGGCTATGAGATGTTGCGGCCATACGTCGGCTACATCCAGATCAAGGATGCCCTGCTGGCGGACGGCAGCGTCGTGGTCGCCGGTGCCGGCGACGGTGAGGTTGTCGAGACGATTCGGGCGCTGCACGGCGACGGCTTCGATGGCTTCTTTTCCCTCGAACCACACCTTGGTGAGTACACCGCGTTCGGGGCGCTGTCGGGTGCTGAGCTCTTCACACAGGCTTGGAAGGCCTTCACCGACATCCTCAACAGTGAAGGGATCGCGTACGCATGAGCTCCGCCGCCGAATCGGAGCACCGGATCCGGCTGGCGCTTGTCGGTGCCGGCGTGATCGGCACCATCCACGGAGCGGTGATCAGCGAGCTAGCCGACCGGATTGACCTGGTCGCCGTCGTCGACACTCATCTGGAGCGAGCCGAGAAGCTGGCTGCCGTCCACGGCGGCAAGCCGTTTACTTCGCTGACCGACGCTCTGGCAGCAGTCGATACAGACGTGGTGTCGGTCTGCACTCCGACCGGTCGGCACGGCGAGGTCGCCATCGAGGCTCTGGAGGCGGGCAAGCATGTGATCGTCGAAAAGCCTGCCGAGACAACTGTCGCAAAAACCGATGAGATCATCGCCGCTCAGCACCGCTCTCGGACTCAGGTCGCGGTCATCTCTCAGCACCGGTTTGACCCCGCCACGGAAGTGGCCGTGACGGCGATCGGCAATGGTGAGCTGGGCCGGCTGACGAGTGGCATCGCGTCGATCGACTGGTGGCGCGGGCAGACCTATTACGACTCGGGCGACTGGCGTGGCACCTGGGAACTCGACGGGGGCGGCGCCTTGATGAATCAGGGCGTGCACACCGTCGACCTGCTAGTGGCCACTATGGGTCGCCCGGTCGAGGTGTTCGCGTACACCGGAACCCTTGCCCACGAGCGGATCGAGGTAGAAGACGTCGCCGTCGGTGTGGTCCGGTTCGAGAACGGCGCCCTCGGTGTTTTGCATGCCACCACTGCCGCGTACCCGGGTCTCAGCGCCCGGCTTCAGGTGCACGGTGACCGGGGCTCGGTCATCATCGACAACGACAAACTGACCTTCATCCATCTCACCCCACGCGACAGCAGCGCCGAGGAACGGGCCTACGGCCAGCCGGGCGCGACGATCAACCAGATCGCCGACTACCCCGAGGCCTCTGGTGCCGTTGCGCAGACAGCCGGCAGCAACCCCGGCCAGCTGGCCATCGACGCCCACCGCCGTCAGTACGAGAATTTCTTGGGTGCGCTGGCCGGCGAGGAGCCCCTCCGTGTCGATCTTGAAACTAACCGGCGATCGATCGCAATCATCACCGGTGTTTACGAGTCGGCCCGGACTGGGAAACCCGTCGCGCTGTAGCGGCAACCCTGGTATCGAATTTCCGACAAATGCGGACTATCGGATCATGCACGCTGTTCATGATCAGTTACCTCCTTTCAGTGATAGTCGGCGAAGGCACCGTCCATACGCTGGGCCAAGAAAATGCTGACAAATGACAGATCCGCCGTGTCACAGATGCGATTCGTCAGCAGTTTCTCAGAGGGTCCTGTCGCCGTCTGGGGTTCTGGCAGTACCAGGATCGACCCAGCCTCCCTCCACGGGCCGGTCGATGGTTAGCTAACGATCATGGAGTACAAACGCCTGGGTAACTCCGGCCTCACGATCAGCCGGATCGCGCTGGGATGCATGAGCTTCGGCGATACGTCGAGAGGCTTCAGCGAATGGGCTCTAGGTGACGAGGAGGCCCAGCCATTTTTCCAGCAGGCCTTGGAAATCGGCATCAATTTCTGGGATACCGCCAACGTCTACGGTTATGGCAGCTCTGAGGAGATCGTGGGCCGGGCCCTGAGGAAGTACACCCGCCGCGACGACATCGTTCTCGCCACCAAGGTGCACTTCAAGGTGCATGAAGGTCCCGGGGGCTCCGGGCTCTCTCGCAAGGCAATCATGGAACAAATCGATGCCTCGCTGTCGCGGCTGGACACCGACTACGTCGACCTTTACCAGATCCACCGCTTCGATCCAAACACGCCGGTCGAGGAGACGATGGAGGCGTTGCACGACGTCGTGAAAGCCGGCAAGGCACGCTACATCGGTGCTTCCTCGATGTGGGCCTGGCAGTTTTCCAAGATGCAGTACGTCGCCGAGCTGCACGGTTGGACAAAGTTTGTCTCAATGCAAGATCAGTACAACCTGATGCAGCGCGAGGAAGAGCGCGAGATGTTCGGCCTGCTCGCTGATCAAGGAGTCGGTAGCATCCCGTACACCCCACTTGCCAAGGGCAGATTGGCTCGTCCCTGGGGCGTACACACCGCGCGCTTCGATGTCGACCCGGTGGGCCGACGGTTCGATATCGACAGCGACAAACCCATCGTTGATGCCGTACAAGGGATTGCGGAGGCTCGTGGTATCCCTATGGCACAAGTAGCACTGGCGTGGGTGCTGAAGCACCCGGTGGTAACCGCACCGATCGTCGGACCCACCAAGCCCCATCACTTGCCTGACGCCGTTGCGGCGCTTGACGTCCACCTCACTGACGAGGAGATTGAGACGCTCCAGGAGCCGTACGGGCCACATCTGCCGACCGCCTTTTAAACGAGCGGCTTGGCTATCAGGCGGCTGCCGAAAACGGACGAGGTCTGTTTCCAAGCAGCACTTGGACTGCCACGGTCTTTTCCAGCTTTCGCAGCAGGCGGGCTCGGGTGGGGCCGATACTTCCGATCGGAAGATTCA